>ERZ1370068.11001-contig-9652_pt1 | contig 48508 bp, 50 predicted proteins | sample MGYA00561227_ERZ1370068 | MGnify/ENA primary metagenome ERZ1370068 (study PRJEB38410, sample SAMEA6850437) | metagenome | study: Metagenomic assessment of the ecological functions of the soil: analysis of the soil microbiota associated with the... | reverse complement strand
CAGTTACGTATTGCTTGGTTGATGACGTGGGTCACGCCAGTGTCCGTCCCGTCGCTGCCAACGTCGGTCAGCGTGAACTGGACCGCCGACGTCTGGTCGGTCACGATCGCTTCGGCCGACGTCAGCGTCGGCCTGGATTCCGAAGACGGCGCGATGTTCGTCGACACGTCCAGGCGCCTTCCGCCACCATGACGAACGGATATCCGCTCCGTGGTCGCTGGTCCACTCCGTACTCGGGCTGGACGAGGTTGAGATACGAGCCGAAGAACTCGGTCTGCGTGCCCGGCACGATCTTCCCGTTGAAGGTCGCGATGAGCGACAGCGGCACGTTCGCCGTCTGGCCGGCCGCGACGCTCAGGCACCGGATACTGCGAATACAACGGATCCGGACTCGTCGCGGTCTTCACGTAGTCGAAGTTGGTCGCGCGCGCGATCACCAGATACTGGTTGCTCAGGCTCAGGCTGGATCGGCGGCACGATGACCGTCGCGTTCCCGTTCACGTCGGTCACGCCGGTGGCCTGGTAGGCGCCGACCGAAACCGGCGTGCAGCCATCGACACCGCCCGGGCCGTCGGCGCCGTCGAAGATCAATCCCCATTTCTTCGGGTTGATGGCGGAGAGGATGCCGCCCGTGCACGCGTTGCTCGTCGCGAACACTTCGACGTTGGCGTTCGGCACCGGCAGCGTGACGATCCTGGGAACCTCAGTGCCGTCACTGCAGTGCGAGGATCTTGAACGCGACCTTCAACGACGCGGACGGGCTGATCACCTGCGAGATCGCCGCCGACGTGCTGGCGGTGAAGGGTGCACTGCCGGCATAGGCCGCCGTGATCGAATGCGTGCCGACGGCGAGCGTCGACGTCGTGAAGGTCGCGACGCCGCCGGTCAGCGTGGCCGATCCGATCGCGGTCGCGCGCCGTCCTTGAACGTCACCGATCCAACCGGCACGCCCCGCACCCGGTGCGGCCGCGACGGCGGCGGTGAACGTGATCGGCACGCCGGACAGCGACGGGCTGTTGCTCGACTTCACCGTGGTCGTCGTCGGCGTGGTGGTCGCCGTCGCGGTTACGGTGATGGCGAACGTCTGCGCCGCGCTCGTGTCGGCGCCGCCGTTCAGCACGCCGCCGTTGTCGTGCAGTTGCACGGTGACGGTTGCCGAGCCGGACACGTTCGCCGACGTGAACGTCAACGTCCCGTTGGGCGCCACTGCCGGCTGCACCGAGAACACCGCGTTGTTGCTGTTGCTGACGATGAAGTTCAGCACCTGGCCCGCCTCGTCGGTCGGTCCGGCGCTGATCGCGGTCGCCCAGCCGGTGACGGCCCGCGTGCCGCAGCGCCGGTCACCGCCTGATCTGGCCCTTCGTGAAGCTCAGGGCGTCGTTGACGGGGCGACCGTGATCAGGAAGGTCTGCGCGGCGCTCTCGCGTCGATGCCGCCGTTGGCCGATCCCGCCGTTGTCATGCAGCCTGCACCGCTGACGGTGCGCGCTGCCGTTGGCGTTGGCGATCGGCCTGAACGTCAGCGTCCCGTTCAGCGCGCACCGACGGCTGCGTGGCGAAGAGCGCCGGGTTGTTGTTGCTGACGATGAAGTCGACCGTCTGCGACAACTCGTTCGGCCCGGCGCTGATTGCGGTCGCCCAGTTCGCGACCGTCTGCACAGCCGCGTCTTCGAGGACGGCCTGATCGGCACCCTTTGCGAAGGCCGGTGCGTCGTTGACCGGCGTCACGCCGATGTAGACGGTTGCTGCGTTGCTCACCTGCCCGGAACGCATCGGTGATCTGGTAGGTGAAGCTGATCCGTCCCGAAGGTGTTCGCGTTCGGGACGTGGTGAAGGAGCCGTCCGGGTTCAACGTGACGTGTCCCTGGATCGCGTCGGTGACGAGCGTGGCGGTCACGGTGTCGTTATCGGGATCGCTGTCGTTCGCGGTGACGCGGTTCGTCGCGGCCATCACGACAGCGTCGCTGTCCTCGTTGACGACTTGCGCGGGCGTGACGGCCGTCCCGTCGTCGCCGGCCACCGGCGGACGGTTGCTGACCGACATCGAGACCGTGGCGTAGGTTGGACGTGAGCAGCCCGTCGCTGATCGCATACGTGAAAGCGTCGGGGCCGCTGTAGCGCGCTAGCTTGCTGGACGTATACGTGACGGTTCCCGTCGGGTTCAGCGTGGCGGTGCTGTGCGCTGAAGGCGCTGTCACCGCGGCGTAGGCGCAGCTGCGCCTTTGGCGTGCGACCGTCCGGTATCGTTGACCATCAGGCTGGTCGAGTTCAGCGCGCTGCCGCTGAACGTCTTGCTGCGTGTTCAACGCCGTCAACGCGACGTCGTTCACCGCGACCGGCGCGCGCGCGGTCGAGATGATGATGTCCTGCAGCTGCGGCGTGACCATCGGATCGCTCGTCCCGAGGTCGGCGCGATACTGCACGTAGCGCGCGTGCGGATGCCTGGCGTAGTCGCCGCGCGCCGCCACCGCGCGCGTAGATGCGTCCAGGTCGTGTCAGGATCGCCGTGTGCGCCGGTGCGCCTGAAGATCGCGAGCGTGGTCCCGGCCGGCGTCACCGTCTTCCGATAGATGGTCGCCCAGTCGACCGCGCTGCTCGCGTCGAACACGCGCGACTCGAACGATCCCGCGGCGGCGTACGGCAGCAGGCGGACCCAGTCGACGACGATGTTGCCGAAATTGGGATTGAAGTCGCTGGCGGCGATCGGCCGCATCGGCGTGGCGATCGCGACCGTGTGCGAAGTGACCGGTGCGCCGTCGATGGAGTAGGTCACGCTGCTCGCCGTCCAGTCGATGCGATAGCGATGCGGCGTGCCGAGCCACTGCGTGCCGAGTGTCGTCTCGGCGACCCGCGCCCTGGCCGTTGTTCGTCCGCGCCAGCAGCGCGCCGCCGTTGCCGGTGCTGAACAGGGCCCACGGCGGATTAGAGCGTGACGCTCAAACCGGCGTGCTGGAACGGATCGCCGGTGAACGTCGCGACGAACTCGAGTGAATGCCCCGGTCCGTAGACGCCCTGCCTCGAGGCAGTCCGGCGGAGCCGCCGCTGCACGAGCCGACGCGCGCGCCGTCGACGGTGAGCAGTCCGTTGGCGATGGAAATCGATCCGTTCGGCGGCGTCCACGACGACGCCGAGCCATCCCGGCGGCAGGCTCGAGCCGTAGAACTCCGCGCCGGTCTCCGGCGCCAGCGTGACTTCGCCGTCCGCGGTCTGCGCGACGTAGGCGCGTCCCGGGCGCGCCCGCGAGGAAGTCCGCGGCGGCCGTGTCGCGCAGCGTCGGGCCCTGGCAGCGTGAAGTTCGGCGTCAGGAACACCGCTCGGATCGCTGGCGCGGTCGATCGACGTGATGCGGAAGTAGTAAGTGTTGTTCGGCGTCAGGCCCGGCAATCGTCAGGCTGTGATTCAGGACGAACGCCGAGTTCGCGACCGAGAAGGTCTGGCCGGCCGGGAACGTTGGGTCGGTCGAATAGTCGACGCGCGAGTCCGCTTCTTCGTTCGTCTTCCATGACACGACCGCCGTCGATCCGTCGATGGCGGTGATCTTGGTTTCCGAGATCGACGGTGGGGCGTTGTCGATCACCGACTGCGCGAACGTGACGTCGACCCAGTAGTTCGCCGCGTGGAACGACTGTGGTCGGGAACGCGCTGGTCAGGCTGTAGGTGAAGATGCCGTTGCCCGGCCGCGCCGATGCCGGCGCGTGCAGCGGCGGGGCGTTCACGCCGCTGCTGGCGAAGTAGCCGGCGTCGCCCGAGTAGTGGCCGACGTTGGTGTGATAAGACGCGACGTAGATCGTGTTCGCGATGATCGGCACCGGCGAGTTGAAGCGCATCTCCCTGCCAGCCGATCGCGGATTCGCTGGCGAAGGTGCCGGTCGCCAGCAGCGTGCCGCCGCTGGTCCACAGGCTGCCGGTGTGCGTGCCGGTGTTCAACGGGCTCTTGTAGAAACGCACCGCGGTGATGAAGCCGTCGATGTCGCTGGAGAAGCGGACGCCGAGCTCGATCGCGTTCGCGTCGAGATGAATCCGGGGTCGAGGGCACCGCGGTCGCGGGATTCCAGAGATGGCTGCACGGACAGTTGCTGGCCGCGATCGTGACGGCCACGCCGGCCGAGGCCGCGCCGACGTTGCCGCTGTCGTCGGTCGCGCGGCTCATGATCGTCGCCGGGCCGGCCGCGCCGGGAATCCAGTCGTAGGTCCACAGCGACCGCCCTCCGCGCCGCGCCACGTGACGCCGCCGTCGACCGAGACCTCGACGCCGGCCACGATGCCGCCGCCGGCGTCGCTCGCCGTGCCGCTGATCGTCAGGTGGCCGCCGCTCTCGGCCGACGCGCCGGCTGACGGCGACGTGATGCTCGATGCCGGTGCGATCGTGTCCGTCGAGGGCGTTGCCGCAATCATCCCGGCCTGATCGTTCCGGGCTGCACGCCCATGTCGGCGAAGAGATTGATCGTCGCCTGCTGCATCCGTGGATCCGGCGTCGAGCCGCCGCGATCGTGGACGCCGTCGAGTCCCCACGACCACTGCACGGTGCCGGCGCCGAACACGAGCGCCTTCCTGACGTTGCCGACGCCGTCCGGCGTGTCCTTCCGGTAGAGCGTGAGCGAATGCGTCGCGGTGCCCGGCGTGACGCCGTAGCCGGTCGTGATCAGCTTTTCCGGCACGTCCACCGTCGTCGACGACAGACGCGTGAGCCCGGCCGGACGCGACGCCGTTGTTCAGATCCTCGTCCCATTCGTAGCCGAGCGTGTTCGACGACATCGTCGCGAACGCGCCGGGCGGCAGCGCGCCGATGCCCGTGTTCCGCCAGAAGCGGTGCGCGCCCATCTCCGAGCGGAACCGTGATCGCGTACGAACAGCAGTTCACCGTCCAGATGGTGCCGGTCAGCGCGTTTTCCGGACGCCCGCCATCGGACGGCGGACTGAAGCGCGCGTCGCGCCACAGTGCCGGTCCACGACGGATCGGGATCGATCTTCGCGTTGTGCGAGCGTTTCCTTGTAGCTGACCAGCGTGCGGCGCGGCGTCGCCGTGCCGTCGATGCTCGATCTCCCAGCGCGTCTTCCACAGCACTTCGTTGCCGCTGAAGAAGGCGAGGTGGACGCCGGCGTCGCGCGCGGCCTCGACGTTGGCGCGCTGCGCGCCCGACCAGTACTCGTCGTGGCCGACCGACAGGAACACTTTGTGGTTGGCGATCTCGGCGCCGCTGCGATCGCGTGTCGACGCCGGTGAAGTAGCTGACGTCGTAACCGTTCGCCTCGAGCCAGCGCAGCATCGGGTACTCGGCGTTGAACAGCCAGCTTTGCGGCGCGCCGCGGCGCGTGTTGAACGGCCGGTTGTAGCTCACCTTCGTGGCGCGCCCGCCGCCGCCGGCACCGGCGGGTTAGCGACGGGACCGCCGACATAGAGGCTCGTGGCCGCCATACGTGTGTGTAGGCCTGCCACGTGGTGTCCGACGGTTTGAAACAGAAGGCTCGCGTGGCGCGCGTCGTCGCGCACGACGAAGACGATGTGGCTGGCCGCGGTGGCCGGGATGCCGCCGTCGATGCGCGTCAGCTTCGCGAGATAGATGCCCGACGTCTGCACCGGCGGTAGCTCCACGTCGCCGATGTGCGCCCACGTGCCGCAGTCGACGAGGCCGGTCGTCGGGTCGGTGACGCACGCCGGCTGCGCCTGCGGCTGCGCGAGGGTGATCGTCGAGGTCGCGATTTTCCGGGCGCCGGCACCACCGTAGTAGCCCAGACGAAAAATCTCGATTCGGTAGTCGGTCGCGTCGGTGTTGATCTTGAGGTTGACCGTTTGACCGACGTTCACGCTCATGTCGGCCGCGTAACCTTGAATGGTGGCATCGTTTCCGCCGGTGAGATCCCAGTCGGTGTGACCGGCGAGACAGTTCTCGGCGACGATGGCGTTCGCCGGCGTCGTCGCAGTTGCTCTGTGCCAGGACGGACGTGCGTCCCGGGCCGCGTCCCGCGAGAATGAGCGCCGCCAGGACGGCGCCGGTCAATCGAACGGACGTTCGACGCCCGATCCGGACGAAGTGCATTCACTAGTCAAGAGCCACCCCACCATTCACGTGCGCGAAGCGACGCGCCCGCCGCCAGTGGCCGATGAGTCCCGCGGAGGGTGTGAGGGGGCGGTTCATCCTGACCCGCAACGCGTGGCCACGGCGCGCACGCGACAACACAGGCTCCAACACGACCAACCTGGGGAAACTGACCTGGGAAATGACCCTGGGAAGAACTGCGAACCTTCGAGAACTTGTGGCGGATGGTAGAGGCGCTTGCTGGGCTTGAGAATCAGTCAAAGGTCCAACGACCGTCAGACCAAAGTCCCACTACGACGTGACTATTTGGTCTGCGCGGCCGCGGTGCCGCCGAAAACTGTGTCAGGAGGGGTGAGACGCCCTAGATGTTGTGCCGCGTACCGTCAGGAGGTCGCGACCGGCCTTCACGGCGTTCGCGACTTTTGTCTGCGGAATAAGTGGACCTATTGCGTCATCGCGTCCAGAATTCGGGGTCGGCGTCGATCCATTCCTGCGCCGGGCTGCCCCACCGCGGCCGCACCGCGAAGATCATCGCGGCCCGAACCCACGCGGTTGGCGATGTCATCCGCCTCTTTGGCGCGTCCGCGTCGCGCGGAAGATGTAGCGCGTGCGATCCGCGGCCTCGAACACTCACGCCGTCCATCGGCGACTCTCGCTCCGTCACGACGACGACGAAGAAGCGAGCGCCGGCGACGCGCCACTGCTCGCCGCCGCTGAGATCGCCGCGATAGGTCGCGAGGACGTCCACGTCGGCGGCGATCACGTCCGGCCGCCGTCTGGCGACGTCGGTGAGCGCGGCCATCAGCGGAGCCGTTGCCCGCGTAGGCATCGTAGACGCGCTGCTTGTCATCATCGGAATCAAACAGGTTCAGCCACCAGATCTCTTTACTACTCCGAGGGCCCCTGCCCCGGACCGCCGCCGCCGCGATCGCTTCGATGGCGACATGCGGATGCGGAGCGTTCAAGCTGCGGCACGCGCGCGCGGCGTCCCGCTCGATCGCATCGAACGCGGCTTCGGCGCCAGGTTTCAGCATGTGTCGCGATGAATCTGCAGTGATCATGATGCTCCGATCGCGCGCGTCGATCCACCGGTCGATCGTCGGACCACACGTCGCCGCGGAGCGACCCTGTTGTGTCCCGCGCCTGGAACGATGATCAGGCGCTTGACGCCGGGCAGCGCGGCGAAGATGCGCTGCGAATGATCGGGCGGCGTCTCGCGATCGTCGAGCGCCGTGGATCAGGAGGACCGCCGCGGTGGTTCGAGACGCGGCCGCCGCCGGACTCACGGCGTCGGCCTGAAAGTGCGCCTGCTCCTCCGCGAGCCGGAACGCGCGGTCGATGACGCCGCGCGTGAAGAAGAACGGCGCTCGCTCGGCGGCCACGGTGCGGGAGATCGGAGAAGCTCTCCGCCGCGACGACCGCCCGCACGCGCGGATCGTCGGCGGCCTCCTGCAGCGCGACCGCGGCGCCGAGCGACGTGTCCGATCAACACGACCGGGCGCGCGCCGCCTGGTCGAGCACCTTGTGGAGATCCTGTTTCTCGAAGAAGCCGCACGTGCACGCGTCGCCGCCAGAGTTTCCGTGCGCGCGCGTTGTCGTAGGCGATGACGTCGAAGCCGCCGCGCCGCCCGAATCGTATCCGACGACGCCCGCCGCACCTGATCGATTGTCGGCGATGCCGTGCAGGTAGACGATCGTCCCGCGCGGATGGTCGTCAGGCGCGCGACAGCGCCAGCCGCTGAGGCGTGACACCGGCGCCGTCGAACGTGGACTCGGCGCAGGCCGGCGGCGCCGCCGCGGTCATCGGACGACGGGCCGGATGCAAACAGGCCGCCGGCGCCGATGCCCGGCAGCTGACTCCAGACCACGACCGCCGCGATCGCCATCACGCCGACGACGACGGCGAGCGCCGCCAGCCACCGGCGGGACCTCAACTGGACGCAGCCTTCGCGAAGAGGGCGCTCGGCAGGCCGACGCCGAGCATGTGAATCAGAACGCCGTTGACCACGACCGGCACGACGAACGTCGGTCGGCCCGCGGCCGACACCGGCAGCACGACGAGATTCATGAAGAGATAGACCACCACACCGTAGACGAGACCGCAGACGATGGGTGCGCGCGTCAGCATCGCGAATCGCCGGCTCGCCAGGACGTAGGTCGCGACGATCAGAAAGGCGATGAAGAAATGCAGCGCCACGCCGAGTGCGGCAGTCGCCAGCCTCCCGAGAACGACGACCGTCCGAGCAGTCCGGCGGCGATGCTCTGAAAAATTCGCGCCGGCGTCGCGCCGCGCAGACCGAAGAACACGATCGCGTCGAGCGCATCGAGCGTGCCGACCACCAGCGTGCCGAACAGAACCGCGCGCGGAGTGGTCATGCGGTTCTCCTAGCGATTGGCTCCGTCCGGCAGCACCAGCTCGTTGCCTCTCTGCGGAGCATCGTTCTGCGGCGTGCCGGCCCGCCACGAGGGAATCGCCTTCTTGTCGGGCGGGCACAGCGACTCCATCGGCTGCCACACCTTGTCCACCCGATCGGTGAAGAGATCGCCGATCAGGAGATCGGTGACGGTGCCGCGAAGCTCGGGGTAGTGGCGTACGAAGTTGCCGAAGCTGAAGCCGTCGTGAGTACTCGCAGACGAGCCGGCGCATCCGATCGACGCCGTCGTTGAAGGCCGGTCCCCACTTACCGAGCTGCGCCTCGGACGTGTCGTGCTTCGCGAAGGCTTCGACGATGGCGTCGGCGGCCATCTCGCCCGAGCGGAGCGCGAGCAGCACGCCGGAGGAGTAGAGCGGATCGAGGAATCCCCACGCGTCGCCGATCATCACCCAGCCGTCGCCGGCGACTCTCGTGGCGCGATACGAATAGTCTTTCGTCGCGAAGTAACCGGTGGCGCGCGTCGCCGACGCGATGCGTTCCTTCACGGCGGGGCAGCGCTCGACTTCTTCCTGGTAGGTGTCCTCGTAACTGCCGCGGTTCTTGAACAGGTAGTCGAATGGTGCGACGACGCCGACGGAGACGATGTTGTCGTGTTGCGGGATGTACCAGAACCAGCCATTTTTGTTGGCCGTCTGGAGCACCATGGTCGCGCCTTCGTCGCGGCCGGTGTCGCGGTAGGCGCCTTCCCAGTAGGTCCAGATCGCGCCCTTGTTCAGCACCGGATCCCAGACGCGCAGCCGCAGGCGATTCTGAATCAGTCCTGCTTGTCCGCTCGCGTCGACGACGACTTTCGCGTGGACGTCGCGGCGCTTGCCGTTCTCCTCCTGGATGGTGACGCCGACGGCGCGACCCGTCCCGAGCGAAGTCGAGGGGCCGTCTTCGAACAGCACCTCGACGACGCGGACGCCGTCGTGGACGCAGACGCCGTGCTCGCGCGCGTTGTCGAGCATCATCTGGTCGAACTCGCTCCGCACCACCTGCCAGGTCTGCGAGCACTCGTGCGGCTTGTTGTCCCAGAAGTAGAACGGCGCCGACAGCTTGCCGCTCGCGTTGACGAACTGGACGCTGTAGCTTCTTGACGAAGTGGCTGCGCTGCATCTTCGGCAGCATGTTGAGCCGCTTCAGTACCCAGTAGGTTTCCGGGATCAGCGACTCGCCGATATGAAAGCGCGGAAAGTGCTCGCGCTCGAAGAGCTCGACGCTTGACGCCCTGCTGCGCCAGCAGCGTCGAACAGGTCGATCCCGCAGGTCCTCCTCCAATTACCACGACGTCTGCCATTGTTTGATTGACCCTGACTAAGGACCCTAAGCGCTGAGGCGACTCCTGACCTGCTCCGGTATCTCGATGCCGCGCATCACCGGCTTCTTCTGCACACCGCGATCGTCATCGAGCCGTTCGCGATCTTCCTCGCCGTTCTTCGTCAGCACGCACTCGTAGCGGATCGTCTTCGCCGTCATCTGCACGACGCGCAGGTGTACGTCGAATTCGTCCTCGAAGCGCAGCGGCCGGTAGAACTCGAAGGCGGTCGCGACGCGCGGCCAGCCGATGTCGTCGTTGACCGCGTGAATGCTCAGCCCCGCCTCGCGCCACAACGCGTGCTCGGCTTCCTCCATGTGCATGAAGAAGACGCTGAAGTGCACGATGCCGGCGACGTCGGTCTCGTAGAAGTGCACGCGGCGTCTGAGGGTGTATTCGCTCGCCACTAGGTATAGCGAATGCCCACGTGCTCGGGGTGGAAGAAGCGGGGCAGCAGCACGTCGACGCGCAGCAGACCGTCGCGGGTCAGCGCGACCGTCCATTCGTTCGCTTCCTACGTAGCCCTCGCGCTGCAGCGCGGCGAGCTCGCCGCGGTAGCGCCTGCACGATGTCCACGCCGTGCGCTGTCCCTGAAGTACGCCGGCCGGACGCTGCCAAGTTTCAGCTGCAGCACCAGCTCGCGAATCATCCGCTCGTCGTCGGTCGGACGATAGGCGCGGTTGAGCGGAATCTCGCCGCGGCCGACCGCGTCGCTGTAGCTCTCCACGTATCGTGGTTCTGCATGTGCACGCCGTTGACGTGCCCGAACGACGCGACGCCGAGGCCGACCATGTCGGCGCCCTGCCACAGACGATCGGTGTAGACGAACTTGGTCCGCGACGGATCCTTGACGGCGGTGTAGGCGCTGCGCACGGTGTAGCCGGCGCGCTCGAGCGCGTCGAAGGCCTCCGCGACCCAGCGCCGCTTGGTCGACCAGTTGATGCGACCGGCTCTTCGAACAGACGCCGTGCCCTTCAGCAGATCCTTGCTGATGGTGGTGTTGTAGGGCAGCTCCATCTGATAGATCGTGACGCTGTCCGGATCGAGGTCGAGCGTCTTCTCGAGGTTCGCGCGCCAGTTCTCGTCGGTCTCGCCGAGCATCCCGGCGATCAGATCGATGTTGATCTGCGGGAAACCCATCCGGCGTGCATAGGCGTAGGCGACGCCGATCTCCGGCGAGCGATGCGCGCGGCCGTTCAGCTCGAGGATCCGATCGTCGAAGTTCTCGACGCCGAGGCTGAGGCGGGTCACGCCCATCTCGCGGATCGCCGCGATCTTCGGCTCGGTCAGCGTCCCCGGCTCGCACTCGAACGTGATCTCTTCGGCGTCCGCCCACGACGCCGGTGGCCGACAGGCGCTTGACCAGCGACCTGAGCTGCTGCGTCGAGAGGAACGACGGCGTGCCGCCGCCGAAGTAGACGAAGTTCAGCGGCCGGCCGGCGATCGCCCGCTGCCGCGCGTAGAGCTCCCACTCGCGCGCGAGCACGTCGAGGTAATGCGAGACCTCCTGCGCGTTCTTGTCGGTGTAGACGCGGAAGTAGCAGAAGTGGCAGCGCTTCCGGCAGAACGGAATGTGCAGATAGAGGCCGAGCGGTGTCGCCGCGACACTGCTCCCAGGAGACCTTGCCAGCGCGGGCCGCGCATCGCGGTCGACCGCGTCATGGGACCACACTGAAAACGGGGGATAGGTGGCGACGAAGTAGCTACCGACGTCGGTTTGATCTGCAAGCGCCGAAGGGGCCCTGTCGTTCATCGCGTTAAGGTCTCCACCGCAATCTCCGCCGAATCGCCACCACGGAGGACACCGAGGACACGGAAGAGGAAAAACTGTGTCCTCTGTGGTGGAGCTATGATCCTACCCGAAACAATAAATGCGGCCGTCAGTCGAACCGACGACCACGCGTCCCGCGGCGACCGACGGCGACGCGGTGATCGCATCCCCGGCGTCGAATTCCCATTTCTTCTGACCGCTCGCGGCGTCGAGGACGTAAAGCTTGCCGTCGCTCGATCCGACGAAGATGCGGCTGCCGGCGACGACCGGCGACGAATCGACGCGCGCGCGCGTCACGAACTTCCACACGCTCTTGCCGTTCGCGGCGTCGAGCGCGTGGACCGCCTTGTCGCGTCCGCCGACGAAGATGCGGCCGGCGGATATCGCGGCCGACGAGTAGTATGCGGGAACTCGCGGTCCGGATCGCGGAAGCGCCACGCGACTTTGCGCGTCTTCAGATCGATCGCGAAGACGTCGGCGCCGAACGTGCCGAGATACGCCCGATCCCCCTCGACGACCGCCGACGATCCCATGTTCGAGCCGAGCGGCAGCGCGAAGCAGCGTCTTGCCGTCGGCGACACGAACCACGGAATTGCTCGTCGCAGCCGCCGATATAGATGACGCCGTTGTGAATCGCCGGCGTCGCGTGGACCGGGCCGTCGGTCTGCAGCTTCCACCGGACCTTGCCGGATTTGCTCTCGAGCGCGTAGAGGTGCGTGTCGTGCGATCCGATCAACACCAGGTCGTCCACCAGCACCGGCGACGATCGGATCTCGTCGTCGGCCTTGAACGTCCACAGCTTCCTGCCGTCGCGGATGCTGACCGCGTGGAACACGCCGGCGAGATCGCCGATGAAGACCGCGTCGGCGCTCACCGCTGGAGACGACTCGCCGATGAAGCCGGCTTCGCCGGTCGAATACTTCCAGCGCAGCGTGCCGGTCTCGAGATCGATCGCGAGCAGCTCGCCCTTCGAGGAGCCGACGTAGACGGCGCCGTCGACGATCGCCGCGGACGATTCGATCGCCTCCCCGGCTTCGTAGGTCCAGCGAAGCTTCAGCGCCTCGGGCGGAAGAGTGGTGGCGACGCCGGTCAGCCGCGGGTTGCCGCGGAACTGGCTCCAGTTGGGTGCGGCGGCGTCTGCGCGGAAACGCGTTGTGCCGAGCGCGATCACGCGCTGCAATCGTGTAGAGGCGGGCCTGTCAGGCCGTCCGACTGTGAGGCGGTCCGACGACGGGGCGGCGAGCGCTACAACCGAGACTCTAGCTCATTTCGTGCCCGCATTGGCCAGCGCGAACAGCTGATTGCGGTTGTTCAGGAACAGCGCGCCGTGAGCTGGGACGAGCGTCGAGTAGACCGCGCTCCCCATGTTCATCTCGGCGAGCACCTTCTTGACCTTGCCGGTCTGCAGCACCGGTGACGTCGCCGTCCTCGTCGCCGAGATACACGCGTGCCGTCGACGACGAGCGTCGAGCCCCAGACGGCGGCGAACATGTCGTGCTGCCAGTATTCCTGTCCGGTCTTCGCGTCGAGACAGTGGAGGAAGCCGCTGAAATCAGGAATGTAGACGAGGCCGTCGGCGATCGACGCAGTCGAAATGGATCGCCGGATCTTGTCGAATTGCCAGACGCAGGCCGGTCTTGGTGATGTCGCCGCGCTTGGTGGCGTCGATGCAGTAGAAGTGGCCGACGCCCTCGCCGTGCTCCGGATCCTGGCCGTTGCCGATGTAGACCTTGTTGTCGTAGATGACCGGCGTAGCGATCACGCTCGTTGCGCGTCTTCGGCCACACCGACGTCCTTCGGGTTGGTGTCGAACTCCCACAGCTTCTTGCCCGTCATCGCCTCGTAGCCGCGCACCCAGCCGTCGCCCTGCGCGCTGACCACCTGCTCGACGCCGCCGATCGTGCCGACCGAGGGCGTGGACCACTGGCCGTGGAGAATCCGATCCTCGACCGAGTTGTCCTCCCACACCAGCTTGCCGGTGTTCTTGTTGAGCGCGATGATCGCCGGCGCGCGCGGCGACGGGATGTGCACGTGGCTTTCGTCCTGGCCGTTCGACGTGCTGATGAACACGAGGTCGCCGAGATCACCGGCGACGAGTTCGACATGTTGTGCGGATACGATCCGACTTCTTCCATCATGTCGAACGACCAGATGACGTCGGCATCGTGCTCGCCGGTGAGCTTTTCGTCGGTGACCGGGCCGTCGTTCTTGCCGTCGCGGAAGCCCGTTGATGTCGAGGCACCAGACGACGCCGCGATTGCTGGTGTAGTAGAGACGCGTTGCCTTCGACCAGCGGCGACGACGCGACGCCCTGATACGGCCAGTCGTTGGCGCGGCCCGACGACAGCTTCTCGTGCGTCTGCTGCCACATGAACTCGCCGGTCGTCTTCGCGTGAACGCCATCAGCACGCCGCGGTCGCCGCCCTGCTTCGGATCGCGCGGCGCCTCGTTGTTCGTGCCGACGAAGACCATCCCGCCGGCGACGACCGGATTGCCGTAGCTCTGCGATCCGAGCTCCGCGACCCACTTCACGTTCTTCTTCGTCTTGATGTCCCAGTCGAGCGGCAGCCCCTTCATGTTCGAGACCATGTTGCGATCGGGCGTGCCGCCCCACATCGGCCAGTCGCCGTTGCCGGGATCGGACGCCGGCCCGATACGGGGCGGTCGAGAGGACGAGGGCGAGCGCGATGAACAGAGTTTTCATTGGTTTGCCACGAGCTTCAGGTTGTCGATGTACGCGCCGAACTCGGCGTCGACGAACAGGCCCGGCGCGCCGTGCGTGTTGCCGATCGGATCGGTCTTGTCGATCATCCAGTCCGCCGGCTCCGCTTCGCCGGTCGGCCACGCCTTGCCGCGCGCGCGGACTTTGCCGTCGGGCAGGTTCTCGACGCGCAGCTTCAGGTGGTACCACGTGTCCGCCTTCCACGCGAACGGCTTCATGGCGGTGCGCTGCGTTTCCGGCTCCCACGGTTCGATCTTCAGCTGCTGCGAGTTGCCGTACAGCACCAGCGAGTAGCGCTGCGCGGTGATGCCGATATCCGACATCTGCCGCCGCCGCGTGGTCGCGCGCACGTCGGCTTCGAACGTGTAGTTCGACCAGTCGGCCGGACCGATGAACGCGCGGACGCGCTTGAAGATCGTGTTGTCCGGCGCTTTCTGCAGCACCTTCTGGCCTTCGAGCGTGGTGATCGAGAACTTGCCGGCCGTCGCGTTGATCCAGCCGGGCGGCACCGCCGCATCGGCGTACTGATCGAATGTCTCGGTCCACGGCAGCGGATGCACGACCCGCGCGCGCGCTTCACCCCTGAGAGTCTTGTCGGCGCCGACCGTGGCTGTGATGATGCCGGCCTGCTCGATCGGATCGCTGGCCACCGTCAACGATCCGTTGTCGACGGTGCCTTTCAGTCCGGTCAGCGCCCACGTCGCACCGGTCTCCTCGCGGAGAAACCGGCCCTTGGCGTCGAACAACCGGGCGTGCAGCTTCACGGTCTGTCCCGGCTTCAGCACGAGCTCGGTCGGTTCGACCTGGACGAACGTCGCCGCGCCGTCTCCTTTCTCGACCGGCAGATCGACGGCCGTGCCGGTGAGCGTCTTCGCCGTCTTCGGCCCGATCGCGTACACGGCGTCGCTCGAGACGAAGAAGACGCGGCCGCGCGACACCGCGGCGCCGGCGAGAATCGGCTCCGGTGTCCCTTCCTGCTGCTGGACGCTATCCTTACTGACAGGCAGTTCCACTTCGCTCAGCACCTCGGCCTTGTCGGGGTGCGGCCGGACGATGAAGAACTTGCCGCTCTCGGTCCCGACATAGAGCTTGCCGTCGGCGAGCACGAGCGGCGCCTTCTGCACCGTGCCGAGCGGCTGCCGCCACAATTCCTTGCCGGTTTCCAGGTCGAACGCCTTCAACCGCGATCCGTTTTCCACCTGATAGATCCGCGTGCCGTCGGTGACCGGCGACGAGAAGCCGAACTGATCACCCTTCGCCGCCCATTTCGTCGTCTTGATGTCGCCGGTCTGCGATCCGTCGATCACGCCGATCATGCCGAGCTCGTTGGTGTCGAGGTTCTCGTCACCGTGCGACACGACGACGCTCGTGCCCTTGACGATGACGCCGGTGTTGACGGCGCGCTTGGCGGCGACGAAGCTCCAGACCTTCTCGCCGGTCTGCGGCTTCATCGCGTGGACCGCGCCGTCGCCGGCGCCGGCGATCAGCAGGCGCAATCCGTTGATCGTCGCGATCGTCGGCAGCGCGTAGGCGGTGTCGTACGGACGGCCGCCGGGGTTCGCGATCCAGATGATGTCGCCGCTGCGTTTGTCGAGCGCGATGAAGCGATGCGCGCGGTTGCCGCCGGTGCCCCAGCTCGAGATCGCCGCGCTGACGATCACGAGATCGCCGTCGATGATCGGCGACATCGTGCGGCCGCCGTGCGTGGTGAACGCGGCGAACTCCTCGCCGATCGAGCGGCTCCAGAGGAGCTTGCCCTCTTTGCTCAGCGCGACCGCTTCGGCGCCGACGCTGAGCGCGTAGATGCTGCCGGTGTCGGGATCGGCGGCAGGCGAGGCCCAGCCGACACGGTGCGGCGGCACGTCGCTCTGGAAGATGTTGAACCGGTATTCCCACACCGTCTTGCCGGTGTCGGCGTCGAGGGCCATGACGCGCTCCTGCATCGCCGCGCCGCGGCCGGCGGAGTTCTGCACGTAGACGCGGTTGCCCATCACGATCGGCGCCGAGCGCCCGCCAGCCGGCGCGCGCCACAGCATGTTCTGGCCGTTCAGCGCCCACTTGTCCGGCAGTCCGGTCTCCTGCGACACGCCGTCGCGGCTCGGACCGCGCGCCTCGGGCCAGTCGCCGAGCATCACCTTGCGCGCGCCCGCGGGTGCCAGCCCGCCCTGCGCGGACGCCAGCAGCCCGGCGCTCACGACGACAGCGGCGAACAACGATTTCTTTAGCATCTTCATCGCCTTACAGCAGTTACGCCACCCGATCATCGCTCGTTTCAGTCGCCCCGGGAGTGTAGGGACGGTCTTCAGACCGTCCCATGGAACGTGTAGGCGCGGTCTCCAGACCGTGCCGCGGGACGGCCTGAAGGCCGTCCCTACAAGCGCCGTCAAAACCCACGCCGAAGCGGACGCCGATCGTTCTCGGTGCGCCGTTCTCGCCCAGGAAGCCCGACGGCGCGCCGGGGAACGGGAACGCGGTCGGGATATAGGTCGTGTCGAACGCGTTCCGCAACCACAACTCGCCGTACGCGCGCTTGCCGCGGACGCCGACGCGCAGGTTGGTCAGCGGTAGCGCATCCTGACTCGCGGTGTTCGCCTCGTCGTACTCGTAGCTGCCGTAGCAGATCGCTTCCGCGCGCGCGAACAACGCCAGCGGACCACGCAGCGCGTGCCCGTACTGGATGCCGAAGTCCGCGGTGTAGCTCGGCGCGTTCGCCAGCGTGTTGCCGGCGATGTCCACGCCGCTCGCGACGCTGCCGTCCTTGTAGCGCGCGTGGATGAAGCCCGCGCCGCCGAACAGATCGAGGCTGCGATCCGGACGCGCGTGCAGCTCGAACTCGACGCCGTCGCTGGTCGCGCCGGCGGCGTTCGCGATGTAGAACTGCGCCGGCACGAACGGATTCGGCATGTTCATCTGCAGGTCGCGCCAGTCGATGTGGAATGCCGCGACGCTCGCCGCCACCCGATTGTCGAACGCCGAGGTCTTCACGCCGCCTTCGTAGTTCCAGTTGTGCTCCTGATCGTACGCCTCGCCGCCGGGCGGCGCCGTCGGGTTGAAGCCGCCGGCCTTGAATCCGCGCGCCGCCGTGCCGTAGATCGTCGCTCTCGACGCGACGCGATACGCGACCGCGAACTGCGGCGACACATCGGAGAAATCCTTCTCCGCGTCGACCACCTGCGGCGGCGCGATGACCGGCGTGAAGAACGTGCTCACGTTCGCGTGCTTGTGCTCGCGATCGCCGCGCGCGCCGACGATGACGTCGAGCTTGTTCGCGAAGGTGAACGTGCCCTGCCCGTAGACGCCGAGGCCCCGATCGTCGAGCGCCGCGTCCGGCGTCGTCTGCGCCACGGTGATGCCGAGCGTCTGCGCGAGCACGAACGGCGAATAGGTGTTGACGGCGTGCTGCGTGTAGTTCTGGGTGAAAATGAACAGGCCGGCCTGCCAGCGCAGCGTCACGCCGCCGCCGAGCGCAATCGGCGCCGCTTTCGACGACGCGATGCGGGCTTCTTCGGTGAACTGAAAATCCTCTTCATGGTTCGAGCGCGTCGCGGCCGGGAACGGCGTGTAGTCGAGGTCCGTCGAATCGTCGGTCTTCCATTTCAGGAACCCGCTCGTCGTCGACACCTCGATCTTCGGACCGAGGTAGTTCACCTGCACCGTCGGCGAGATGATGTCGCGATTGGTGAAGCCCTCGAAATCGCGCGCCGCGTGATAGGGATTGGCGCGCAGCGACGCAAGGTCGTTCAGCGCGTAGTCGCCGTCGCGCGCGCGCTCGCCGCCGAATATCGCGCGCGTCTCCCACCGCGCGTTCGGCTTCCACAGAATCTGGCCGCGGCCGAACCACGCCGATCGCGAATCGAGATCGTTGCCGGTGACGTCGTTGACGGTGAACCCGTCGCGCCGCGTGAACCCGAACCCGACGCTGGCGGCGACGGTGTCGCCGGCGATCGGTCCCGACGCGCTGCCGCGGACGTCGGCGGTGCCGAAGTTGCCGAACGGCGCGGCGACGCTGCCGGTCCACCTGGTCAGCGACGGCCGCGCGCTGGTGATGTTGATGATCCCGCCGAGGGCATTACGGCCGAACAGCGCGCTCTGCGGCCCGCGGACGAACTCCACCTGCTCGACGTCCAGGAACTCGATGCTCGAGGAGTTCGCGTTGAGCTGCGGCACGCCGTCGATGTAGCTGGTGACGCCGGGGTTGGCCGGGCTCGAACCGACGCCGCGAAACCGGGGATTACTGAGCTTGCGCGCCGTGAACTCGTTGAAGAAGGTATTGGGCGAGAACCAGCCCGCCTGGCTGACGCTCGTGAGCGCGTCGGCGAGGATCGTGTCGCTCGAAACCGCCGTCACGCTGACCGGAAGCGTTCCTGGATCCTGCGGTTCTTTCTGGGCCGTCACGGTGATCGGCGGCAGCGACGTTGTCAGCGGCGCCTGGGCGGCCGCGCGCGATGGAACGAGCAGGGACGCGAGCAGCCCGCACGAGACGGCCGTTCCCAGGGTTCTGTTCGCCATCCGCGAATTCTCCCATATATTCTGGTGCTGTTATGACGCGTAACCCTTTGACGCTGCTGTTCTCACTTGGGATTTACGTTTCGCTCGCGGGACAGACACCTGCGACCGATTGGCCGCAGTGGCAGGGTCCCGATCGTAACGGATTGTCAAAGGAGACCGGTCTGTTGCAGCAGTGGCCCGCGTCGGGACCGCCGATCGTCTGGTCTGTTTCGACGCTCGGCGGCGGCTACGGTTCCGTCGCGATCAAGGGCGATCGGATGTTCGTCCAGGGCGCGAAGGGCGGCCAGAGCATCGTCTACGCGTTGAATCGCGCGGACGGCAAAGGGCTGTGGTCGAAGGCGCTCGGCGCGTCAGGGTCGAACGATCGCGGATCGGGTCCGCGCGGCACGCCGACGATCGATGACGATCGTGTCTACGTGCTGACCGAGAACGGACAGCTCGTGTGCCTGAAAGTGGCGGACGGCACGGAGGTGTGGCAGCGAAATATTCTCCGCGAGTTCAACGGCCGGCAGATTCCGTGGCTCATCAGCGAGTCGCCGCTCATCGACGGAGCCAACGTGATCGTCACGCCGGGCGGTCCACGGGCCGGTATGGCCGCGCTCGACAAGATGACCGGAAAGACCGTGTGGACCGCTCAACAGCTGAGCGACGAGGCGGGCTATTCGTCGCCAATCGCCGCGGACGTTCAGGGCGTCCGTGTCTACATGACGTTGACGTCGAACGCCGGCGTCGGCGTTCGTGCATCGGACGGCAAGTTGATGTGGCGCTTCGAGCCGGTCGCCAACGGCACCGCGAACGTGGCCACGCCGGTGTTCCACGACAACCGCGTCTTCTACACGTCCAATTACGGCACCGGCGCCGCGCTGCTCGGACTGACTGCGCAGAACGGTGAAGTGAAAGCGCAGCAGATTTATTTCACCCGTGAGATGCAGAACCACCACGGCGGCGTCGTGCTCGTCGACGGGTATCTTTACGGTTTCCACAACTCGATCCTCACCTGCCTCGAGTTCGCGACGGGGAAGGCGCAGTGGCGCGATCGCAGCGTCGGCAAGGGCGCGTTGACCTACGCGGACGGGAATCTGTACATCCTCGGCGAAGACAACCTCGTCGGGTTGGCGGCGGCGTCGCCGGCGGGCTATCGCGAGAAGGGCCGGTTCAAGATTGCCGATCAAGGCCTGCCGAGTTGGGCACATCCGGTGGTCAGCGGCGGCCGCCTCTACATCCGCAACCAGACCACGCTCGCCGCGTACGACATCCGCGCCAAGTAAAGAGTTCAGACCCGAGGTCAGACCGACGGTCGGACCTCGGCGACGGAACTGTGCGGAGCGATTTCGGTTCTGACCGCGGCATGGTCCATGCCCGCGCGACCTCGAGTGCAAACAGTCCGTTGCGATCCTCTAGTCGAACGTCGCCCGTACGGGCATCCCGATTGCGAAGGTCAGCGCATCCCTCGGCAGAAGCGTTGAGAAAGGGCGGGTGCATGGCTACACGAGTCGCAGTAGTCGTCTGTGCGTGGTGCGATCGAACGATGACGGAGCCGTCGACGGCTCTCCCGGTGACGCACACGATCTGTCCGTCGTGCCTCGACTGGTCGGTCTCGCACCCGACGCAGGTCATCCAGAACGCGCGCCCCGGCTACTTCGGCGACTTTCTAGCGGACCGTCTCAACAGAAGGTGAAGGGCGCGACTGCGCGCTCAGCCGCCGAGGTTGAAGGCGGCGATCGTTTTCCGGTCGCGCACGTAGAGCGTGGTGCCGGCCAGTGTCGGCGGCGTCCACGAGAGGTTCTGCAGCACCGCCGCGCGCGCCAGTACTTTGATCCCTTGCGGCGTCACGTCGGCCAGCCCGAGATTCCCATCTTCGTCCAGCAGGATCATCTTGCCGTCCGCGTAGAGCAGCTGCGTGCGCGAGAAGCTGCGGTCCTGCCAGACGATCTTCCCGGTCTTCATATCCACGGCGCTGAGAAATGCCGGTCCGAAATCGCCGCTCGATCCGTACAGATAATCGCCGAGACGGATCACGGTGCCGATGTGGACGCGCATCCGGTTCGTGTGCCACTTCTCGGCTACCGTGGTCTTGCCGGCGGACTGACGCAGCTTCGAGCGCGCGGCTGCCGCTGCTGTATGCCGCCGACGCGAACAGCAGATGATCCGCCGGCGACCATACCGGTGTGCTGATGTTCAAGCCCCAGTCGGTCTTGTGCGGATGACTCCAGAGGTACGCGCCGCTCGTCGGATCGAGGCCGAGGATGTTGTCGCCGCCGAAGATCACGAGCTGCCGCTGGCCGTCGACGTCGATCAGAATCGGTGACGCCGGCGACGTCTCGCCGTTGCCGCCGCGTCCACACCATCGCGCCCGTCTTCTGATTGAAGGCCGCGACCGCCTGATTGGTGCCGCCGACGGTGACGATGACGGTGTCGCCGAACGCGAGTGGACTGCAGGTGTAGCCGCGGCCCGGGCCCGGCGCGCCGCACTCCTTGATGAAATCGTGCGACCACCGCACGCTTGCCGGTCGATTTGTCGAGCGCGAACAGCTCGCGCCGCGAGCTCGTCGCGTAGAGCGTGGCGCCGACGATGAGCGGGGTCGAGTGCGGTCCCGCACCCTGCGAGAAGTCGACGCCGTCGGTCGGTGCCGCGTAGCGATGTTCCCAGATCGTCTTGCCAGTCGTCGCGTCCATGGCGACGATCACTTCCTCCTGACTGCGGCGCACGGCGCTCAGCAGTCCGGCCGGCCGGTACATCGTGTACAGGCGATCGCCTTCGACGAGGATCGACGAGTGCCCTTCGCCGAGCGGGCGCGACCACACCTTCTTCGGGCCGCCGGACGGCCACGACGAGGCGAGCCCCTTCGCGTCGGACATGAAGTTGCGCGTCGGCCCGCCCCACTGCGTCCAGTTCGATCCGGCGGGCGTCGGGCCGTCGGCCACGGTCCGGTGAACCATCGCCGCGCACAGCGCGACGGCAATCGCCAGCGATGGAAGGATTCGTTGCAGCGTCATCGATTCCTCTTAGACACCGTAAGGTGGGCGGCGGCCTCATCAGCTTACCGCCGCGGCGTGATATCGTGACCGGCGAAAATGCGCCAGTGGGCACTCGCGGAGGTCGCAGAACGCGCAGGGAAACGTTGTCGCGGCGTGCTCGGCGTGCTCCTGCGGTTGCTGCCTGCTCGGACTGTCCGTTTCCGCACACGACTGGCCGCAGTTCCTCGGTCCGCAGCGCAACGGCATCTACAGCGGTCCGCCGCTCACGACTTCTTTTCCTGCGGGCGGACCGAAGAAAGCCTGGCAGAAAAACGTCGGGACCGGATTCGCCGGCCCCGTTGTCGCGGGCGATCGCCTCATCCTCTTTCATCGCGTCAACGACGAAGAGGTCGTCGACGCGCTCGATGCGAAGACCGGCGCGCCGCGCTGGCACTACGCCTACAAGACCAGCTATCGCGACGACTTCGGATTCGACGAAGGACCGCGCGCCGTGCCGGTCGTCGCGCAGAACCGCGTCTACACCTTCGGCGCCGAAGGACAGATGCGCGCGCTCGATCTCGCGACGGGCAAAGAGGTCTGGGCCGTGGATACGATGCGCCGCTTCCACGTCCGCAAGGGATACTTCGGCGCCGCCGGCTCGCCGCTGGTCGAGGACGGCCGCGTCATCGCCAACGTCGGCGGCGACAACAACGCGGGCATTGTCGCCTTCAACGCCGACACCGGCGCGGTGCTGTGGACGGCGACGAATCACGAGGCCAGCTACTCCTCGCCAGTGAGTGCGACGTTCGGCGGCAGGAAGGCGGTGGTCTTCTTCACGCGGCAGGGTCTCGTCGCGCTCGATCCCGCCAACGGCGCGGTGCGGTTCCAGAAGTCGTGGCGATCGCGGTCGCAGGCCTCGGTCAACGCCGCCAGCCCGGTCGTCGCCGGCGATCTGATCTTCGTGTCGGCGACCTACGAAACCGGCGCGGCGCTGCTGCGCGTGAAAGACGATGTGCTCAGCGAACTGTGGTCGTCGGACGAAGCGATGTCGAATCACTACGCGACGAGCGTCCTGCACAACGGCGTCCTCTACGGCTTTCACGGCCGCCAGGAATTCAATCCGAGCCTTCGCGCCGTCGATCTGAACACCGGCAAGGTGCGGTGGAGCGAGGACCGGTTCCGCGCCGGCACGGTGACGCTCGCGGGCGACAAGCTGGTGATCCTGCGCGAGAGCGGCGAGCTCGTGATCGCGGACGCGTCGCCGCAGGCGTTTCGCCCGATCGCGCGCGCGCAGATTCTGCCGCCGACGCTGCGCGCCTATCCGGCGATCGCCGACGGATTCCTGTACGTGCGCAACAGCGACACCGGCGGCCACGATCAGCTGGTCGCGCTCGATCTGCGTTGAGGCCGGCGGCCCTGAAGGGCCGCCCTACGACTGAGATGAAGCCGACCGCCGAGCACGGAGAGCACGCAGACAGAAACCTGTTGCTATGATCTCTGCGAACTCCAGCGGTTATCAGTAGGAGCCGATGCGAAAACTCGACATCTTCAATCACATCTACCCGACGCCGTTCCACGACCAGTTCATGAAGCTGGCGCCGACCTACAAGGACATCGGGAAGCGGATGCGCAACATCCCGATGCTGGCGGATCTCGACGTCCGCTTTCGCGTCATGGACACCTTCGGCGACGACTACCAGCAGGTGTTCTCGCTGCCGACCCCGCCGATCGAGGTGTTCGCGAAAAACTTCGCGCCGAGCGTCGCGCTCGATCTCGCGCGCGCGGCCAACGACGGGATGGCGGAGCTGGTGCAGAAATACCCGGCGCGGTTTCCCGGCTTCGTCGCCGCGCTGCCGCTCCGGCCAGCCCGACGCCGCGCTCGCCGAACTGCATCGCGCGGTCGGACGATCTCGGCGCCCGCGGCTTCCAGATCACCTCGAACATCCTCGGCAAGCCGATCACCGCACCGGAATTCCTGCCGCTGTTCGAGGCGATGGCGAAATACGACCTGCCGATTTGGATGCATCCGTTCCGCGGCCCCGACTTCGCCGACTACCAGACCGAGGATCGGTCGCAGTTCGAGATCTGGTGGACATTCGGCTGGCCCTACGACACCAGCGTGGCGATGGCGCGGCTCGTCTTCGAGGGCTACTTCGATCGGTTTCCGAACTTGAAGATCATCGCGCACCACATGGGCGCGATGATTCCGTACTTCGAGGGGCGGCTCGGACCGGGCATGGACCAGCTCGGCTCGCGGACGTCGGACATCGACTACACCGCCGTCTTGAAGTCGCTGAAGAAGCGGCCGCTCGATTATTTCAAGATGTTCTACGCCGACACCGCGGTCTTCGGCGCCTACGACGCCACCGTCTGCGGGCTGAAGTTCTTCGGCGTCGACCACGTCCTCTTCTCCTCGGACGCGCCGTTCGATCCGGAGCAGGGGCCGATGTATATCCGCGAAACGATCACGATCGTCGATCGCCTGGAGATCAGCGAGGCGGATCGCGAGAAGATCTACTGGCGGAATTCAGCGGCGCTGCTGAAGCTGAGAGGCGGCTTCGCCGCGGTAACCGCCTGTTCACATGATCTCGTGATTCGACCGGCCGAGAGACGCGACGAAGACGCCATCTGGGAGATCTTCCACGCCGTCGTCCAGCCCGGCGACACCTACGCGTTTCCCGCGGAGATGAGCCGGCGCGACGCGCTGGCGTATTGGTTGGCGCCGAGCGCGCACACCTACGTGGCGGTCGAAGACGAGGGCGATCGTCGGAACCTACGTGCTGAAAGCGAACCAGCCCGGACGCGGATCGCACGTGTCGAACGCCGCGTTCATGGTGTCGCCGTCGGCGCAGGGGCGCGGCGTCGGCCGGCTGGATGGGCGAGCACTGCCTGGCGGAAGCGCGCCGCCTCGGATTCCGCGCGATGCAGTTCAATCTCGTCGTGTCGACCAACGAGCCGGCGGTTGCGTTGTGGAAGAAGCTCGGATTTGAGATCATCGGCACCATGCACCGGCCGCGTTCGATCACCGGACGCGCGGGCTGGTCGATGCGTACGTCATGTATCGTTCCCTGATCCCGCAATCCACCTGAACTGACGTGGATTGCCCACCGCTTCTCTCGGCTCTCAGCTCTCAGCTGTCAGCCGAGCGTCATCGCTGATAGCCGAGAGCCGAGATATGCCTGACATTCTTCAGGACTTCCCGATCAAGGTGCCGCCCGATCGCGTGTTCCGCGCGGTCAGCGATCCGGCGGGGATCGACGAATGGTGGACCGAGCGCTGCAGCGGCGCGCCGACGGTCGGCGCGACCCTACGATCTCGATTTCGGTCCCGAGTATCAGTGGCGCGCCGTGGTGACGAAGGCGGTGCCGGGCGCGGCGTTCGAGCTGCGCCTGACGGAGGCCGACGCCGACTGGACGGGCAGCGTCGTCGGGTTCGAGCTGACGCCGTCGAGGTCGGGCACGACGGTCCGCTTCTACCATCGCGGCTGGCCTGAGTCGAACGAGCATTACCGCATCTCGTCGCACTGCTGGGCGATGTACCTGCGCATTCTGCGCCGGCATCTCGAGCACGGCGAGTCCGCACCCTACGATCGGCGCCTCGACGTGTGAGTGGTAAGGACGGCCCCTCCTGGCGCGGCACGCCCTGAAGGGCTGCCCTACACCTTTGCAGCAGTAGGGGACGGCCTTCAGGCCGTCCCACGACCGCGAGTCGCGCGTGACCTACAATCGTTCTCGCATGACCACTCCGAAAAACATCGTCATCACCGGCGCGAGCAGCGGCATCGGCGCGGCGCTCGCGCTCCGCCTGGGCGCCGACGGCCACCGCGTCGCGCTGGCGGCGCGGCGGGAGACCGAGCTCAAGAACGTGAGCACCCGCGCCGGCGCCAACGCGGTGGCGATCACTGCCGACGTGACGCGGCGCGGCGACGTCGAGCGGCTGCGCGACGCCGCGATCACGAAATTCGGCTCCGTCGACGTCTGGATCAACAACGCGGGCCGCGGCATCACCCGGATGGTGATCGATCTGACCGAGGCCGACTTCGACGAGATGATGGCGGTCAACGTGAAGTCGGCGCTGTACGGGATGCAGGCGATCGTGCCGCACTTCATCACGCGCGGCAGCGGCCACGTGATCAACGTGTCGTCGATGCTGAGCCGCGTGCCGTTCGCGACCTACCGCTCGGGCTACAACGCCGCCAAGGCGGCGCTGAACGTGCTGACCGCGAACATGCGCGTCGATCTCGCCGCGCAGCATCCCGGCATCAACGTGTCGCTGGTGATTCCCGGCCTGGTCACCACGGAGTTCGCGGTCAACGCCGTCGGCGGATCGCCGGCGCTGCCGCCGGCGGTGATGCGCGACGCGCAGACGCCCGAGCAGGTCGCCGACAAGATTGCCGAACTGATCGACCATCCGGTCGCCGAGGTCTACACCAACCCCGCGCATCGCGATCGGGCGGTGAAATACTTTCAGGACGTCGGCGCCTTCGAACGCGAAGCGGCGTTGCGGCGGCCCTGAAACGGCCGCCCTACGAGTGTCACGACGATGGTCGCCGCCACGACGGTCGTAGGGCGGCCCTTTCAGGGCCGCCGACTCACGTGGCAGAATCCGCCCATGCGATTGCTGATTCTCGCCGCGCTCAGCGTCGGTGCCGTCTGTCTCGTCGGCGCGCAGCCGCCCGACACCTATGACGTCGTCATCGCCGGCGGACGGGTGATCGATCCGGCCTCCGGACTGAACGAGGTGCGGAACGTCGGAATCGCCGGCGGCGTCATCCGCGCGATCGCCGCGGAGCGGTTGAACGGACGCACGACGATCGACGCGTCCGGTCTCGTCGTCGCGCCCGGGTTCATCGATCTGCACCAGCACGCGCAGCGCGCCGTCAATCCCGCGGTCGACCGGCTGAAGGTCATGGACGGCGTCACGACCGCGCTCGAGCTCGAGGTCGGCACCGACGACATCGATCGGTGAAGTACGACGCGCGCGCGGGCCAATCGCTCGTCAACTACGGCGTCAGCATCGGCCACATCCCGACCAGGATCGCGGTGATGAAGGATCCCGGCGACTTCCTGCCGAGCGGGCCGGCCGCACACCGCGCCGCGACCGCCGGCGAGATCGCCGACATCAGCGGACGGATCGAACGCGGTCTGAGCCGCGGCGCCGTCGCGGTTGGCTTCGGCTTCGCGTACGCCGGGAGCGGCGCGCGCCGAACTGCTCGACGCCTTCAAGGCCGCGGCGAAGGCCGGCGCCTCCGCACGTCCACATGCGCGGCGGCGATCCGGTGGCGAGCGCGAACGAAGTGATCGGCATCGCCAGCGAAGCCGGCGCGCCGCTCCACATCGTCCACGTGCAGAGCAGCGGCGGCGCGCAGACGGCGCGCGTCCTCGCGGCGATCAGCGATGCACGCGGACGCGGCGTCGACGTGACGACCGAGATGTATCCGTACATCGCCGGCCAGACGCGGATCGAGTCGGCGCTGTTCGACGGCTGGGAGTCGTATCCGGACGATCGGTTCAAGACGTATCTGTGGCCCGCGACCGGCGAGCGGCTGACGCGCGAGACGTTTGCGAAGTACGCAAGGCCGGCGGGTCGATCATCATGTTCTCGAACACCGAGGAAGTGGTGCGCGCGGCCGCCGCGCATCCGTTGACGATGATCGCCAGCGACGGCGGCCAGGCGCCGACGCATCCGCGGACCGCGGGCACGTACTCGCACATCCTCGGTCCGGTACGTGCGCGACGGCGTGCTGCCGCTGAGCGACGCGCTGAAGAAGATGACGATCATGCCGGCGCAGCGGCTCGAGCGGCGCGTGCCGTCGATGCAGCGAAAAGGCCGCGTGCAGGTCGGCGCCGACGCCGACCTGGTCGTGTTCGATCCGCAGCGCATCGCCGACCAGTCCACCTACGAGCAGGCGGCGCGACCGTCGACCGGGATCAAGGATGTTCTCGTCAACGGCGTCGCTGTCGTCCGCGACGGCAAACTGGTGGACGGCGTCACGCCGGGCCGCGCGGTGAGCGCCCCTGCATTAGGGCGATTCTCGGTGGCTCTGGCCGCGGCGATTCAACACCAGGGGCACCAGGCGCGCCGTCTGGTTTACACTCCGCTCGGCATGTCCAGGCCTCTGACGTTCCGGCTCGTTGTGTGCGCCTCGCTGATCGCGCTCACTCCCTTGTCCGCCGTTCAGACCGATGTCGTTCCGCAGAAACAGTGGGAAGCGATCGATCGTCCGGAGTCGGTCGGCTTCTCGTCGATGCGCCTACAGGCGCTCCGTGGCTGGATGACGTCGCTCGACACGACGGCGATGATGGTCGTCGTCGGCGGCCGCACGCTCTTCAGCTACGGCGACGTGACGCACGTCAGCTACCTCGCGTCCGGCCGCAAGAGCGTGTTGTCGCTGCTCTACGGCAAATACGTCGAGAACGGCGCGATCTCGCTCGATCGCACGCTCGCGGATCTCCACTTCACCGACGTCGGCGGCCTGCTGCCGCGCGAATCGTCGGCGACGGTTCCAACACCTGCTGACGGCGCGATCCGGCATCTACCATCCGCCGTCGAACGGCGGCGACGACGGCGAACGCGCCGGCGCGCGGCTCGGTCGCGCCGGGTGAGCACTTCGTCTACAACAACTGGGATTTCAACGCCGCCGGTGCCGCCTTCGAGAAGTTGAGCGGCCGCGACATCTACGATGCGCTGGAGACCGATCTCGCGCGGCCGCTCGCCATGGAGGACTTCGATCGCGCGCGGCAGAAGAAATCGGGCAACGCGGACGTGTCGCAGTATCCGGCGTATCACGTGTGGCTCTCCACCCGCGACATGGCGCGGCTCGGACTGCTCGCGCTCCGCGAAGGGATGTGGGGCGATCGGGCGGTGGTGCCGCGCGAGTGGGTGCGTCGCGCGACGAGCCTCGTGACGCCGCACCGCGACACGAACGCGGCGTTTCCAGATTCGCCGCCGAGCGTCGATCGCTGGGGCTACGGGTATCTGTTCTGGGTGTGGGACGCCGACAATCCAGCCGATCCGCTGAGCGGCGCCTATACGGCGTGGGGCGTCGGCGGACAATACATCACCGTGATCCCGCGCCTCGATGTGGTGATCGCGCACAAGACCGACATCGGGTTCGGTCAGGAGCCGCGCCGGCGCCGTCTTCCGCACCGGCTGCGCGTCAACGGCCGCGCGCCGTGACGGCGGCGCAGTACGACGCCGTGCTGCGCATGCTGGTCGCGGCGAAATGTGGAGATCAATGTCCGTGACGCCCCACGAGGAGGTCCGCAGCATGCCGGAGGCTATCGGTTCCACCATCGATCTCTTCGCGAGCGCGCGTGAATTGGCGGCGCTGATCCGCGCGCGGAAGGTGTCGGCGCGCGAAGTGATGGCCGCGCACCTCCATCAGATCAACCGGCTCAACCCGACGCTCAACGCCATCGTCGCGAAGCTGGACGACGAGCGCGTGCCTGGCGCTGGCCGACGAGGCGGATCGCCGCGTCGCGAGCGGGGAAGAAATGGGCGCGCTGCATGGCCTGCCGATCGCCTTCAAGGATCTCGAGGCCGCGGTCGGCTTTCCGTTCACGCGCGGATCGCCGATCTTCAGCCGGCGAGATGCCGCTCGAGGACACGCTGCTCGTCGAGCGGCTGCGGCGCGCCGGCGCGATTCCGATCGGCAAGACCAACGTGCCGGAGTTCGGCATGGGCTCGCACACCTACAACAAGGTGTACGGGACGACGCTGAATCCATGGGACCAGAGCAAGAGCGCCGGCGGATCGAGCGGCGGTGCCGCCGCCGCCGTCGCCACCGGCATGCTGCCGCTGTGCCGACGGCAGCGACCTCGGCGGATCGCTCCGCAACCCCGGCAGCTTCAACAACGTCGTCGGCTTCCGACCGACGTTCGGGCTCGTGCCGATCGCGCCGAGCGCCGCTGCCGTTCGTCGGCTTTGGCGTCAAAGGTCCGATCGCGCGATCGGTCGAGGACGCGGCGTTCCTGCTCAGCGCGATCGCCGGATCCGACGCGCGCGATCCGGCCAGCTATCCGTCCGATGCCGCGGCGTTCGCACGGCCGCTCGGCCGCGATTTCAGAAACGTCCGCGTCGCGTGGTGTCCCGATCTCGGCGGCCTGCCGCTCGATCCACGCGTGCGCGCTGTGATCGAGCGGCAACGCCGCACCTTCGAGGATCTCGGCTGCATCGTCGAGACCGGCGTGCCCGGACCTGACCGGCGCCGACAAGATCTTTCTCGACATCCGCGTGTGGATGTCGAGCTACAACTTCGCGCCGCTCGTCGACGCCCATCGCGATCGACTCGAAGCCCGAGGCGCTGTGGGAAATCGACGCGGGCCTTCGGCAGAGCGGGCGCGACATCGCCGCCGCGCGATCGCGCAACACGGCGAGCTGCTGCAGCGGGTGCGGCAGTTTCAACGCGACCACGAGTTCATCGTCTGCACCGTGAATCAGGTGCCGCCGTTCGACGCGTCGATCGCCTGGCCGACGGAGATCGACGGGGTAGGCATGGAGCACTACATCGCGTGGATGAAATCCACGTACTGGATTTCGACGACGCAGTGTCCGGCACTGTCGGTGCCGGCGGGCTTCACTGACGAAGGGCTGCCGGTCGGCATCCAGATCGTCGGCCGCCGCCGCGACGATCTCGGCGTGCTGCAGCTCGGGCACGCGTTCGAACAGGCGACTGGATTTGGACGACGACGTCCGCCGATTGTTTAACAGCACTTCGTGTCGATCGTAGGGCGGGCCGCCCACGGGTGTGACGGTCGTAGGGGACGGACGGCCTTCAGGCCGTCCCTAAATCGCCTGACGGTTGTAGGGGACGGCCTTCAGGTCGTCCCAAACCGCCCGCGGCACGCCCTGAAGGGGCGTGCCCTACACGAGAACGAAAGGATCGATATGACCAACATCCATTGGACTGCTGCTTGTCGTCATGGCGTCGGGCACAGCCGACACGATCCAGGGCCGATGGAAGCTGATCACCGCAGAGGATCTGCGGGCCGACGGATCGGTCGGACGCTACCCGTGGGGCAAGCATCCGGTTGGATCGATCGTGGTCGAGGGCGGCGCGTGCTACGTGCAGATCATGTCGAGCGACGTGCCGTCGTTCGCCGACGCGGCCGCTCCGGTCGGCGAGCAGATGAAAGCGGCCCTGCTCAGCACCTACATCGCGTACTCGGGTCCGTGCACGATCAACGACGCGGAGGGCAGCGTGACGCTGAAGGTCGAAGCGGCGTGGCGGCCGAACTACGTCGGCACCGAGCAGAAGCGATTCTTCCGTTTCGAGAACGGCAGGCTGCTGTTCGGTCCGGCGCCGAACTCGGGCCGCGCCGGCACCGAGCCGCTGACACGGCGGCTGACGCTGGAGCGCGTCAACTGATGGAGACCCATGTCAAGGTTCTCGGCGCGCTGAACATTGCCTTCGGTGCGCTCGGACTGCTCGCCGGCGTTCGCGCTCGTGGTGATCTTCAGCAGCGCCGCCGGCTGGTCAGCGCGAACGCCGATGCCGACGCGGCGATCGCGATTCCGATCATCGGTCTGACCGGCTTCGCGCTGGTGACGTTTCTGGTGACGCTGTCCGTGCCCGGCGTCATCATCGGGCTCGGGCTGCTCAACCTGCGCCCGTGGGCGCGCGTCGGCGGCATCGTCGTGTCGATCCTGATGTTGATGGGGATTCCGTTCGGAACCATCCTCGGCGTCTACGGCATCTGGGTCCTGTTCTCGAAAGACACCGAGCGGCTGATTCACGGGCGCGCCCGCTTCGCCGCCGATCTCGCCGAGCTGACGTCGAAGAGGAACCGGACCACGAGGAGCGGCGCGAGCACCACCCAGCCCGAGCTGTTCAGCCGCCAGATCCGCCGTGCGAGCACGCCCCACCCCGCCGTGAGCACCGCGAATGCGAGAATGACCAGGTCGCGCGCGTTGTAGCCGAGATTCAGCTCGCTCGGCGCGTCCCGGTCGATGGTGATCGTCCGGCCGATCAGTCCTTCCAGCCAGTAGATCCCGGCCAGCGCGAACGCCCACCGCAGATCGCGAACCAGCATGTCCGGTCGAGATGGAGCTGTTGGTCCACGCCGACATTCACGATCACGAACGCCATCCAGGCGAGGAGCAGCACGACGTGATGATGTAGGTGTGGAACGGAATCGGCCGGCGCGTGTCTTCGTGGTAGGGCGCGTACGAACGCTGCCTCGGCGCGGGCGGCATCGCGTCATGGCGGCGATCACGGACTCGGAAGCGTGTTCGCCTGCGGCGCTCGCTGCATCACCTGAATCGTCACCAGCCGCAGCAGGAACTTCGAGGATGAACGCGTAGACGAGCACCGTCGTCCGCTCGCCCGAGCGCACGATTCCGAGAAACGCCAGCGCGAGCCCGATTAAATTGACGACGACGATCAATGTTCAGTGCGTCAGGCCGTAGATCAGGTAGTTGACGCCGAGCTTGTAGGCCTCGTTCGACGCGTCGAACGGAAACAGCCCCTGCGCCGGACCACTCCCAGTACTCCGGCACGTCGTTGTCGAAGTTGGCGATCGACCATCAGGCGCCTCGACGGGATCGTTGTCCCTCGAAGATGCCGTAGTAGCTCGGGCGGATGTGCGACATCGGGTGGACGATGGCGTCGATGTCCTTGATCTGGAAGAACGAGTCGAAGATGCGATGCGAGTTGTCGAGCCTGACGAAGCGCGCCGTCGGGCAGCACGCGGCGCATCTGCGCCTCGAAGCTGGCTCCACTGCTGCGGCGCCGTCGAAGTCCTCGAAGATCGCGAAGCCGCCCTTGAGCAGGTAGGCGCGGAACGATCGCCGCCTCGCGATCGGTGAGATTCCAGAAGCCCGGCTCCCACATGAAGCGCGATCGGATACCTGAAGAGCTCGGGATCGTCGAGCGTGAGGATGCGGCTGCCGTCGGTGCGGACGTCGAGCGCGGTCAGCTCACTGGAGGATCGGCGCGAGATGCTGCTCGGCGCGCGGGTAGTCGTGGTTCCACGCCGAGCTGCAGCCGCCGCGCGCGCGAAGCCGAAGTCGGATCTCCAGCGCAGGCGCACGAACGTGAACCGGCCGTCGTAGGCGATATCGTGGCGATAGTCGCCGCTGCCCGGCGCGTCGAACTGCGCCGACGCCGACGCGGCGGTGGATGACAGCGAGCCGACGTGCCGCAGGCCATCGAGCCACGCAGCATTATCTGGATTCCGCGCGCCTCGACCGACGACGCTGGCGGGGCGGTTGTATGATGCTCGTCTGAGACTGCCGGCGATGCCCAGGACCTTCATCGGTATCCACCCACAGGTCTCCTCATCGAGCTTAGATGCCCATCTCTCAGGTCTTCATCACGTCACGGCGACGGTCGACGACGCGCAGGACGATCTCGATTTCTGCCTCGACGCGCCTCGGCCTGCGCCTCGTCAAGAAGACCGTCAACTTCGACAACCATCACGTCTACCACTTCTACTACGGCGACGAGCGCGGGACGCCCGGCACGATCTGGACGACGTTTCCCTACAGGGACCGCGGCGTGCCGGTCGGGCGCGCAAGGGCGCCGGGCAGGTGACGGTCACGTCGTTCTCGGTGCCGAACGGATCGCTCGACTTCTGGCGCGCGCGCCTCGGCGCGCGCGCGCATCGCGGTCACCGATCTCGCCGCCGCGCTTCGGCGAGCCGGTGATCCGCTTCGCCGATCGATCCGGGATTGACCTTCGAGCTGATCGCGACCGGTCACGACGCGCGGACGCCGTGGCTCGCCGAAGGCTTCGACGCCGGCGCCGCGATCCGCGGGCTCCACAGCGTCACGCTCGTCGTGCGCGATGCGGCGAAGACCATCGAGCTGATGACCGGGCTGCTCGGCTACACGCGTCGTCGACGAGACGGACGGCCGCATCCGCGCTCGCGCGTGAACGGCGGCGGACCCGGCCGGACGATCGACGTCGCGCACCATGCCGACGCCGGAGCCGGCGGTCAACGGCATCGGCACGGTGCATCACGTCGCGATGGCCGATCGCCAGCGCCGACGAGCAGCTGCGGCTGCGCGAGGAGCTGATCCGCTACGGCTGCAAGGTGACCGAGGTGCGCGACCGCTGCTACTTCCAGTCGATCTACTTTCGCGAGCCGGGCGGCGTGCTGTTCGAGGTCGCGACGATGCAGCCGGGGTTCACGGTCGACGAAGCAGCTGTCGCGCGCTCGGCCGCGGCTTGAAGCTGCCGCCGTGGGAAGAGCCGAACCGCGCCGGACATCGAAGCGGCGCTCGTGCCCGCTGCGGCATCGATGACGGTCTCCCGCGATTTCGCTAGCATTCCCGGGTTCTACGCGCTGTGCGTGATCGGCGGCTGCGCCTTGGCGGGCTGTTCGAAGGCGTCGCGGCGCCGCCGCCGCAGGCGCGCCGCGCCTCGCGCCAGCTGCGCTTCGGCGGGCGGGCGCATCGTCGGCACGGCGCCGCGCGCCGCCAGCGGCGCGACGGTCGTGACCGTCCTCGACTCGAAGCCGGCCGGCGAGTATCCGCCGCAGACCGGGAAGCCGGCGATGGATCAGATCAGCGCGACGTTCACGCCGGCGATGCTCTACGTCCGCACCAATCAACCGGACCGAGCTTTCTCGCGAACAACGACGGCACGCTGCCACAACGTCCACGTCACGCACGTGGAGACGCGTGAAGGGCAGTTCAACGTCGCGATTCCGACCGGCGAGGTCTACGACTACACGTTCAAGCGCGAGGGTTCTACCACGTCGGCTGCGACATTCATCCGGCGATGTCGGCGGAGATCTTCGCGTCGGCGAGCCCGGTACCTCACGGCCGCGGACGGCGAGGGCGGCTTCGCGTTCGAGGACGTGCCGCCGGGTGCGTACGCGGTGACGGTCTACGCGGGCGCCCAGCGGCTCGCAGAAGATGTCGATGTGAAGGTCGGCACCACGACGATCAGCGTGGAGTAGCCGCCGCCGTTCCCGATCAGAACTTGCCGACCACTCAAACGACATCAACCCCAGGCTGACGTTCGAACCGCGCGAGATCGACAGTGGCGCTCACGCTACCGGTCCCGCCGAGGCTGAAGCGGAGCGAGATCGTTGGCGCGTCGGATTGCGCGACCGCCGGCGACACCGACGCGCTGAAGAGAGGGTTGCGCGCCGTGCCCCGACCGTCTGGGCGTTTGGCTGCCAGCTGAAATTGCTGAATCGTCCCAGCTGCTCGACGTGTGTGGCGAACTGGGCGAACCATCCCACCGTCAATCGCCGCCGTCGAACACACCGGGCGTGCTGGTGATCCAGCCCCTGACGAGAATTCCTGATGCCGGCTCTTCTCCGGTCCAATCATCCACCACGCCGCTCAGCGTGAGCGGCGAGAAAGGCGAGGTCGACGCGGCGCCGGAGAGGGGACGGTGCTGCCCCAGTTGGATTTCAGGTGATGCACCGGCGGCGTCAGGCCCGGCACCTGCGGCGGCGCGAGCAGCGGCGACGTGAGCGGCTGCATCAAGCGAGGATAGGCAACCGGCTCGAAGCCAAATGACGAGTCCCGAGCGAAGGCGGCGTCAGGGACCGGGGCCGGGTCCCGGCTGCGACGACGGCGGCTTCAGCGTCAGCTGGCCGGGAAGCAGGCTCCGGTCCGCCTGGCTCCGGAATGAGGAAAACTCGGCATCCGCAGCTAAGCCTGCCGACGGCTCGCACCGGTCACGACGCCCAGAGGAAGAGCGCGGCTCGCGTCATCGGGCCGACGAGACCAGCCGGCGCGTCAGGCGGTTGCGTTCTTGAATCGGCGAACTGCAGAGTCGGTCGCGGGTCGAACACGCTGATTTCGTCGACCTGATCCCGGGTTGCTTTCGTAGTTGAGGGCTGTTGGACGGCGAGCACATTCAGGACCTCGGCTTCCCGACGAGAGCGTGCGCGGCAGCCATGAGGGTTCCTCGAGATTTCGTTGACGCGCATGCCAGGCGCTTCGCGCCAGCGTCGCGGGTTGTCGTAGAAGGCGACGCGCGGCCTGATGGTCGAACGGTTCCACCCCGCAGCAGCCGGCCGGGTGCAGGATCTGTTGAAGCGATTCGCATCGCCGTCGATCAGAATTTGATAAAGATAGGGGACCGCCTGCAAGACGAGCGCCTCCTTTATCGGGCAGCGAGCCGCTCTGGCGAGCGCCTGCACGGGGCGATCGATCTGGCGCGCGCACGTCGTCATATCGTCGCGGGTGCCGCCGTATGCGGATCGTCAACCTCTTTCGCCCGTGCCGGCGTAGTCGCCGAGCAGCGCCGGCCCCGCGCCTTCAGCCGCAGGCGCTGCAGTGCCGCCGCAGCGTCTCGTCATCGAGCGCGAGGACGAGATCACCATCCATCGCCGGCAGCAGCCGCGCGCGATGCGCGCTGAGGTCCACGTCGAACGCCTCGCGCATCGCGTCGCACGCCAACGGCGTCGCGCGATTGCCATCGAAACGCAGCCACGCCTGCCGACGCGGCCTGAACGCCAGCCAGCTCCCGGGGCGGCCGTCGATCGCGCGGCGAACCAGCGCTTCCGCCATCGGGCTGCGGCAGATGTTGCCCGTAGCAGACGAACAGCACCGTCATCGGGTCCAGCCAGAATGCTCGTAGCCGGGTGCGGCCGGGCCGTGGCTCTGATCCGGGAAACCGATCGCGAGCACGCGCGCGCCGGCGTCGCCGACCAGCGTCAGCACGGCGTCGTGCGCCATGCCGAACATCGGCATCTTCGCAGCCGAGCGGTCGACGATCCACGAGTAAGCTCACGTGGCGATACGCGCGGATCAGCAGACGCGGCAGCCGCTTTGCTTGATGCCGTTGCCGACGACCGGCACGCGCACGAACGCGGTCCGCGCATCGATGATGACGTCGGGCAGCTGAAACATCGCCGCCCGGCTTCAGCACGCGCACCAGCTCGGGAACGTAGCGCCGCACCAGCTCCGGCGCGATGCTGGAGGACCAGACGGCTGTAGACGATGTCGAAGGTGGCGCTGTCGAAGCGGCGCAGATCGGCGTCGCTGTTCAGGACGAACTCGCAGTTCGTGCACGCGGCATGGAGATCGCGCGCGCGCGCGATCATCGCCGGCGCCGCGTCGGCCTCGACCGCCGACCGGACATGCGCCGCGAGCGCGCGGGTGACGCGGCCATACGCCGCAGCCGAAGTCGAGCAGCCCGATCGCGGCGCGCCGCCGGCGCTGAATCGCGATCGAGATCGGCGACGGCGCGCGCCGCGTCCGCGCCAGTGCCGGTCCCGAGGAACGCCTCGGAGGTCCCACTGCCGCAGGCCGCCGGCGCTGCCGTGGTCAGGATCGCGCTACGTGCACCGGATAAGCGCAAAGCCCGAGCCCGCGTCCCAGTAGGCGTCGCGACCGCTTTCGAGCCGTTTGGCGGCGTCGCGCCGGAGAGGCCCCTGGTCGGTCACGGCAGCCCCACTCAGCGTCCGCTGACCCAGCTGGATCGCGTTCGCCATCTGACTTCTGGAACCGCGCGTCGGTCCACGTTTCCGAAAAATGTCCGAGCGCATTGTAGTGCGACGGCGATCCGCGGCCGACGCTCTGCGTCCACGCCGAGCGGAGTAGCCTGCCGCCGGCCCCGACCGACGCCGCGTTGAGCGACAAGAGCACGTGCACCGACGGCCGCGGGTTTGCCTCGCGGAACGTGTACAGTACTCACCGAGCAGGCGGAAGCTCGCGCCGAGGCCGCTCGACACGTCGGATGTGCGGTGTCCTCGACCGTGACAGTCTGCCTCCGCAAACCAGGATGCTCCTTGAAATGCGCGCCGAGCGAGACGCCCGTAGTCCGGGCCGATTTCGTACCAGTGTCGGTCGCGCTGTGCGTGCCGATGAAGCCGCCGCCGTTGTTCACGAAGGCGGGCAGCGCGGCCTTCTGGCTCGCGTCGAGCGGCACCTTCGCCGGTCGTCATCGCGAGCATCAGCACGTCGATGGTGGAACGCCACCGATCGGCGGTCGAAGCTCGGCGACGTTTGTTCTCCGGTCGCGGTCACGGTGAACGCGCGCGACTGCGCGGCCATGTTCGCGACGACTTGCCGTGCGGTGGCGATCGAGATCGTGGCGGAACCCGAACGTGGCGGTGACCATGAGGACGCGGATTGGCGTCGGTGTCGGACCTGGTGTCGGCGTCGGTTGCGCGGGCGTGCTCGCCGTTGCCGGCTCGCGCGATCCGCACGCCGCCACCGCGAAGACGGCTACGGCGAGGAGGACTAATCTGGTAGCTGGGTAAGTGGGTAATCGAGTAATTGATTGGGAGATTGGCGCGCTCGGTGTCTCAACGCTCAATGTCCCAATCCATTACCCGATTACCAGATTACCCAATTACCCAATTACCTTCAGCTGTTTGGCAGTCTGAAGGCGATGAGCTCGGCGCTGAATCCCTGACCGGCGATCGGCACGGATGATGTACGCTTGCCGTTGTAGAAGTAAGTCATCAGCGATCCGGTCTGCGGCGCCGGCATGCAGACGCGCGCCGACTTCCTGCCGGTCGCCTTGTCGTAGGCGCGCAGCATCGCGCCGCGCTGGCCGTTCGGCGTCGTCGACGAACCCGCCTTCGCCGGCGATGACGAGCGTCTTGGTCACCAGCACGCCGATGCGGCCCTGCCGCCCGGTGCGCGGAATCGTCACGCCCTTGAGCGCCGCGATGGTTCTTGATGTTGTCCGGCGTGTCGCCGTGCGCGATCTGCCACGCCAGCGTGCCCTTGTTCATGTCGAGCGCGGTGATGCGGCCGTACGGCGGCTTTGATGAGCGGCAGTCCCTGAACCGTCGAGTCCGCCGCCGCCTTCACCGCCGCCGCGGCCGCCGCCCGCCGGGAGCCGGCACCGGTGAGCCGGCCTCGGTGAGCGTAGCGCCACCGCGACCGCCCGCTTGCCGCTGAGCTGTCGACGGCGCCGCCTCCGCCCGCCGCCGCAGCCGACGGAGCCGGCGCGTTCGGATCGCGCGCCGTGCCCTGAATGCAGTCGATGTCGGATCGCGCCGGATCCGCTTGATCAGACCGAGCGGCGGTCGATCGCGGTGTTCGTGAAGATGTAGAACATCTTCGTTTCCGGATCGAACGCGCCGCCCTGCCAGTTCGCGCCGCCGGTTGCGCTCGGCAGCATCAGCGTCGCCGAGCGGACCCGGCCACTTGCTCACGACCGGCGGCGTGAAGATCGGCCCGAGCTTGTAGCGCGACGCGAGCTTGACCGCCTTCCGCTCGCAGCTCCGGCGTGAAGTCGATCAGATCGTCGAGCGACACGCCCTGACGCTCGTACGGCGGCGGCTTGGTCGACGAACGGCTGCGTCGGCGAGTACCACTCGCCCGGCACGGTCGCCTTTGTCGACCGGCCGCTCTTCGATCGGCCAGACCGGCTTGCCGGTGTCGCGATCGAACATGTAGATCCAGCCCTGCTTGGTCGGCTGCGCCGATCGCCTTGATCGCGCGCGGCCGTCGACCGTGAGGTCCATCAGGATCGGCGCGCACGGGATGTCCATGTCCCAGATGCCGTGGTGGACGAGCTGGTAGTGCCACTTGCGCTTGCCGGTCTTCAGATCGAGCGCGACGAGGCTCTCGCCGAAGAGCCCGTTGCCCGGGACGATGACCGCCGTAGTAGTCGCCGGTCGGCAGCTCCACCGGCAGGAAGAGCGATGCCGAGCTCTTCGTCGACCGTCATCTGCGCCCACGACGCCGGCGTTGCCGGTGTACGACCACGAATCCTTCTCCCACGTGTCGTTGCCGAACTCGCCGGCCAGCGGAATCGTGTGGAAGATCCAGAGCCGCTTGCCGGTGCGCGCGTCGTAGCCGCGGATGAATCCCTTCTCGTGGATCCGGCTCTTCGGCGCGCCGCCGGCGAGATGCGCAGCGCCGACGACGATGACGTCTTTCGCGATGATCGGCGTCGCGTGCAGGCCGATCTCGCCGGTGATCGGATCGATCGGCTGATCGTCGTCTCAGTCTTCAGATCGACGATGCCGTTCTTGCCGAAGCCGGCAGCCGGGGCGCCGGTCTTCGCATCGAGCGCGACCATCTGGTAGCCGGGCGTGACGTAGACGATCCGCGCGCCTTCGCTGCCGTGCCGGGCCAGTAGGCGAGGCCGCGGCCCGAGAGCTGGCGCGGCGCCGACTCGCCGCGCTTGCCTTCGTTCTCGCTGTGCATCCAGATCATCTCGCCGGTGGCCGGCGTCGAGCGCGACGACGGCGCGGCGCGTGCCGGCGGTCGAGTAGACGACGCCGTCGACCATCAGCGGCGTCGACCTGAAGTTGAACTCGGGCCGCGGGCCGAGCGCGTCGGTCTTGAAGCGCCACGCGACCTTCGAGCTTGTTGAAGTTGTCCTTGTTGATCTGATCGAGCGGTGAATAGCGTGTGCTCGCCAGGTCGCCGCCGTAGGTCGTCCACTCGCCAGGCTTCGGTTTCACCTGGCCGCTGAACGCCGGCGTTCATCGACGAGCGAGCGCGCACGCGAGCAGCAGGACGGCGAGCTTTTCCGCATAATGCGCGAGATGATATCGCGGTACGCGCCGGCCCCACCGGCTTTCTGCACCTCGGGCATGTCGTCAACGCGATCTACGTGTGGGGGTTCACGCGGGCGCGCGGCGGACGGGTGCTGCTGCGGATCGAGGATCACGATCGGCAACGCAGCCGTTCGGCGTTCGAGGCCGCGATCGTCGAGGATCTGGCGTGGCTCGGATTCCGCCACGACGGCCCGATGGTGCGGCAGGGCGAACGAGGAGACATCTATTCACAAGCGCTCGACCGCTTGCGTGCGCGGGATTGGTCTATGCGTGCACGTGTTCGCGGGCGGAGATCGTTGCCCTCGCACGCGCGTGCCGACGTAGGCCGGCCCGTTCAGGGCCGGCGATCCGGCGCAGGCCTGAAAGGCCCGCCCTGCGAGCGAGCGGGCGTCAATCGCCCGCTTCAGAGCAAGACGAGCTCTGGTATCCGGGCACCTGCCGCGACCGTGGACTCGCCGATGGTCCCGGCGTCGGGCTGCGCGTCCGGCTCGAGCCGGCGGTGGAGCGATTCGTGGATCTTCGACACGGACCGCATGGAGCAGCAGCCGTCCGAGCAGTGCGGCGACCTGCTCGTCCGCGACCGCGCCGGCAACTGGACCTACCAGTTCGTCGCCACCGTCGACGACTTCGTGCAGGGCGTCACGCACGTGATCCGCGGCGACGATCTGCTCGCGTCCACCGGCCGGCAGATTCAGCTCGCGCGGCTGCTGGGCCGCGACCGAGCCGCCGGCGTTTCTCCACCATCCGCTGATCATGAAGTCGCCGACGCAAAAACTCAGCAAGTCCGACGGCGACTCCGGCATCCGCGATCTGCGCGCGAAGGGCTGGACCGCCGAGCGTGTCATCGCTCACGCGGCGGCCCTGGCTGGCCTCGATCTTCCAGTCTCGTTCGCGGGTTTGCGCCATAATCTCGCCCATGAAAACCATGCTGTCGGCGGCTACTCGTCGCGTTCGGTCTCAGTGCCGCGGTCCTCGTCGTCGGCGCGTCGCAGGCCAGTCAGGTTGACGCGCACGTGGCGGCCGCGAAGGCGGCAGCCGGCGCCGACTTCGCCGGCGTCTTCAGCCGGATCTGCGCCGAAGCCGTGCCTCCCGCGACGCCAGCGGCCGGCCGCGAGGGCCGCGCGAATACGCCGCGACCGCCGGGCCCGCCGCCGCGCGACTCGTGGCACGCCGAGCCGGTGAAGGTCTTCGACAACCTCTACTTCCTCGGCCAGACCGGAGTACTCGGTGTGGGCGGTGACAACGTCCGCGGGCGTCATCCTGATCGATTCGATCTTCGACTACTCCGTGGACGACGAGGTCGTCGGCGGGATGAAGAAGCTCGGGCTCGATCCGGCGACGATCAACATGCGTGATCGTCAGCCACGGCCACAGCGATCATTCAGGCGGCGCGAAATACCTCCAGGATCGCTTCAACGCACAGCGTGTTGCTCGGCGCCGCGGACTGGGACCTGCTCGATCGCAGCACCGGCACGAAGCCGAAGCGCGATCATGGTCGCCACCGACGGTCAGAAGCTCACGCTCGGCGACACCACGGTGACGCTCTACAAGACGCCCGGTCACACGCTCGGTACGCTGTCGACGCTGATTCCGGTGACGGACAACGGCACGCCGCACGTCGCCGCCTCGTGGGGCGGCACGGCGTTCAACTGGATGGCGCAACCGCACGGCCTACATCACGCCCGATCGACCGGAGCGCTTCTGGTTCGAAACCTACAGTGCCTCGGCGCGGCAGTTCAAGGAACTGGCGGCGAAGGCCGGCGCCGACGTGTTGATCTCGAACCACACGATCTTCGACGGATCGAAGACGAAGATGCCCGCGCTCGAACGCCGCAAGCCCGGCGATCCGAATCCGTGCGTGATCGGCAAGGACGCCGTGCAGCGCTATCTGACGGTGGTCGACGAATGCGCGCAGGCCGGGCTCGCGCGAGTGGGGCAATAGAAGAGCGCCGTTCTAGGGTCATCACGATGATCGTTCTGGGGACTGACGACGATCGTTCTGGCGGCTGACGGTGATCGTTCTGCGTTCGACCTCGCATTTGTCCGCCGAACGATCGAAGTCTCCCAGAACGATCGGCGAAGTCTCCAGAACGATCGACGAAGCCCCAGAACGATCGAGCGAAGCCTCCAGAGCGATCGATCTTCACCCGGCAACCTGAACGCCACGTGCTCGCCGAGTAGTTGCCGCCGCTGATCGCGACGACGATGTACTGCTTGCCGTCGAGCATGTAGGTCATCGGCGATCCGCTCTGCGGCGCCGCCATCCACAGCGCGCCGACTTCCTTGCCGGTGGCCTTGTCGTAGGCGCGCAGCATCGCCCCGCGCGGATGCTCCGGCGTCGTCGTCACCTGCGGATCGCCCATCACGACGATCGTCTTCGTCACCATCAGACCGACGCCGCCGGTGCCGACCTGGCCGGTCTTCGGAATGGTCAGTCCCTTCAGCGCCGGATGATTGCGCACGTTGTCGGGCGTGTCGCCGTGCGGCACCTGCCAGGCGATCTCGCCGCGATCGAGATTCACCGCGCGAGATCGCGCCATACGGCGGCTTGAGCAGCGGCAGGCCGTCGACGGTCAAACCTCCGGCTGCGCCTGCACCTCCGCCGCCGGCGGGCGGCGCCGCGGGTGGTGGGCCGGCAGCGGGCGCGGCTGGTGCGGCGGGCGGCGGCGCCATCGCCTGTGCGCGCGGCGAATCAGCGGCGCAGCAGTCGCCGGGGCCGAGCACTTCCTGAAACGGCCGTCCCGCGACGCCCGACACGTAGCGGATGTCGGAGAACTTTGCCGGCGGCGCCACGACCGAGCGTCGACGGTGAGGCCGGTGTTGTTCGCCTGCGCGAAGACCGTATGCGTCTCCGGATCGTAGGAGACGCCGGGCCAGTTCAGTGCCGCCGACCGCGTTGCCCATGTTGATCGCGCCGAGGATGCCGTTGACGTTGCCGAGCACGGCCGGGTTGTCATCCACGGCCCGACCTTTGTAGCGCTCGAGTTCTTCAGCGCCTGCGCGCGCAGCTCCGGCGTGAAGTCGATCAGGTCGTCCGGCACCTTCAGATAATTGCCGCGCGTAGGCCGGCGGCTTGGTCGGGAACGGCTGCGTCGGACTGCGTCTTCTCGCCCGGCACGTCGGACTGCGGCACCGGCCGCTCCTCGATCGGCCACACCGGCTGGCCGCTCACGCGATCGAAGACGAAGAGGAAGCCCTGCTTGCCCGGAACCGCGACGGCCTTGATCGCGCGTCCGTTCACGGTGATGTCGGCGAGGATCGGCGCCGACGACATGTCGTAGTTCCAGATCGGATGATGGACGACCTGGAAGTGCCACTTGCGCTGGCCGGTCTTCAGATCGACGCAGACGATGCTCTCGGCGAAGAGGTTGTTGCCGGGCCGATGGCCGCCGTAGAAGTCCGACGTCGGCGTCTCGACCGGCAGGTAGACCGAGGCCGAGATCTTCATCGACCGTGATCTGCGACCAGACGCCGACGTTGCCGTTGATCGCCCACGAGTCGCGCTCCCACGTTTCGTTGCCGAGCTCGCCCGGAAGCGGGATCGTCTTGAACGTCCACAGCAGCTTTCCGGTGCGCGTCGAACGCGCGCACCAGGCCCTTGGTGTTGTTGTGCGTGTTCGACGGTCGCGCCTTCGCGGAACGACGATCCGATGATCGCGACGTCCTTGACGATCGTCGGCGTCGAGTGGACGCCGATCTCGCCGGTCTCCAGATCGATCTGCTGCGCCCGCGCCGAACACCGCGCCGTCTTTCAGATCGACGATGCCGTTCTTGCCGAACGACGTTGATCATCGCGCCGGTCTTCGCGTTGAGCGCGACCAGCCGGTAGCCGGTGGTGACGTAGATGACGCGATCGTCGCCGCGGCCGTCGGTCCAGTACGACACGCCGCGCCCCGGACAGCTGCCGCGGCGCGATGCCGGCGCGCCGTCCCTCGCGCAGGCTGTGCGCCCACATCAGCTCGCCGGTCTTGCCGTCGAGCGCGATCACCGAGCGGCGCGTGCCGCCGGTCGTGTAGAGCACGCCGTTGATCGTCAGCGGCGTGCCTTCGAGCTTGTATTCGGGGCGCGGCCCGAGCATGTCGGTCTTGAACCGCCACGCGACCTCGAGCTTGTTGAAGTTGGATCCGTCGATCTGGTCTGAGCGGCGAGTAGCGGGTGCCGCGCAGGTCCGCGGTGTAAGTGCGGCCACTCGCCGTTCGCCGTGGACGGCTGGCGTGACGATCCGCTCCGATCCTGGCCGCCGATGCCCGTGGAGACGAAGAAGACGAGACCACGCGACCTGTGCGGTTTTGATCATGATGTCCTCGCGACGGCACCACTATCGGCGCAGTCGGCCGCGAAATCAGGAACCGATCTGTCGCTGGGATCTGAGATTCGGGACAACGGGATTTGACGCCAATCCGATCCAAATCAATCCCGATCGCCTCGTAGCAGATTCAGTTATCGCATGCACTTGCTGTCTCGCCGGCGGCGTCCTCGTCGCATGCGCTCTTTCCCACAGCCGTTGCACAGGCCGTGAGGCCGCCGCCGCTGCGGCGGCCGAACCCGCAGATGGCGTGTGCGCAGTTGACCACGCTCGATCTGCCTGACGTCAAAGTGACCGTCGCGGCGCAGGTGGCGGCGGCGACCACCGGCGCGGTCCGCGCGCCGCACTGCAAAGTGACCGGCGTGATCGGCGCCGAGATCAAGTTCTCGCTGCTCCTGCCCGACGACTGGAATCAGAAGTTCATGATGGGCGGCGGCGGCGGCTTCGTCGGCACGCATCGACAATCAGGCGACGCGCGTCGGTCAACGCCGGGTTACGCGACCGTCGGCACCGACACCGGCCATCAGGCGGCAGCGTCATCGACGCGAGCTGGGCGCTGAACAATCTCGAGCGGCGCGTCGAACTTCGGACACGTCGCCGTGCACCGGACGGCGGTAGTCTCGAAGGCGATCGTCCGCAGCTACTACGGCGAAGCCGGCAGCGATCGTACTTCTCCGGCTGCTCGAACGGCGGGCGCCAGGCGATGATGGAGGCGCAGCGCTATCCCGACGACTTCGACGGCATCGTCGTCCGGCGCGCCGGCGCTGCGACTTCACCGGCATCGCCGCGCAGTTCATCAAGGACATCCAGGCGCAGCATCCCGATCCGAACAACGTCGACGCCGGTCCTGCCGCCGGACACGATGAAAGCGATCGGCGCGAAGATTCTCGACGCGTGCGACGCGCGCCGACGGCGTCAAGGACGGCGTGATCGACGATCCGCGCAGCTGCAAGGTCGACATCGCGTCGCTGCCGATCGTACGGACGCGCAGCAAGACGGTGCTGAAAACGATCTACGCGCCGACCGCCAACAAGGACGGCGAAATCTTTTCCGGCGCAGCCCTTCGGCGGCGAAAACGAAGCAGGTGGATGGCCAGCCGTGGATCTCCGGCGGCAGCCCGCAGATCGCGATGCTCAAGCAGCCGAGCCTGCGCTTCGGGTTCGGCACCGAGTTCTTCAAGTGCACTCGTCTTCAACGATCCGTCGTGGGACTACAGCCGCTACGACCTCGCGACGTGGAAGAAGGACACGGCGTTGACCGCCACTTATCTGAACGCGACCGATCGAATCTCGATGCGTTCAAGGCGAAAGGCGCGCAAGCTGATGCATGTGGCACGGCTGGGCTGACGCGGGCTTGTCGGCGCTGGCGACGGTCAAGTACTACGAGCAGGTGCAGGCGCACGACGCCGAGCGTTCGCGACTATAACCGCCTGTTCATGATGCCGGGCGTGCTGCACTGCGCCGGCGGCGCCGGTCCGGACAACGTCGACTGGGCGTCGGCGATCGTCGACTGGGTGGAGAACGGCAAGGCGCCGGAGCGGATCATCGCGTCGAAGATGAGCGACGGCGTCGCGACGCGGACGCGTCCGCCTGTGCCCGTACCCGCAGCATTCGACCTACAGGGGAGCGGGAGCACGGACGACGCCGCCAACTTCGTATGCAAATGAGGTGGGCGGCAGCGCTCTGCGTCGTCTCGCTCGCGTCTGTCGGCGCGTCGCCGCCGACCGGGCCGACCGGATCGATCGCGTCGTTCAACACCGCCAACGACGCCTGGCGCCGCGGTGATTACATCGCGGCGCTGAACGGCTACATTCAGCTGCTCGACTGGACCGGACGCCGACGCGTATCTCGAGGCGGATCGCCCTGACCAGCGGTGAGCTGTTCGTGACCGAGGAACTGACGCGCGACGGCCGCGCGCCGCGCTTCCAGTCGCGACGGCCAGTTCATCGTCTACGAGACGGGTCTCGAAACCTCGCGGCGGACGCTGATCCTCGACAACAACGCGGCGCGAAAGACGGTGGCGGAGCTGCCGGGCGTCTCGGCGGCGTTCACGCGCGATGGATCGTCGATCGCCTATCTGAAGATCGCCGAGAACGACGACTATCGGAACGCGCGCGAAGGCGATTGAGGCGGCGCCGCTGACGGCGCTGAACCGCGGCGCGCTGACGCAGACGCTCGCGCGGCAGATCGCGCGCGATTCGACGATCGTCGTCCGCGACCTCGTGAGCGGCCGCGAGACGTCGCTGCCGACAGCGCCGATGCTCAAGGCGGGTCTCGCGTTCGCGCCCGACGGCGAGACGATCTACCTCCTCGGCCAGACGACCACCGAGCCGACGCGCAGCGACATCTACGCGATCGCGGCCGGCGACGCCGGAGCGGTGCGATTGACCGACGCCGCCGGGTTCAAAGGCGCTCCCGTCGTCGACCCGACCGGCGCGTTCATTGCTTTACGTGCCCGCGCTCGGCAATCAGAATCCGTTTCGGTCCGCGATCCTGCTGGACGAGGCGGGGGCTGGAAGGGGCAGGAGAGGCTGGAAGGGCGGGAGGCGGGAGGGCGGGACGGCGACGGGGCAGGACGGGGTCGTCGGGCCGAGCCGTCGCAACCGACGTTCGGCGTCGTCGATCTGAAGACGCGCAAGACTGACCACCGTTGCCGGCAGCGCGCCAGGCGTTGTCGAGCGACGGCGCAACGATCGCCTACGTCGGTCGCGCCGGCGCCGAGTCGACGCTGATGGTCGGTCCGCCGCTTGGCGCCGGCCGCGCCGATCAAGCGAGAGTCCGGCGCGTCTCGATGCGCCGTCGTTCTCGGCCGATGGTCAGCGCCTCGCGTTCCAGGCGATGCCGAAGGACGACTGGGAAGTCTTCTGTCGTCGATCGCGACGGCAAGAACGAGCGTCGCGTGACGCGCGAGATTCAGCACGACCTGCTGCCGCGCTTCATCGGGCCCCGACCGTCTGCTCGCCGTCATCGGCGAAGCGCGCCACCGGCCGTTCATACCTTTACGATCTCTGCAGGTGTCGGACACGGCTGACACCTCGGGAGTGCGGCGCACGCGGCTGTTCCAGCAACAACACCGTGCAGGACGATCGCGCCCGGTATTCGTGGGCGGCGAGCCCGGACGGGACGAAGACTGCTGATCGGTGCCGAGCGCGACGGCAACACGCGTTTCGCCCGAGCGCGGCGTCTACCTCGTCGATCTGCAGCGCAAGGATGACCAGGACCGCTGTCCTCGATCGGCTGCGCGAGAACCTGAAGGCGGAGACGGGCGCTGAAGACCGCGGGCACCGCCGCATTCCGTCCGATCGCGGCCGACGTGCGGCGCGTCGTCTCGGAAGCATCGCCGTCGCGCATCTACGAGTACGAGAAGGCGCTCTTCGATTTCGATTCGAAGCACATCACGCAGCCCGGCAATCGCCGCGCGTCAGAGTTTCTCTTCGACACCTACGCATCGTTCGGCTACCAGCCGGACTATCAATGGTTCGAGCCACGCGGGGCGCTGGCGGCAAGACCGCGAATGTCACGGCGACGCTCCGCGGCACGGTGAATCCCGATCTCGTCTACATCGTGAGCAGCCACTACGATTCGGTGATCGCCGGTCCAGCGCAGACGATGACTCGTCGGGGACCGCGGCGCTGCTCGAGGCGGCACGCGTCCTCGCCGGCATCCGCAGCCGGCGACGATCGTCTTCGCGTCGTTCACCGGCGAGGAGAGCGGGCCTGCTCGCGGCAGCCGCGAGTTCGTCCGCCGCGCGGTCGAGGGCAAGATGCACGTCGTCGGCGCGCTCAACAACGACATGATCGGCTGGGCGAACAACGAGCGGATGGACGACATGATCCGCTACTCGAGATCCCGGCATCCGCGATATCCAGCACGCGGCGGCGCATCTTCACCACGCCGATCACCTACGGCGCGCTCTATTTCAAAGGCACCAGAGACGCCGACGCGGTCTCTACTGAATTAAATGCGCTGGCGACACGTCGGCGGTATCGGCTCGTAATCCTCCGTGCTCGGCAGTCCGCGCCTGCCATCGGGCGACC
>ERZ1370068.8124-contig-7001_pt1 | contig 48519 bp, 77 predicted proteins | sample MGYA00561227_ERZ1370068 | MGnify/ENA primary metagenome ERZ1370068 (study PRJEB38410, sample SAMEA6850437) | metagenome | study: Metagenomic assessment of the ecological functions of the soil: analysis of the soil microbiota associated with the... | reverse complement strand
ATTGCTTCGTTCAGTTACGTATTGCTCTGCGAGGTGACGACTGGCAACGGCATCGTCACGGATGTTCAGCGCCGAGGCGGAGCGACTGCGTGCCGCGGATCCTACGACGACGCCGAGGGGAGGGTCGGTTTTCGAGAGGCGGATGTGCGGTTTTCAGCGATCCGGCCCGACAGCGGGGCTGGGGTTGCGAGTCGCGTCGCGGTGGCTTGCTCGGTATCGAGGGTACTGCGCGTGCGACCGCCTCGATCCGGATCGCCGCACGCAACGCGCGGCGCTGGCGGCTGGTCAACCGGCAGCGGGCCGGCGCTAGTTGCTCCGCCGAGGTGCTTAATCCGCTTCCGAGTCCGGCGCGCCCGCCTCAGTCACGCGAGCGACAGTGGTGTTCCGCTTCACCCAATCCGAAGCCTACTGCCCCTACAGGCACGCGGCGCTGTTCAATAGGGCACGGCGCCCGCCGGCCCTGCGCTTTTCAGTGAACGATGCCGACGCGGCCTCGACTGCCCCCAAGCAGGGTCAAATCGCTCAAACGTGCGGTGTAGACCTGCAGTCCACGATCCCGTCACCGCGCGTTTATCGACAGCCTTTCCCACGGTATTGCGCGAAACCTTCGGGATCTCTTCCGTCGTGAACAGAGACCGGCGCTTACGAGCGCGATCAAGCCGTCGGTCCGGACGCCACGACTCCGGAAGCTTCGCACCGCCGTCCGCGGCGGGTGCGATAATGGGAGCGATCCACCGGTCATGAAGGGCAAGCAGAAGCCTGCGTTCGACGCGGACGCTAAGCCCGTTCCGCAGGGGCGGGCAAAACCATCGTGACCTATCAACCCAGCGACGTCATTTTCTCCCAAGGCGACGCGTCCGACAGCGTCCTACATTCAGGAGGGCGCCGTCAAGCTCTCGGTGCAGTCGCACGGCGGTAAAGAGGCGGTCGTGGCGATGCTCGGGCCGGGGACTTCTTCGGTGAGCGGGCGCTGGCGGGTCATCCCGTTCGCCTGGAGGCCGCGACCGCCATGACCGCGACGACCGTGCTGATCGTCCCGAAACGGCAGATGATTCGTCTGCTCCACGATCAGCACGCCCTCTCGGACCGGTTCATCACGCACATGCTGGCTCGGAACATTCGCATCGAAGAAGACCTGGTCGATCAGTTGTTCAATTCCAGCGAGAAGCGGCTGGCCCGCGCGCTGCTGCTGCTGGCGCGTTACGGCAAGCCAGACCAGACCATCGCGTGCTGCCGCGGATCTCTCAGGAGACGCTCGCGGAAATGATCGGCACGACGCGCTCGCGCGTGAACTTCTTCATGAACAAGTTCAAGAAGCTCGGGTTCATCGAATACAACGGCGGCCTCAAGGTCAATCATTCCCTCCTGACCGTCATGTCGTGCACGACGCCCAACGCGGCTCGGTGTTCGCAGCTCGGCGCAGCGACTCCGCCACGGGCACCTGTGCTGAAACGCACAGACACTGCGTCCGACCATTGCCGCATGCTGAGGAGGGCGTAGGATCGGGGATCGCTTACTCCGCGATCCGTGCAGGCGGGCGCGAGATGAACGCGCACCTAAAGCGCGAAATCGCCATGCGCATCACTGCATCGCCGTCATTCTCTTGATCGCCTGGCTGCTGGGCCTCGTCGGGACGTTCACGATCGCCCCATCATTCATCGTGACTGTCGGTCGGTCGCGCTCGTGTTGTTCGTCGTCGGGCTGCTGGGCGGCCGCCGCTCGCGCTGGCCTGGGGACGGCCGAATCGAGCGCGCCTGCTAACAATGTGTGGAGGCTTCACATCGTCGGAAACCCGGTGCTGCGAAGACCGCAGACCGAGGAACACACCAGGACTGTTCAGGTAAGGAGCAATGCATGGATTCGCGAAATGTCGCCTTGCGTCATGTGCGCGGTCGTCGGGCTGACAGCCACAATGGCAGCACAACAAGCCATCCCGAGCAGTAAGGCCACGTCGAAGGCACACGCCACAGAGCGTCACCACTCACCGGGTGCGTGGCTCAAGGCATCGATGCGGATCACTATGTGCTCGCGAACGCGGTTCGTCGCGAACAGCCACCGTCGTCAACCGCAAAGGCAGGAAGCAGCGCAACGGTCGGCTCTGACAAAGACTGGCGCGACGCGACCGTACTGGGCCGTATGACTTGCAGGGCGGGGAATTCAGAGCTCACCTCGGTCACCAGGTCGAGGTCACGGGGACGAGTGGCAGCACCGGCACGACCGCTGACGCATCAACTACGAACGAGCGTGCCGACGGAGAGCAAGCCGCTCCCGAGGTTCAACGTGCTGCGCCTGGTCAAGATGCTTGCGGAAGCGACCTGTTCAGCAGCACCGGAACTGTGGTTCTGGGACACGTCGGCCGGAGTCCTCTGAGATGAGCTTCGACGGCATCCTGCCGATCCCCTCCCGGCCGATCGCAGCATCTGATCCAAGATCCGACCTCAGCGAGATAATGGTCTATTGCGGCGGTGGCTCTTGAGCGAGACGGATGACGACGTTGGTGGATTATCGAACGGCAGGGCGTCAACAGAGTGCGCCTTAACTCGTGGACGCAGCGGAACCATCCTGCCGCGCGAAAGCGCACAAGAGGCCTTTGCGCCTGGGACCTCGGAGCGGTGGGCGTTTTGCATGAGGTAAATGGTTCACCTCGCGGATGGGGCTTGGGATCCGCGGGATCGAACCGCACAATCAGCACCGTGATATGTTGAATCGCGGCCGCCGGCTTCGTCTTCGCCTTGCGCCACCGGAGCTCGCGGGACGGGACGGTCTCCGGATCCGCGTCGCGCAGCCGGTTGTAAGGATGGCCGCGATCGCATCCTCCGTCATCATCTCGGTCAATCCGCCTCGGGCATTACCTGGCAGCAGACGATCGCCGGCATGAACGTTCAGCGGCGTGAGAGCTTCGACATGCACGCCCACTTTCAGCGCGCCTCCGACCACGTTAGTGATGACGTGGCGGAGGCGGTCTCCTGACGACTCATCCGGCCGAATCTCTCCGCGCGCGGACCATCTCCGCCATAAGAGTATGGTCACTGCGTTGAGCCGAAACGTTATCGTGGCATCCCCCATACAGTTACGCTCGGCTGTCCCCAACGTGGACGACACAGAGCTGTGTGATCGAGCTGGAACGCCATCGTCACCGTAGTGCCCATCCCGCCAAATTCCGCGGTGCTCCGTCGCTTCCTCAAGGGATGCGCGCGTCAGCTTCGCGGAGTGCCTTCTGAACTCCGCGCGAGGACCCTCCTGGGCCTCGGGCGCATTCGAATCGAAGAACCACTTGAACGTATTGAGTGTGAACTGCTCGATGGCGACGACCGCAAGGGCGCTGGCGTGTTCGCCGGCGCGGTGTCCGGGCCATGCCGTCGGCCATGCGAGAAACAGGTGGCCGCGTTCCATCCCGAACTGCGCCTTCGGTTCCGGCAGGCTCGTTGCGCGGATGCGCATGGCTTTGGTGAGTTCAGCGCTGAGGAACTGATCCTCATTGGATGGGCGCACGCGCCCTTATCAGTGATTCCGAAAGCCTTCACCGCCAGCGCGCCGGTGTCCAATCTTCTGCATCAGGCTGCACCACTGTTCGCTAGGCATGTGAGCGCCTCGTTCCGCCGTGGGAATCCCCGAGCTGCTTGCTTCTCGGCTTCGCGATTCTCGTCCTCATTGTATTCGGCGTGACGGTGCGATGGGTTCCGACGACGATCGTCAGCCGCCGAGATCGGAGACGTCCATCGACACTAACCGTTCAAATGGACTGCATCGCGAAATCAAAGATACCAGCTGTCGGATTAACCTTCTTAGCGGCCGATTGGTCTTCTCGTCGTCTCACGCAGTTTCACGTCCCAGGTATGCTCGCATAGTGCAGAACAGGGTCAGCACCCCAAAGCGTTCGAAGGAGACAACCGTCGCGGCAGAGCGGCACGCTGGACACGGGCGGGTCTGAGGTCGAGTCGGGGGAGGATGGACCATAGGCGGGACTATACCCGTTCCGCAGGAATCGTCTGTTCAATGTGAGACCAAGACCTACCAACGACCAACGTTTAGATCGTTTCAAGACGGGAGCACGGCATCCACGTCGCGTTTGATGGCGTCAGCAAACGCCCGACTGGCAGGCGTCTCAGACCCCGTTCGTACACGCATCGCTCCGTGCGCCTCCGATCCAGCATCAGCGATTCAATTCATTGCGTTTTCCGCGCGCATGCGGTCACGCGCACAAGCGGCATCCGCCTTGCGTTGCTACACAGCGCATCGCGGTCATCATGAACAACCGATTCACGATATTGTTCAATGGCTTCGGAACCGCGTCGCCGGATCGTGCATGCGCGCAAGACCTCGACCGGCAGCGCTGGCGTGGTCGAGGTTACGAGCATCGCGCCGGCGCATGCGATCTCCACGAACTGGAGGATACGCGGGCCGCTAAATTCGCACTTGACGAGGTGGGAGGGCTGGCCTTCGACGTCAATCGGCACGTCGAACTGAGAGAGTGTCGGTTGTGGATTCACAGGCGGTGGACCATGTCACTCGTGACGAAGAACACGAAGAGTCGGGCCCATCGAGTCGAGAGGCGGATGCGAATCCCGAACCGGGAGAGTTTGGTCCGACGATGATTATCGCAGCGCCTTCTTTTGGCCGCGCTTTCCGTCGAGGCGCAACGTGTTCCCCGACGCGCATGTGCGAGAACCTCCCCGAGGTGAGGCCGGAGGTGAAGGCCTGGGTTGCCCAGGTCGCCCCGGAGCTCGCCCAGGTTAGCGTCCGGGAGCTGCCCGAGAAGACGGCCCTCGACATCTTCGATCGCGCGGCGGCGGCGGGCTGGGGGAGTGTCGACGTCCTCACCAACAGCGCGTTCCGGGAGCCGTGCACCTTCTATTTCTCCGGAGAGGCGCTCCGCGCCGTGGACGCGGCTTTCGTGCTGGACCTCGTGACCGTGATCCGGGGACAGGACAAGAAGGGGCAGGATTTCGAAATGACCGCGCTCCTCGCCGGCCGCGGCAAGCTGGTCGTCTTGTACGACCGCGACGGGATCGTCTACAGGAACGAGAGGCTGGCCCGCGACTTCAGGCTCGCGTCCGGGTCGAATTCGAAACGCCGACCGCCGGTGTGCTCTGAAAATGTCCAGGGGCTCTGCGCCAAGGTCCGGCTGTTGAGGCTGCGTGCGCGATCCGCTCCGCTGTGAAGGTCGGCGAGACGCCGTAGAGTACTGGCCGGGGCGTTCACCTCGAAACGCCCCTGAAGCCCATCCAGGCTCGGGCCGCCCGGTCATGCCCTGGGCGACGCGACGCGGAGACGCCCGAGGCCGGTCCAGAATCTCGCGCTCCATCGAATAACGCCGGGCGTCACGTGCCGCGCGGCTTTTAGAGGAACTCACCAAAGCGAAGATGGCCGGCTGATCGCCAGCGTGCGCGAGCACGCGTAGAGCCCGACGACGGACAGGTGCTAGCCGTGGCTTTGTTTCGAGCCTCGTTCGATGATGCACTTCGTGAACCACACGAGCGAGAGGATCTGACTCCACTCTGAGACGACGTTGCCGACGACCTGGGCCGGCCTTCCCATTCGGGTCGATTCGCACGCACCACCAAATCCACCTCGATCCACGTCAGCAGCAGCACCACCGTGAGCGAGTGTTCGTGCAGAACCCTCGGGCCTTTGCCGCGAAGTACGGATGGCACGCGGCTCTCGGGCGAGCCTCTCTCGAACCAGAACTTGGTCGCCACGACGGTGACGAACGAGCCCAGCCAGTCCGCTGCGGCATTGCCGTAAAACGACCCGAGGTGGGTGGTGGGATCGGCACGCCAGCATACAGCGCGAGCAACGGCGATCACGATGCTGCCGATCACCACGCTGAGCGAGTGCTCGCGCAGCCAGGAACGATGGCGCCGATGAAGTCGCCGGCTGGTGAGAGTGCTCGCCCTCAGGAGGTGGCGACATTGGAAAACGGTCGTCCATATTCAACTCCCGTGTGAGGATGGAAAAGGACACCATCCAAGGTCTGTCCTCTTATAGACCTCGCGTCCGTTGTCCTCGTGTTGCTGGTGGCCAGCACGTGTCGTAGGTCGTGATTGCACCGCGCGTGCAACTGGCCCGAGCGCCCGATTCGTATCGGGGGTCGGCCGCAGTCGTGTGATCGCGCGCGGCCGCCATTGCGCTCGTCCATGTGCGCAAAGGCTGCCAGCGTCAGTCGGAGGCGCGGTGCTCTTGCGCTGCTCAGCGCGACCGAGCAGGTTCACCGACATGATCGTGCGCGCACGTCGTACACAGGAGGATCAAGCAAGCTCGCCGGGCGAGATCCGGACGCGGCTCTGGATCAGTTCAGCGCGACCAGTCTCGAGCTGCGTCGCCCCGGCGGCGGACGGGCTACCACGCATGCGCCATCGACGTCCGATGCCGCGATGTGGACGCCCAACAGCACGGCGCCTTGCGCGACCCTCGTTGCAGGGCTTCGGCGGGTTCCTGTGGTAAACCGGCGGACTTGAGCACCGACGCAAGGCTGCCGGCCACATGTCCGGCCGCTTCCCCAAGCTCCGCCGCCAGCGGCCCTGCCGCAACAATTGGCCTCGACCCCTGGCATCACCAAGGCAATTGCCGCCAGCACTCGGCCGCCCAACTCTCCTAGCCGTCCCGCCGGTCGCGAGTCTTCAAGGTCCACGCCGGTCGTCGCGTTCATCCGGTCAGCAAGGGTCCGCGCGTCGGCGTGACTGTGTGCGACGACCGAGATCTGTTCCCTGCTGATACCGAGGGCATGAAGCGCCGCAGCCGCCTCGGCGGCCATGGACGCATTTGAAAACAGCGCAAGAGCGAGCGGATGGGGCACGGAGAGCATCTTTACGATAAGACGTGTGATGCTCGTGCTCCTGGCTGTTTCAGTCATTTGTTCGCGTCCGGACCGCTCCGCTGAAGCCGCCCGCGTCGTAGGATGGCCCATAGATCGACGGCACTTTCGCGCCGATCGGTCGCAAGTAGGTCGACAGCTGCCCGCGGTGGTGGATCGTGTGGTTCAAAATGATCTGAATCAAGCCGATCGCCGGGAACGAGCGAATTCCGTAGAAATCCACGACTCGCAGCAGGTCGTCGCCGGTCGCGTTCTCGAGGCGTTGCATCGCTGGCGCGTGCCGCTCCGTATACCAGGCAAGGATGTCGGCCGGCGTCCGCACGCCGTTCGGTACCGGCTTCAAGTCGTACGGAAGACTCCGTCTGCGACCGCATCGACGTACTCTGATCTCGGCCGACACGATGTGCCACGCGAGCTCGAACGCGCTGCGCGAATCGGCGTGAGGCCGGTAGTCGGCGCCGCCGGCCGGAATGGCGGCGATGACGGCCGCCGTCAACGGGTGCTCCGCTCGCAGCGCCGGCAGTCCGAGCGTGTGGAGCATGAAGGAAGCCTGATCAGCCGTGAGCGAAGACATGCGCGAAGCATAGCGCACCTGCAATCCCTTCGACCGATTGTCGTCTTCAGCGACCGCCGTGGAGGTAACGCCGAACGAGCTCGGCGAGCAAGGCTACTTCGCCGGCACTACCGCGCTTCAGCTCTTCTGTCCAGTTCTGAACAAGCACCATCTGAGAGAGACGGGCTGGCGGCTGGGCGATTTCCCGCACCATCAGAAAACGCTGGCCGTCGGGGGTGACGTCGTAGTCCGCGAAAGGGGCCGTCGGTCCTGAAGGGTCCCTCGAATAGCACCCGCGGGCGCGCCAGCCGAAAACGTCGGGGTCGTCGTGATCGGCACCGCCATCATCCGAATCTTGAGCGGTCCATCGGCCGACGCGTCTTGCACGTAATACAGCTCGCGCCCGTCCCGCCGCCATGCCGGCGCGGTCCCATTCTCGCTCGAGACCTGCTCACGTCGGTCGAGCGCCGGGTAGCTCTGGACGTACACATGACCCCGGCCATGCGATGACGCTCGGCCGCGAGCTGTAAGCCAGCCATCGCCCGTCCGGCGAGAAGTCAAATTGCCTGGTGTGGTGACAGGATATCGCCAGCGGACGTGGCTCCGTCTTTCCGTCACGCGGGACCAGCCGGGTCTGCCCACTCGAAAGAGGCCAGCAGCGCGCTCCCGTCAGGCGTCCACGCGTTGGGGAATCCTCCGTCGTGACTCGTCGCCAGCGTCGCGGCGCTTCCACTTCCGTCCGCGTTGATCGACAGCACGCTGTGGGTTCCCTTCACGAGGAGGAGAACGCGAGCGCGCGATCCGTCAGGCGTCCAGAGAGGGACGCTTTGCTCTCCTTCCATGGGCAGACGAGAGACAATTCCACGAGGGACGTCGGCAGGTCCACAGGTCCCAGTCGCCCGTCGTCGTGTTGAACGCCACGCGCTTGCCGTCGGGTGAGAGCCGCGGTGCGAGGTAGGCGCCCGGGGCGACGCGCAGCGCTTCCGATTCGGCCCATTGCGGTCGACCCACACGAGCGACCATCGATGCCTGCGGAAACACGCCGCCGGTCACGTAGGCGAGCGAACCGGACTCGGACACCGCAAACCGTCCAGCGCCCGTATCGATCTGACCGGCTGGATGCTGGCCGCCTGCATGACGTCGGCAACGACGCCCACGGCCGCGCCCCGTCGTCACCTTCGAGTCGCTGCGGATCGAAAGGCACCGCCATCAGCGTGCCCCGTCGAAGATAGACCAGATGCCCCGTGGCGACGAATCGCGCATCGGCGCCGCCCTCGACGAGCACCTTCCGGTTTCCGGTGGTGAGCGACTGCGCCACGATCTGCGTGTCGTCCCACGACGGGAATCCGGTTTTCGTCACCGTAAAGAGCACGGTCTGCCCGTCGGGCAGAAACTGAGGCAACCGGTGACTCAGCTCGCCCGAATCGCCGTGCAACGTTGTTGACAGCGGTCGGCGTCCCGCCGGCGGCCGAGACTTGCCAGAGCCCGCCGGTCTGACGAGCGAACACGATCTGGCTCATGCGGCCCCAACTGGCGCCGTAGACGAGATCGACGTTGCAGAGCACGACGACAGGTCCGCCAGCCAGGGGACCTTCTTCAGACGCACCGTCGGCGTGAAAGCCGAGCGATTGGCCATCGGGCGAGAAGAACGGATTGGAGGCGCCGACGGTTCCTGCGATCGGCGAGGCTTCCAGCTGATCGAGGCGGCGCAGATACAAGCTGGACGCGCCCTTCACGCTCGGCGCTGAAGACGAAGCGAGCGGCCATCCGGAGAAAACGCGATGGACGTTCGGCTCGGCCGGCCTCGGCCAATCGATGGGTCCAACGGGGATCCGCTCAGCAAACGCTCTGCGGGCCCCACACCAATCGAACACGCGCGCGACTGAACGGTCAGCCGGCTGGCCGCGCATCGCCATCCACACGACGAGCGCCGACAGCAGTGGCGAGGGCGACCGAGCCGATCGCCCACGCGACAGTTCGCCTGGGCCGCGGCACCGCTCGGTTCGACGCCGCGATCACCGACTGGCGGGAGAGAGACCGTTCCGTGCGCGCCTCGTCGATGTCGAGTCGAGCGCTGCCGATGTCGGGCAGCCGGTTGACTCCGGTCTTTCACGAGGCAGCGCCGCAGCAGCCGGCGAATGGCGGCCGGTGTGTCAGCCGGCAAGCGCGCTCCAATCAGGATCCTTGGTCAGCACGAATGCCAACGTGTCCGAGACTTCGTCGCCGTCGAAGACCCGTCGACCCGTCAGCATCTCGTAGAGCACGCAACCGAAAGCCCAGATGTCCGCCCGCTTGTCGACAACCCTTCCGCGGGCCTGCTCCGGCGCATCATGTACGCGGCCGTGCCGAGGATCACGCCCGCCTGCGTCATCGCCGGCGTGGTGATCGTCGGTGCCCGCGACACGCCGTGTGGATCACGCCCGTCGGCTCCATCGCCTTCGCCAGGCCGAAGTCGAGCACCTTCACCGTGCCGTCAGCGCGGACCTTGATGTTTGCGGGCTTCAGATCGCGATGAATGATCGCCTTGCTCGTGCGCCGCTTCAAGCGCCTCCGCGATCTGCTTGGCGATCGGCAGCGCCTCATCGAGCGGGATCGCGCCACGGGCGATCGCGCTGGGACAGATCCTCGCCCTCGACGAGTTCCATCACGAGGGCGTGCAGGCCGGCGGATTTCTCGAACCCGTAGATCGCGGCGATGTGCGGATGATTCAGGGACGCGAGCGTCTTCGCCTCGCGCTCGAACCGCGCCAGGCGTTCGGGGTCAGAGGCGAACGCGTCCGGGCAGGATCTTGATCGCGACCTGGCGACCGAGCGTCGTGTCCGTCGCTCGGTAGACCTGCCCCATGCCCCCTTCGCCGATCGGCGCGGTGACTTCGTAGACGCCGAGACGGGTGCCGGGGGTAAGGGCCACGTGACGTGGATTATATGGGCGAGACGGGAGCGCGGAGGCGACTACTCCTCAGTGACGCCGATCTGTCTATGGACTCGCAGTGGGGAAATCAGTTGTCACTTGGCGACTACACGTTATCTATCCGTTCCGCTCACGTTGTCCGCCACACTCGCGGGTAGGCCCGTCCTCCGAGCGAATCGTCCCTCCGACACAACCGGTACGGTTCACACGCGACCGCTTCGGGGTCGTGAGAAGATGACTCACGATGCGAAATGAACCCTGAACGTTGGCGACAGATCTCGCAGATTTTTCACGTGGCGCTGGCACGCCACCGAGAGCCAGAGGTCGGCGTTTCCTGAGGGACGCTGCGCCGGTGACGACGCGCTGTGTCACGAGGTGGCGTCATTGCTCAACCAACAGAAGGACACGGAAGGCTTCTTGGAAGTCCCGCGTTTGAGGTGGCGGTGAACGTGTCGGCAGAGGATCGTGCCCGTCCCTGGCCGGCCGCCAGGAGCCGACCGAATGCCGCGCCCGCGCGCCCCATGGTGGATCCATCTCTGCGCCGCGTCTCTTCCTGGGCTACTTCGGCCTGGTGATGTTTTCGACCTTCTACCCGCCCGCAGGCGTGGGTATCAGCATTGGAACCACGCGCACGGACGGCCTGATCGTCGCGAGCGTGATCGCCGACTTCGAAGGCAGACCGCGCGGGCGTTCAGCCGGGCGACCGCGTCGTCGCGATCAACGGTCGCCGGCTTCACAACCACGCGAATAGCTCGCGAGTTCGACGCCAGTGTGAGTGTCGGCGAAGAACGAACGTGGCTGTTCGAGCGCTCGGGCCGTCAATTCTCCGTCACGCTCGCGCCTCATCGCCGTCAGTTTTTCCCCTCCTCAGTTTTCTACCGATCTTCGTCGGCCTTCTCGTCTCCCTGGTTTTTCCTTTGTAGTGGTCTACAGCCGGCCCGAGGATCGCGTCGCCAGGCTCGGCGCGCTCCTGCTCGCGTCGATCGCGTGCGCGTCGGCGCCCCTCTGGCCAACCGGCCTCGCGGGGACGTGGCGTCACTTGCCTGTCGTCGCCGGTGCGCTGCTGTGGCCTGCCTGCCTGAGCACGATCTCTATCGGCCCGATCGTGTTCAGCCTGTTCGCGGTGTTTCCGCGAAGCGTCATCCGCCGAAGCTGGATCTGGATCGCCGCGCTCATGCCCGGAGCGGTGGTCACAGCGTGGGTCGGGGTACTATCTGATGCTCGTCGTCTACCAGCCGGAACGTTCACTCGACCTCTATGTGCCTGACTGGTTCCGCATCGTCGGCCCCTTGAGCTTCCCGGCGTACTTTGCAGCCGGCATCGCGATGCTCGTCTGGAACTATCGCCGGCTGGCCGACCTGAACGAGCGACGTCGCGCGCGTGTGCTCTTGCTCGGCATCGCGGCCGCCGGCGTCGGTCTACTTTACGTCACCGTAGCGGTGGTCATCAGGGCACCCGGGTTCCCGGTCCATGGTCCGCCGGTCCGTGATGATCGCTGAACTGCTGTTCGTTGCGCTGCCGTGCTCCTTTGCCTATGCCATCAGTCGCGCAGCGGCTGTTCGACATCAGGATCATCATTCGGCAGGGTCTTCAGTACGCGTTCGCACGGCGGTCGATTCTCTTGCTCGTGCCCGCGCTCGCGGCGGGACTCGTCGTCGATCTGGTGGTCACGCCGAGCGGCCGCTCATCGACATCATCCAGGCGCGCGGCTGGGGGTATGGAACGCTGGCGGGACTGGCCGCTGTGGCCTACCGGAATCGCGATGGGTGGATGGCGTCACTCGACCGCCGGTTTTTCGTGAGCGCTACGACGCCCACCAGATCCTCGAGACAGGTGGTCGAAGACGTGCGGGCCGCGGGAAGGCTCGACACCGTGGCCCCGGTGGTGGTTTCGCGCATGAGCGCCGCGTTCCATTCCACGTTCGTCGCGCTGCTGGTGTGCGAGCCGCGTCAACGGGACTTTCACGTCCTGGCCGTCGCGCCCGGCACGACGTGACGTACCGCGGCTGACGCGAGACAGCAAGCTGGTCGGCCTCGTGCGAGTGCTGGGAAAGCCGATTGATTTCTCCAGCTCCCCGGACTTGTTCGACGACGAACTGCCCGCTGAAGACGCGGCCGCCAGTCGCGCGACACGGGTCGATCTGGTGGCGCCAATCGTGACCGCGGCAGCCCCTCAGCGCGAAGCATTGCTCGTGCTCGGCACGAAGCGCTCTGAAGAGCCGTACGACCGCGACGATCGCGAGCTGGTGGCCTCGGTGGCCGCGAGCCTCGCCGTGCTGCTGGAGCGGCGGCCGGACGAAGGCGAGACGGATGACGCCTTCGCCGAGTGCCCGCAGTGCGGGGCCTGTGATGAAGTCAACGCGACCCGGTGCACCGAAGATGGGACGCCGCTCGTCCGCGTGAGCATTCCGCGGGTCCTCGGTGGGCGCTATACGATTCACCGGCGGCTCGGGCGTGGCGGGATGGGCACCGTGTACGAGGCGCGCGACGGCGCGCTCGAGCGGCGCGTGGCAGTCAAGGTGATTCGGGACGACATGGTCGGCAGCCCGGACGCGGCCGACCGATTCCGTGGCGAGGCGCGCGTGGCTGCGAGCTTCGCGCACCCGAACGTGGTGACGATTTACGACTTCGGTATCACCGACAATGCTCGTGGATACCTGGTCATGGAGCGGTTGAACGGCGCGACCTTGCGGGAAACGCTGCGGCGCGACGGCCGCCTGGCGCCATCACGCACGCTGCACGTCATGCGCGGGGTCTGTCAGGCCGTCGATGCCGCGCATCGCCGTCAACTTGTCCACCGCGACTTGAAGCCCGACAACATCTTTCTCACGAAGGAAGAGGTCCCGAAGGTGCTGGATTTCGGGATTGCGAAGTTCGTCCGGCTCCGCGCTGGACTCGACCGGTCTCACCGCCACAGGCGCCGTCGTCGGCACGCTCGGGTACATGTCGCCGGAACAGGTTCGCGCTGGCGCGCCAAACCCGTCATGGGATCTCTGGGCGCTCGCAGTCGTCGCCTACGAGATGCTGGCGGGCGAATGCCCATTTGCGGAAACGAACTCGCTCGATTGGTTTGCCGCGGTGGCAGCGGGAACCTGGATTCGCCTGAACGTCCGACAGCCGGAGCTCCCGTCTTCACTGGATTCCGTGTTCGCCAGGGCCTTCTCACTCGATCCCGCCGAGCGGCCGTCTGGCGCGCTCGTTTTCATGCGCAACCTCGAGGACGTTCTCGATGGCTAAGCCACCCGTCTCTTGCCGCGCTTTCGTCAGGTTCGACCAGGATCTTGATAGCGACATCACGGTCCAGCCGCGTATGCCGTGCCTTGTTATACACCTCGCCCATACCGCCGGCGCCGGCGAAACGAGCGACGATGGTCAAGCGCGCCGAAGCCGGGTTACCCGGATGCGAGAATGCGCTCAACCAACCACACGACGATGGATTGCGGCGATCGGATCGTTCGGGGTATATGCCATCCCGCTCGTGGGCCCACATGCGGCGTGGTTTCTCGGCGAGTCGCTTCTGCAGGGCTTCGGGTCCAACCCCAGATCGCGTGGATGGCCACCAATGTGGCGGTGGCGGTCGCCGGCGCAGGTTCTCGTCGGCGTCGTCCTCTACTGGTCGCTCGGCGGAGGGTGGGTGCGCAAGATGGCCTGGCTCGGGGTTATCCCGCTCACGGCGGCGCTGAACGTCGCGTACATGTCGGCGATCCCTGCGTTTTTCCTCATCGAAGCAGACACTGCGGCGGAGAGGAATCCGTGGACCGAACACTGTTTTGTTCGAGGCGCCGAACTGCGGCCGATTCGAACGCCGGTCACACAAGCCTCGCCAAGTCCGCGTGCGTGGTGGGCTGCCCTGCCACCCGACGGGCGTGACACGTTGTTACGAGTTCCCGACTGCTCGCTGACTGACGCCGTGATCCCGAAGGCGGGCCAGAGCCCCGAGGGCTATCTCGATTTCTTCACCAGTCTCCAGTTCGCTTCGCCAGAGGGCGCCGCCATCATCGAACAGACGGACCGGCGCACGTCGCTGCGGACCTGGTTGATGCTGGTCGATCCAGGTGCCCCCTTCAGCCTCTGGCAGCCTCGAGTGATCGCTATCAGAGCCCGCCGGTGCTGTCGCACCGAGGCGACGCGGTGGCGTATCTCGAGACCGTCGTTGGATCCGGCCCTCCCGTGCTTCATCGCGTGCAGGTGCGCAAAGCGACCCCGGAGTCAACGGCGCCAGAGGTCGAGGTGGACCTGGCCCGCCTGGGGCCGGCCTCGTATGTGCTGATGGATGTCGACACTCAGACCCGGGAGATTCTCGTCTGGCGGGACGACCGACCTCTGGTTGTCGGCTTCGATGGCCAGTCGCGACCCGTCCCGTTCGAGCCCGCTGAGATTCGCGCGCAGTACTCGACCTACCTTCGACTGGGCCACGGGTGGGTGGCGTGGGACGCGCACGTGAAGACGGTCCCTATCAGATCGGCTGGTCGCTCCCGGGTGGCTCCGGGCGTCATCGGACGAATACCGGACGCAGCGTCACCTCGGCAGCGGTCGACCCGACTGGCAGGCTCATCGCGATCAGCGAAACAACGACGCTGTCCATCGGCCACGCCCGAGACGTCGTGTATGTGCTGCGCACCGACACAGGTGCGGACGTGTTCCGCACCTACTTACCCCGCTATACACGAAGCCAGGTCGTCTTCTTCGAGGGCGGCCTGTTCGGATATTCGAATCTCGAAGGCACGCGCATCCTGAAGGTGCCCGAAGCCCAGGCAGGAGTCTCCAGAGGCTGTTCTACGGCCGATGTGTTCGTCCTCGACGATTCGAGATCCCAACAAGAGGACCGCCTCCATTTACTTTGAGTTAGGGCCCCCTTACTTCTTCGCTTTGCCGGCGTTGATGATGACTTGCCAGTCCTTTTCGTTTTCGTTGCAGATGTATTCCAACAGCTCCATATCGAGGACAAGTGTTAGTTTGATGGTCCTCGTCCAGGGTTTCGTATAGGCCTTTGGATCATCGACCGTGACTTCGACTTCAGATTGCCGTAGTCCAAGCGGCGGACGCGCTCAATGATTCGAGCTTGCTCGGTGAGCGGATACCCCTCACCGTTGAACCAATTTTCCTTGATGCCGATGGTCTCAACCACGAGCGTGTCACCCTCCCACCTGCCAACCGAATAGCCTTTGAACATGGGCTCCGGGTCTTTCGGTAGGGGACGCCCATCCAGAAAAATCTGCCGATACTGCCCCATATACTCATCCAGGATCGTCAGACTATCGGGCATGTGGATGATCTTCCGCATCACAAAATGCACCCACATCCCGTGAAGGTGCGTGCGGCAAACACCGGAGGTTCGGATCGAGGCTCGCGGTCGTCTGCGTACTGCTTCACTAAAGCCTCTGCCCACGGTTGCAAGGGTGGTGCCTCAGCAGCGCCCGTCGTGACATTGATAAATCCCACAGGAACACCATCCGGCGCATCACTACATCCAGACGGAGACGTCGCCTCGATGCACGGCCGTTTCTCCACGTTCCAGAGCCCAGAAAGGTCGGGTGTCCTCCCGTCCGTCATCTTCGGTGCAGGTGCATGAAGATTCGGCTTGCCGTCCGGCGTTATCGGCACACCCTTCGTCGTGACACTCCATTGCGCCGGCAGGGTCACCGCGACGTAGACGATCATCCCGCCTGTTGCCATGATTCTTCCTGCGACCATAGCTTCCGCCTTTCTCCAGGATTTCACTTCGATGGGCAGAATCTCAAATTTAGCTGTCGCAATAGTTGCGACGCTACATGGCAGAGTCAGTCAGGTGCAACAGTTTTCGTGGGAGTGTGTCGGCGATCCCGGATATGTGCGCGCGTTTCTACCGCTGTTGGGATTGGTCCTCAGTAACGCCCGTAGTGTTCACGGACCACGACAGGATTGGAGACGCGTAGCTGATGGCATCCACGTTCTTTCCCTCAATCAATGGCAGGGCAGGGCGTGACTCAGCCTGATGAATGACGCCCGCCTCGCACCTGGATTTCAGGACTCGCCACATACCTTCGCGTGCTCAATACTTGTCTCTACCCGGGCATTTGGGTCGATTCCGGACACATGGGTAACAAGTCGACTCCACCGCGAGCCCTATGGCCGCGCTTCGAAACTGAATCGACACTCCTGGCAACGACCGCCCAGACCGGAGTCCCGGCGCTGACGTCTCACTGGTCATGAAACGCCAATCATTGACTCCAGCGGTGTTCGTGATCGTCCTGGCCACGGGAGGGTTACCGGCAGCCGCTCAATCGACGAACACGAACAATGCGGCGCCGGTCGAGGTGACGCCGTACGCCTCCCTGGGCTCATATCCCTCGCCGCGCGTCGGCGCGGCCGTCGCCTTCCGGTTGACGCCGACTCTCAGTGTCGAGAGTGAGGTCGGTTACCGTCGCGACATGACCGGAAGGCTGAGCGCGACGGCGAGTCTCCTCTACGACCTGCCGCGAATCGGACGCTTCATGCCGTATCTTGCAGCCGGCGCAGGCCTCGAGGAGTACGCCACCGCGTTAAAACTTCCAGACGGCGCGCTAGTCGCGCAGCCACGGACGGCGTTTGCGATCAACGCTGGCGGTGGTCTCAAAGTGCCGGTTGATGACAACTGGGGCATCCGAACGGATGCGCGCTGGTTCAACGGTCTCGGAGAGACGCAGGCGAACACTGGCGGCTTTACAACGGCGTGACGTTTCCCACCGGCCGGCGCTGACGATCATCGCGTGGAGACGGCGGGCGACCACGTCACGCGGCCCCACGGATGAGCCTGGTCGAAAATCCTTCACGCAGTCGGAGCGTGAGGCGAGATCGACCCGGTAGCAGATCTCTCGACTCGATCCTTCGGCAAGTTGTCCGCCGAAGACGAGCATCCGCTTGTTCACCTCATCGAACGCCATCGCGTGTTCAGCGCGTGGGCTTCTGACCCGTGTCGGCGACCTGCACCCAGTCAACCACTATTCGGCTGACCTTCGCCACCCTGGCATCGCGTCACTTCTTCGCCTCCAAGCCGAGAAGACCCTGTTCACATTGGAACAGCGGCCGGCGACGCCGGCGCCTCAGAATGACCTGTGGCGGAATCTCTTCCACTCGTCCGCCGCGAGCGCGGCCGTTGGTCCAGGCTGGCGAAGGGCTGTCGTGCCGGGCCATGGACCGGCACCGCGAAAGGAACATCATGGATGTTAACTGGCAGCGGCGAGCCCGATCGGTCATTGACGGCGGCCGCTTGCCCCCGTTTTCGCTCGAGGGCCGGGGTCGCCTCGTCGGCAGGATTGCGCTGGGCCTCGTTGTTCTCCCTTGCTCTGTACTCGACCTACTACCAGGTGAACGCCGACGAAGTGGGCGTCGTCCAGCGGTTCGGCCGATATGTGCGATCGACGGATCCCGGACCCCATCTGAAGATCCCTTCTGAGAGACGGTGACGCGCGTGCCCGTGCAGCGCCAGTTGAAGGCGGAGTTCGGGTTCCGCACGACGACGTCAGGCGTGCAGTCCCAGTTCGAGCAGAACGACAGGACCAAGCTCGAATCGCTGATGCTGACTGGCGACCTCAACGTTGCGGTCGTCGAGTGGATCGTGCAATACAAGGTGAAGGACCCCTACAGCTGCCTGTTCAAGGTCAGGAACCTCGACAGCGCTGCCCGGCGGGAGATCCTTCGACGTTCCGTGACATGAACGAAGCGGTGATGCGGCAGGTCGTGGGCGACCACAGCGTCAACGAAGTCCTGACCGTCGGCCGGGAGAAGATCCAGATCGACGGCAAGGAGCTGCTGCAAGGCCTCTGCGACCGCTACGAGACCGGCCTCGAGGTGCTCCAGATCGTCCTCCAGGACGTGAACCCACCGGACCTGGTGAAGCCGGCGTTCAACGAGGTCAATCAGGCGATTCAGGAGAAGGAACGGCTCATCAACGAGGCGTGGGCGGACTACAACCAGACCGTCCCGAACGCGCGCGGGGAGGCCGAGCGGGTCGTGCGCGCCGCGGAAGGCTACGCGCTCGAGCGCGTCAACAACGCACGCGGCGACGTCGCCCGGTTCGTCAACATCTACGACGAGATACCGCAAGGCGCCGGACGTCACGCCGCAAACGCCTGTATCTGGAGACGCTGAATGAGGTGCTGCCGAAGACCGGGAGGAAACTCATCGTCGATTCGACGATGAAGGGATCCTGCCGCTCCTCAATCTCGACCCTGCGAAGGTCGACGCGACGAAGATCGCCCCTGCGAGGAGGAGGTGAAGCCGTGAAGCGCCCTCCTCGCCGTCGTCATCGTCCTCGGCCTGTTCACATTCTGGTCGTCGGTCTACACGATCGCCGAAACCGAGCAGGTGATCATCACCCAGTTCGGCGAGCCGGTCGGGCAGCCGCAGACCGCTCCCGGCCTCCACATGAAGGTGCCGTTCATCCAGACGGTATACATTCGACAAGCGGTGGCTCGAATGGAGCGGCGACCTCGAACCAGATCCCGACCCGGGACAAGAAGCTACATCTGGGTGGACACCTACACTCGCTGGCGCATCAAAGATCCGCTCCTTTTCTACCAGCGCGTGACCGATGAGCGCAGCGCCCAGTCGCGTCTCGATGACATCGTCGATGGCGAGACCCGCAACGTCATCGCCAACAACGATCTCATCGAGGTCGTTCGGAGCACCGATCGAGCGTTCCCGGAAACCGAGGAAAACGCGGACGTGGACATGGGTGCGGCGGCCGTGGCGGGCAAGATTACGATGGGGCGCGACAAGATCACCCGCGCCATTCTCGACAAATCACGCAACATCGTCGCGGAGTTCGGCATCGAGCTGGTCGACGTGCAGATCCGACGCGTCAACTACGTGGCCGAGGTGCAGCAGAAGGTCTACGACCGGATGATCTCCGAACGCCGGCGCATCGCCGAGCGGTCGCGATCGGAAGGCAATGGCAAGGCGGCGGAGATCCGCGGCCAGAAGGAACGCGAGCTGAAGGGGATCCAGTCGGAGGCATACCGCAAAGCCCAGGAAGCGATGGGTAAGGCCGACGGCGAGGCCACCAAGATCTACGCCGAGGCCTACGGCCGCGACCCGGATCTGTACCAGTTCCTGAAGACGATGGAGACGTACCGGAAGACCTCGCGCTCGATACCGCACGCTCATCCTGTCAACTGACGGCGAGTTCTTCCGGGCACTTGCGAGCAGAGCACGGTAGACAACACGATCGTGCAGTCATTCCTGCTGAGAGTGCGCGGCCCTCGGAAGGCTTTCTTGAGAATTGAGGCGAGTCTGTATGCGCGAACTACGTCACATCATCCTCGCGACTGTGTTCGCGCTCACCGGTGTCGGTGTGGCCGCGGCGGCACAACCGCGAGTCAGCGATCAACAGTACGGGGCTGTTGAACCGTATCGACGCGGGCACCGATTCCGTCCGCGCCGGTTTGGATCGGGCGGTTGATCCCAGCCGGATCAATGGCGGCCTGACAAAGCCGAGGTGAACCAATCGCTGAAAGATTTCAAGCAAGCCACTGATCGCCTTCATACCGGCGTGAACGATCGCCAAATCGGGTACGGTCAATGTCGGGGACGTGCTAAGACGCGCGTCTTCCATCGATCACTTCATGACGGCGAACTCACTCGATGCTTCGGCCCAGCGCGCTCTGGCACGATCTGCGGCGGAATTTGGACGAGCTGGCGCGGGCGTATGACGTCACCTGGTATTGGAGCGGCTCATATAATCTTCCGGCTCGGGTCAACGACCAACATTAGGGTCGACCTTAGCCATCGGCAAAACGGAAAAATCCGCGCGCGCTGAAGAGCCACGCGAAGAAGCCTGGACGAAAACCGAAGCTCGGTCGGCGAGTCGGCGCGTGCCAACAACGAAGCACCGGCAGAGTATCGCAATCGTATCGGTATCATCACTGAACTCGGCCCAGGCCGCGCGGAATATCGGGGTCGAGTTCGAAGATGGCCAAAGACCGACCACCGGGTATCTAAGGTCCCGATGGCTCGACTCAGCGTAGTTTTCACGGCATTCTCGCGCACGGATTTGTCCGGCCTCAGGGGACTCCGTTGCGAACGGCCGTGACGTGTCAGTTGCCTGTGAGCCCGACACGAGCTGTGCTGTTTTGGACAGCCCGCCGCTCAGCTCTGCCATACGCATCGGCTCCCACTGAGAAGTCTCATGCTCCACGAATTCATTGCCGTCAACCGCGAAGAGATCATCCGGCGTTGCCGGGCGAAGGTCGCCACGCCGGTCGGTTCCACCGCCCACCGAAGCGGAGATCGATCACGGAGTGCCCGTGTTCCTGGATCAACTGGCGGACGCATTGCGCCTCGGCCTGACGTCAAGCCCCGAGATTGGCAGGAGCGCAGTCCAGCACGGGCATGACCTGCTGCTTCAGGGGTTCACTGTGTCACAGGTCGTGCACGATTATGGCGACGTCTGTCAGGCTATCACCGAGCTGGCGGTGGAAATGAACGCTCCTATCAGCACCGGAGGACTTTGGGACGCTGAACCGATGCCTTGACGACGCCATCGCGGGCGCCGTCACCGAATGCGGACGCGAACGAAATCAGTCCACCCTCGATGGAGAGGCACCGCGCGCGGGAGCGAGCGCCTCGGGTCTTTGCTCATGAATTGCGAAACTTGATCAACACCGCGATCGTCGCGTTCGAGGTTCTCAAGACCGGGAATGTTGGAGTCGCAGGGAGCACCGGAACGGTGCTCCATCGCAGCCTCATGGGAGCGCGCGCGCTCATTGGTCGCTCGCTCGCCGAGGTCCGTCTCACGCAAAGCGTCCAGAATCAGGAGCAATTCATGGTTTCCGAATTCATCGACGAACTCGCGCCGGCCGCGACATTGAGGCAAACGCCCGTGGCATCAGACTCACCGTGATGCCCGTCGAGGATGGAGTGGCGATCGAGGCTGACCGACAAGTCCTCGCGGCGGTCGTGGGAAACGTGCTGCAGAACGCTTTCAAGTTCACCCGGCCTCATACCACCGTCACGCTCAGGGTCGGCGCCAGCGCCGAGCGCGTGCTCATCGAGATCCAGGACGAATGCGGCGGTCTCCGCGGATGGGAACGTCGACGAACTGTTCCGCCCGTTCGAGCAGCGCAGCGCCGATCGAACCGGCTTGGGCCTCGGCCTCGCCTTCGAGCCGACGGGGCGTCGAAGCGAACAATGGCCGGATCTCTGCGCGCAACCTGCCTGAAAGGGATGCGTCTTCATCGTCGACCTGCCGCGGCTCCCAGTTCCAGCCGTGGCAATCGTCTGGTCTCGAAGCTCCGACGCGGCGAAGGCACTGCCGCAACGGGCTTGCCGTTGTGTCCACAACTGAACAGCGGGCCTGGCTGCGATCCCATATAGTCGGGGACAGTATGGGCAAGGTTCACAGGAGCCACCGGATTCACGAACCGATAGTCCATGCGAGGGGCGGAGGTTGAATCTCCGCCCTCGTTTTCAGCTGCGGGGCCGACACCTCGCCGGAGCATTCGCATGCTGTATACCATTGCCGTCATTCTGTTGGTCGCATGGTTACTCGGAATCGTCGGGATCTACACCATTGGGTCGTTTGTCCATGCTGTTGGTTGTCGCGGTCGTGTTGCTTCCTCGTCGGGCTGGTGAGCGGGCGTCGCACGCTGACGTTGTAGCGCCATCGAGACATCAGGGCATGACGCGGCCAGCTGCGAGACTCCAGAGCGATGACGTCAAGGGACCATGACATCCACAAGGGAGCGACGGAGGATGAGCGCCCGAGCGCCACCACAAATGCCCCGGATTGGACGACGATGGGCTGCCGAGATGATGAGCTGGGCCATCGCGGAACATGCGCTGGGCGCGCGAGAAGACGGATCGCGAGGATAACTTGCTTCAATGGCCCGGCGAAGGCCTTGCCGGTGTTGAAACGGCGTTGAGCGACCGGGAGGACTGATGTCGCAACGGAATGGCGACCGAGCTCGATTTCAGAAGAACCGAAAACGCAAGCTGCATCATCGCCAGCGAATTCGGGCGCTGGTGACCGCACTGCGGGAACAGAGGGGACGCCGCCTCAACGGATCGAAGCGTGACCGTCACGTTGACCGACGCCTCAGTCGAAGCGTCTCTGGCCATGCACGACGAAGGCGGTCCGATGCGCGCCGGCGACTAGCAAGGAGACAATTCCGTGCGAACAATCGCTGCCGATGGACGCTGGGCAGTGGCTGTGGGCTGATCTCGGCGCCCCGCGGCCGGCGTCAGCGGACTCGCGCAGCGCGGGGCGACAAAGCGCCGACTTCACACAATCGCGGCCCTCCTCGACGATGCGGTGACGTTAATCACTCGCTCATCTGGCTGTTTCCGCTGGTCATCCTTGTAGTGGGCGCGCCCGTGGCACTGCTTGTGCGGGCCCTGTATGAGATCGTGAAGCGATTGTGGCTGTCGCTCGACCGGCCTCGAAGAACACCGGTGCCATGACAGAGACTCGCTTCCGCCAAGCCTTTCTCCTGCTGCTGGTCACGGCGATCTCGGTCGCGTTCGTCGCAATGATCCGCGCGTTCCTTCTGACGATCTTGCTGGCGGCCATCTTCACGGGCCTGAGCTACCCGGTTTACCGCTGGCTGCTCCGGCGGGTTCGCGGCCATGAGGCACTGGCGGCGATTGCGACGCTGATTCTGTTGCTGACGCTGGTGATCGCACCGCTGCTCGCGGTGCTCGGAGCCGGCGCGAACGAAGCGCTGCGAGTCAGCGAAACCTTTCGGCCGCGCCTCCAGCAACTCGTCGAACCAGCCGGGCGCGTTCGACAGCCAGCTGCGGGCGCCTCCTGGCTATCATCACATCGAGCCGTACCGGGCACAGATCCTCACCAAGGCAGGTGAACTAGTCGGCAGCACGAGCGCTTTCCTCTTCGCCGCGCTCTCCGCGACAACTCGCGCCACGGCGGTTTTCATCTTTCAATTCTTCGTGCTGCTCTACACGATGTTTTTCTTCCTGACCGGCGGCCCGGGCTTGCTCCGGGCCGTTCTGGAGTATCTGCCGCTCACGGAGGCCGACAAGCAACGCATGCTGGAGAAGTTCGTGTCGGTCACCCGCGCGACGCTGAAGGGCACGATCTTGATCGGCGCGGCTCAGGGCGCGCTTCGGAGGACTGGCGTTTTGGGCAGTGGGTCTCGATGGCGCGATTTTCTGGGGGACGGTGATGACCGTCTTGTCGATCATCCCGGGCGTCGGCGGTGCGCTCGTCTGGGTGCCGACCGCGATCATCCTCATCGCCACAGGCGAGGTCTGGCGAGGCATCGGCCTCGCCGTGTTCTGCGCCCTCGTCGTCGGAAGTGTGGACAACGTGATGCGGCCGCGGCTGGTCGGTCAGGACATCAAGATGCACGAGTTGCTCATCTTCTTCTCCACACTGGGCGGCCTCCTGCTCTTCGGCGCGATGGGCTTCATCCTCGGCCCCATCCTGGCCGCGCTCTTCGTCACTGCGTGGGAAATGTTCGGCACGGCGTTCCGCAGCGCGCTCGCCGAACCGGGATCCGCGGCTGCCGACCCGAACTACCGGCCGCCAGCCTGACCAAACAAACCTCTACCTGGAGGAGCTGTGCGGGACGGGTAGGGCGATCAGGGCATCGCCGGCGACGTCTGTCGCGGGAAGTGGATCTGGGCGGCAGCAGGAGGCCGTAATGCGATCTTCCATCCCTGCCGGAAACGCCGGCGCCGCCCCGACGATCTTGTCGCGGTACACGCGAGCATCAGCTCCTGGAAGACTGGCAGCGCTAACCTTCCCCCGGTTTCTCTTGATCCGAGAGAACGGTTGTCGTCGAAGCCGATCCTGACAGCGGCGGTGATGCCGTTAGGACCGTACGTCGAGCCCACGAAGATCGCATCCCTGAACTCATTCGTCGTTCCGGTCTTTCCCATGACGGCGATCGGGAACCCGTGGGAGGCCAGGGCATGAGCCGTGCCTGTCGGCAGGCGCACGACACCACGCAAGCCTTCCTGAATGAGCGAGAGCGCGGCGGCGTCAATAGAGGTCGGCACTGGTCCGCGTCGGACATCGGCGACGATCTCGCCCGAATCGCGCACGATTGCCCGGATCACGTACGGCTCGGCGACGATGCCCGAGGCCATCGTGCGGTACGCGTTAGCCAGCTCCAGGAGATTCATTTCGGACGCACCCAGCGCCGTCGTGGGGTAGCGTTCGAGCGGCGTCCGGACGCCGAGACTCCGCGACGTCCGCAGAACGCTGTCGATCCCAATCTGCTCAGTGATCCACATGGCCACCGCGTTTCTGGACTCGGCGAGCGCTTGACGGATCGGGATCAGGCCCTTGAAGCGGCCGTCGTAGTTCGAGATCCATTTCAGCGGGCGTGCCTTTCCATCGGAAACGCTGATCGGTTCGTCAGGCACCAACGTCTCGAGCGTGAAGCCGCCGTGCCGAAACGCCGCGAGATGACACGATCGGCTTCATCGCGGATCCAGGCTGCCGGAGAGCCTGCGTGACGCGGTTGTAATCGCTGTAGGAAGCCGAGCGACCGTTGAAGATCTGCCGGCCGCCCGTCTCGGCCAGAATCCTTCCGTCGCCGTTCTGCAGAACGACGACCGAGCCCTGGATCATCTCTCGGGCTTTCGGATGTCGCTGCTCGTAGCAGCCCGAGACCGTGCTCCAGCGCTTCGTTCACGATGTGCTGCACGCGAGCGTCCGCGGTTGCGTACACTGGATCCGGCCCTGCAGAAGATCGTCCACACTGAGGTCGACGTGGCGGGCTTGGAACTCCTGAAGGACATGCTCGACGACGGCCGGTGCCAGGAGCATCTGCGTGTTTGTCGTGCGCACACGATCTGAAGCGGGCGCGCCCTGGCGCGTGCGCCGCTGCCTCGGGCGATACGAACCCGTTCGTCCGCATCAGAGTCAGCGTCTGGTTTCGCCGGCGCAAGACGATTCCCGTGTCCTTGGCGCTCGGCGCGTAGTCGCGAGGCGATTTGGCAATTCCGGCGAGCAGCGCGGCTTTGTCGACATCATCGACGGTGAAGGTCGTGAGCTGCCGGCCAAAATAGTATTCTGCCGCCCTGGCAAATCCGTACTGACCGTTGCCCATGTAGACGAAGCTCGCGTATCGGGCGAAAATTTCTTCCTTCGCGCGGCGCTTCGACCCGAACCGCTTCCGCATCTCTTGTTCGAGCCACAACGAGAGCCGCATCTCCTCCCGCTTCCGAGCCAGCATGTTGACGCCTCGTGCGCCCATCACCGACGACAGCGTCCGTGCCACGAGCCCAGTGGGCCGAAGCTGGTAGCTGTTCTCCTGCGTCGTCTCGCGGCGGAGAAAGCTGCCGCGCACGAGCTGTTGAGTAATCGTCGACCCGCCTTGCGGGAAGAGCGCTCCGCGTCCTACCTCGTCGTGAGGGCCGCACCCTCACCAGCCGTCCCGCCAGCGTGCCGCCCTGATCTTCCCGACCACGCGAGGCAGGCTGAAGTAGTCGATCCCGTTGTGGGAGAAGAAGCGCTTGTCCTCGGCGGCCAGGATCGCGTCACGAACGATCGGTGGAATGTTCTCGTACTGGTGATCTCCGGCACTCTCGGGCCAGCTCGATGAGCGGTCTTCCGCCGGAATCGTAGACGTGGCCGATGGTTGGAAACTCGAAAACGCGTGAAGGGCCCCAGGTCTGGCAGGCTGTGGCGATTGAAGTAGAGGTGATGGAACTCGGCAACCGCCAGCACCGTTCCGAGGCACGGACGCAGCAGCCACCGACGACCCCACAGGTGAAGGGAGAATGACGCGCCTGGTCCAGCGCGATCCGTTTTGACTGACCAGGACTCCCACGCGCGGGTGCGACCGCGGCGACGCCGGCGACCACCGACACGTTCACCGCGTCACCACCCTCTTGACGTGCAATCACTCCATGCGGGCTCGAGCTTCCAGAACCTGCCCGACAGCTTCAAGAGCACGAGAACCAACAAGACGACACCGAGGCCGCCGCTGGGGTAATAACCCCATCCCCGGCTGTGTGGCCAGTTTGGCATCGCTCCCAGCAACATCAGAACAACGACAACGAGCAGAATAGTGATCATTGTTTCTCCTTACGGAATGACCGTTGGCGACCCTATGGCCTCGTCCCCTCATGCTCCGTTGCAGAATGACCCGAGTGTCTTCGTCGAGCTCACACCGAGACGGCATGTCGAGCGCGCCAATCGCGCCTTCGGTCCTCGCCTTTGTAGCTTCCCGATCCGTGCCGTTGTCGACTTCGGTTTTTGTTGTTGACTCGACTGAGACCTTGCCGTTGCCGTTTATCACGATCTTGCCGCGGATTTCCGAGACGTTCGCCGACGTGCTTGGACAGGTCCTCGCTGGTGATGAGCGCATACTGCGAAGGTTCGTGGCGATTCGCGCGTGCTCTGGTCAAGATGTAGTCCCCGTTCGCGTTACGGTCCAAACACCCGTTCACGGTCACGTCCTTACCCCCTTTGATCTCGACCTTGGTATTCGTCGTCGTTTTTGTCTCCTGCGTCTGCGCGGTGAGCCCTGCAGCACACATCGCTGCGAGACCGATCGCGACTGCTGTCCTACGGCTGCGTTTGCATGGTCGCTCCTGCGGCGCGGTGTCGGCTCCGCGCGTTGACAACGAAGGCCGAGCCGATTCTCTGCCTGGCATGGACTCTCGGTTCGTCCGACCGACAGCCGCTGCGAACGTTCCCTTAATGCCCTGTTGCATGACTCTATGCGAAATCGCGGGAGCTGCGCTGTTCAGTTCTAGACAGAGGCGCTGCGTAAGCGACGATGTAAGGACGGCCGCTCGGTGAGCTTACGCGACCTTCAGCGCCTCCGCCTGAAGGGGTTGCGAGGCGTGGTCGATCGTCGCGTTCAGTTGTGCGCCCAGCAGAATCGAGCCCTAAAATAGAACCACAGACCGTGACTGCGCGCCGCATGGCGTGATAAGCTTGCTGATAGTTCCCGAATTGGAACACATACCACTTGAAGCCCAGCGAGATGACCAGCCACAGCGGGCGGCAGCGACGGATCCCGGCGTGATCCACACGAATTCTCTTGACGTCCGGTGCAAAGTGATAGACGCTCGCGATGGCGGTCACGGCGAAGGCGAACGCTGCCGGCCACCTCACGATATCTCGCCATGCCATGGTGAAAGACTGCGCCCAGGTCCAGCCAGTCGGCGACGTGCTCTGCAGCCTGTCGGCCCGACCATGGCCAGCTGTGAACGACAGCACCATGACGAGGGTCAGGTGACCGTCAGTGCGATGGCGGTGGCGCGAACTCGCCACCAGGACCGTCCTTCAGAGATGTGGTGCGGCTTGGTTCAGCGTGCCGATGAGCGCGGCCATCCCCGACGATCATGCTCCAGATCGTTCCCACAAGACTCAGCGCCAGCAGGCTGCCGTGGGGCTTGCCCGCGATCTGGAGAAGCTGTTCACGGGCGATTGCCACCACATCGTCTGGCGCGAACCAGGCCGACCAGGTCAACGGCCGGTCATGATCAGGTCGTTGAAGGCAGGAAGCTGGCGACCGACACCACGAAGAGCAACGCGGGAAACAGTGCGAGGAACGAAGTACGCCAGCGCCGCCTGCCCACCCGAAGCACTGGCCGCGGTAGATTTGGCGGCAGGTGCGCCGGAGAATCACCGTCCAACCGATGGGAACCGTGAACTTCGAGATCCAGGATCATGTGGCCTGGCTTTCGGCCGTCCAACACAGAATGCCAGCATTAGAGGTGTGTGTCTGTGCACTCGAGCACACTGGTCACAGGCTTACGTGGCATCGTGTGGCACAGGATTTGAGCAGTCGCTGACGGGCGTCCGGTTCGTGTAGCCGGAACGTCGGTGGTCCGAAGGGCCGGAGGGCCAGGGCGTTCACAACTGGCACCACAGGCGTCCGGAGGATCTTCCTGCATGCTGCGCGTGGCACAGGAGTCGAACATGACAGGGAATCACCATCCGGAATGCTGGGCCTAGAGTCACATGCTCCGCGAGCGCCGGCGCGAGATGCGGGAGGACATCCAGAGTCGCATCCGCGGGGAGGCCGTGCCGACCGACCGTGATCGAGGTGCGCAGGTGGCTGACCTCGAACACTCCGACGCCGACATCCAGGGGAGACGTCGGGAGCCTCGCTCTGCTCGCGACGATGAGAGCGCAAGACTCTGACCCGCGATCGACCGGCGCTCGTACCCGGCTCGGACGCGCGCGCCAATGCATGGGTTCTGTTTCAAATGCGAGAGCGAGATACCTGAACGACGACTACAGAGCGCTGCCGCCTCGCGGTGCGTTGCCAAGGCATGCGAAGAGAGACGCGAGGAGGAGCAAGGACGGGCGGAGCGCCTTGGCCGACAGCGCGGCAGCCTGTCGCTGTTCCCGGATGTGGTCAGGTTCTGAGGCTGCCACCCTCGGCGTGGCGCCTCACGCGGGGATTCCCTAGTCGTGCAAAAACGACGCTCAAGAGGGAGCTGTTGACCTTGAGCGGAGTCGCCGTCGTATTCGATGAAGCCCAGCTTCTTGAACTTGTTCAGGAAGAAGTTCACTCGCGACGCGCGTCGTGCCGATCATCTCGGCGAGCGTGTCCTGGGAGATCTTCGGCACCACGCGGACCGGCTTGTCCTGCTTCCCGTAGCGCGCCAGCAGCAGCAGCGTGCGCGCCAACCGCTTCTCGCTCGAGTTGAAGAGCTGATCGATCAGGTCCTCTTCGATCCGGATGTTGCGCGCCAGCATGTGTGAGATGAACCGGTCGGACATCGCGTGCTGCTTGTGCAGCAGCCCGAACCATCTTTCTTTGCCGACGAGCAGGATCGCGCTCGGCGTGATCGCCGTGGCGCTCCCCATGCGGAACGGCTGACCCGCCAGGCACCCCTCGCCGAAGAAGTCGCCGGGCCCGAGCATGGCCACAACGGCCTCTTTGCCGGTCTTCGACAGCACCGACAGCTTGATGCCGCCGGTCTGGATGTATATGACATGCTCGCAGGCGTCACCTCTGCGTGACGATGGTATCGCCTCGCCCGTACTGCACGATGTCTTCGCGACCCCGCAGAATGAAACGCCTGGGCGTTGAATGGAGGCGCCGTCGCGACGCCGCGAGCAGGCCTTCAGACGCTATGGGCTAAGCATGGACACTCGTCGGCTCGCGTTTCATGGCCGAAGCGACTCCTTGTTGCCATTAGCCACGTCGATCGGCGCTATGAATCACCTCTGCAACGGTGGGGGATTCGATACCAGCCACTGGCATCAGGATGGTTGCCGGCGGGACCAGGCAGAGTGTCATCAGCACGGTCCCCGTCCCGACCGTCACGCTCGCTCCCATTTCAGCGGCCGCGACGACGACCAGTGCAACGGCTGCAAACCAGACCTGGATCGATCCTCGATCGAGCCATGTCTTTCAGCACGGTGTTTCCTATGTCAATGCGGCCCGCGCATCGTGGCGCTGGGACGATCGGGCGTAGGCGCTCCAATCAATGTGTTCGTTCCGCGCGAACCGTTCGTCGTGCGTCGGTCCGATCGATGGGTATGATTGCGATTGGGGTGCTGGACTGCCGGCCGCCGAACCTGTCCCCATTGCACAGTCGGGATCGGTCGGTGGGCGAGAATACTTGGGTGTTCGGCTCTCGGACGACGTAGCCAGCGGTGGCCATCGGTCCAACAACGAAGCCTTGACAGGTGATACCCGCGATCGGCATCGAACGGTTCCACTCAGCTTCCAGTCCGCGCCGCCTATCGCACTGCGACGGCCGCCATCGCACCTGCCGCCGATTTCGGCACTCGCTGGGTCGCGCGGAACGCGCGTGCCATGGGCGACGCGGACGGCGCAAGTCATCGTGTGGGCGGGCGGTGCTCGCGATGGAGCCGCCATCGTCTGCGCGTTCCTCCGCTCAATGTGAGATCAGTCTGATTCTGCTTGCAAAAATTCGCGTCGCCGCTTCATCCAATCTACTGGCCGGCTCGCATTCCTCGCGATTCAAGAGTTCAGGCAATGCCGCGACGGCCTCCTGGCGCTATCGAACCATCGTTCGGTCGCCAGGATCGGGAGCTTATCGCCTTCGACAAATTCGCGGCGGAGCTGGAGTAGCGCGAACTTGTGTGTGGTCGCGTCTCCGTAGAGTGCGTATCTCATTTGATGTCGTGCTCACCCTCCAAGTCTGTGCCGAAAGACGTCGCCATGCTTCTCGGTGAGCGACGGGTTCAACTGTCAGGGGTGCGTTTCGCAGCGATACTCATGGAGCCACGCCGCGCTGACGGTGCCCAGATCATGTCCAGGCAGGGGTCGATAGCGGCACACCAGATCAATCGCGACGGCCGATCAGCAGAGCCAAGGAGCTGTGTCATGACGCACCGTTCCGTAGCGTGACAGAGTTTTTCCATGATGTATTTCCTTTTCGCGAGCAGACTCTTTCGCTCATGCGTCACCTCCGGCCGTTAGGGTTGGAAGATCGACTTGATTCACTGTCCTGGCCTTCTCTTGCCGAGCGTGGTCCTCGTCTTCCCTGTGTTCGTTTCCGGTCGATGGCTAGTCCCGGAGCCACTTCGGCGCTCAGCGGGATCAGATTCGACGCTGGCCGCACGGGCCAACGCATCCAACCGTTTTGAAAAAATCGCCAGTCCAAAGGTGGATGCGTAGGATGGACGAAAGAGGTCGAGCGAGTGCTCGGGTCTTCCCAAAGTGCGCCACGACCTTGTCGCTGTCGGTCTGGATCGTGAATAACAGGGGTGAGATCTCGGTGCTGGGCAGTAGCGCCACACCGTACATCGCCGAAGAGCTTCGACCATGTCTTCAACCGTCATTCCTTCGGTCCTATCCACTCATAATTGACGACGATGCGAAACAGCTGCCCGTTGTAAAAACTGAACAGCACTCTCCCTGACGGAATTCTGCTGATGGTGACGGAACCAAGACTGCGTTGCGGGGTCCATGTCAGTTCTTCAATCAGTTCTGGGCGTTGATGGAGCACGCGCATCTGAGGCGTGATACCGGCCTGTTGCGCGACAGCGGCGGGGCTGGTTCCCAATCGAAACTCCCGAGCACTTGACAGATCTTGAGGCGGTGATTACGGACGAGGACATCCACGACCCAAGCGATGGACATTGCGAGAATACGAGCGTGAATCATCTGAATTCTCCCTCGAGGGGCCTGACTTTGTTCGATCCTCACGAATGGCTCGCGACGCTATTTGTGACGCATCAATCAGTAGCGCGCCGGAGCGAAAAGGAGACGGGGTTGCTCGGCCCGTCTCCTGAAGTGACTCACGCGGCGACTTGAACTCCTGACTCTGCTTCGGCTTGGCTTCCTCACGCAACGGCAGGCGGACCGTCAGCACGCCGGCCTTGTACTCGGCGGTGACTTTGCCGGCGTCGACCGTCGGCGGCAGCGCGAACGTCCGCGCGAACGGGCCGTAGCTGCGCTCGATGCGCTGGAACTGGTCCTGCGACGACTTCCGTGTTGAGCTTCTCTCGCCACGGAGCGTGAGCGTGTTGTCTTCAACCGTCAGTTCGATCTCCTCCTCCTTCAGGTCGGGCAGCTCGGCCTTCAGCACCAGCTCGTGCTGGCCGTTGCTGTAAATGTCGACCGCCGGCACCCACGAGCCGCGGGCGAGGTCTTCTTGTGGACGGCCGTAGAAGCCCTCGAACATCCGGCTCAGCCGATCCTGATGGCGCGGCCATGTCACGGTACGAATCCCAACGACCAATAGTCATGATGATCTCCTCCTTTCTGTGTAATACAGTCGCGGCGGGACTTCCTATCAGCCCAGCTTGCAACGAACCGGGCGGTCGCGCCGCACTCGGACGAACCGACGTGTCGGCTTCAGGCAGTCGCGCGAGCGGCGATCTTGTGGAACGTCGAGTTCGACACCTCATACGTCTTGCACTCGAGGCGTGCCCTCGACCACCTGCTCCAGCGTCTTGAGGACACCGGCATACGCGCCACGGCGCATATGTCTCTGCGTTTTCCTTCAGATCCCACATGCTGATGCCGACCGCCTCTGCTCCGCCTTGGGCGACGAACGCGATTTCGTCCTGGAAGCCTTTCTGCTTCCGCAGCACCGGAATCATGTCTTTGTCGATGAGCTGTGTGAACTCTGCGGCGCGCCCCGGCTTGAGATGGAACGAAACACGGCGTGCAAACATGTCAACCTCCAGGGTTGGCGTGCCTAAGAGGGAAACCAGATGAACCTGACTTAGTTCAGATAGTCTGAAAGACTGGGGTAGTACGCCGCAATCTCGTTAACCACTATCTGTTAATTAACCATATTTGTCAAGTACAAATGTGAGATGATACTCTCGTCGACAGATTTGTTAATCAATATTGGTTAATCAGTAGGAAATCCGATGGATTTTGCGGTTCTTATCCGACAGCGGCTCAAAGAATTGGGGACCGAGCAGAGAGATCTGGCGGCGGCGGCCCAGGTGACGGAGTCCTACATTTCCCAACTGCTGACCGGGAAGAAAGCGCCCCCGGCGCCCGAGCGCACCGATATTTACGACAGGATGGAGACGTTTTTGAGGCTTCCAGCCGGGACGTTGGCCACGCTGGCGGACCTGCATGCGCACGGACGCCTTGAAGAGAAAGCTGGCGGACCCGCCCGCGCCATTGTTCAAGGAAGTGCGCGAGTTGATTCTCCGCAAATGCGATCCCAGCAAAGAACAACCCATCCGTGCGATGTTCGAGAAGGAGCCCTTCGGAGCCCTCGAACGCCTCGTCACACAGAAGCTACTGGACGTCGTCAAGCGAGTGACGAAAGAGGAGTTGAACGATGAAAATTGGCTCCGCCTCGTGGCTCGACTCACCGACCGAAGTTATGAGCAGATGCGCGTCATTGTGCTCGAGTTCCTGGAGGCGGATATCTTCAACGTCTCGGTCGAAAACTGCGTCACGTTTCTCGATCCGCTGATCGAATCGTGGGACATCGACCTCGCCACGTTCGGGATGGAGATTGTGCTGAACCGCCGCCTGGCGCCCGGCCACCCGAAGAAATTCGGGTTCGTGGAACTGGAACCCGCCTCACCGGTCGACGAAGAGCCGGGGCTCCAGTGCCTTCCTTCAGGATCCTTCTCTGAGGGGCGATGCGACGCGCGGAGGAAATCGAGTTTCTCAAGAAGCTGAAATTCACGCGAGAACGGCCAACCCCTCTCTACTATTACCGGGAACTGCAAAACCTGCGGGACCCGCTCCATTTTCGCCACTGAGCCTCAACGCAACCGCGACACGACGCGTCGTCGTGTCGCAAACCTCGTCGAACGCGACAATCGATCGCGCGTCGCAACCCTAATATGAGCTTCGTCTGCGCCGGCTGGCTCTGGCCGATCTCTTCAATCGTTCGATTCGGCCGTGCGAGCTTCAGACGAGTCAGCAGCTGGATGATCGGCCAGCTCGGATCGATTTCACCCGCACGCAGGCTGAACTTGGGGCTGCGGGGAAGCCGTGGTGATTGTTGTGCAGCCCTTCGCCGCCCGTGACGAGCGCCAGCCATCGAATGTTCGTGGCCGTGTTGTCGAAGGTCCGATAGCCGCGAGAATGACAGAGGCCGTTGATGGAGGAGGACAGGAAAAAGACGTAGGTCACGGCGTGTAGTCCGGCAGCGAGCAGTCCCCAGCCGACGCCGATGACGGGCGCAGAGCGCGACGGTGCCGGCCGACGGGGCCGAGCAGGCCATGATTGAAGAGCCATCGATCCCACCGGTCGACCTTGATGTCGCGCGCGTAGTTCTCGATGGTTTCCGGATTGCGGGCCTCACGCACGTAACAGAACACATTCCCCAACTGCACGGGCCAGAACCCCTTCAACCGCGGGCTGTGCGGATCCCCTCCTCATCTGTAAACGCATGGTGCTTTCGGTGAACGGCTACCCATTCCTTCGTCGACAAGCCGGTGGTGATCCACAGGGCGAATCTGAACAACCACGCGATTGTCGGATGCAGGGTCAGCGCGCGATGCGTAGCACAGCGGTGCAGGTAGATCGTCGTCACTGAAGGTGGCGACCTGGGTCAGGGAACGACGGCTGACGCTAGGCTGACGAGCAGTGGTGACAGCAACACGAAACCCTCCATCGCCAGGCGTCGAGTTCCGCCGAGGCCCAGCGGTGAACGCTCCCGTTCGTCAGCCGCGATCATGGTTGGAGTGAGCTGGTGTTCGCCTCGGCTGGACTCCTGAGAACGAGCCAGGGGCAGCCACAAGGCGATCGCGAGCAGCACGCGACGAACGACCAGCCCACGAACACTCCGGACGCGGACGCTGCGAACAGTGCAAGCGTGATGAGCCAGGCGAGGTGAGAGATCGACTTGTAAAGGGCATAGGAGATACTCAGCGACGAACCGTTGGGACGCGCGATGGTTGTTTACAATCACGCGCGCCGATCGCGGCCATGAACCACATCTGCAGCCGTGAGGGGTTGGACTCCGGCCAGAGCAGGAGCACGATGGCAGGGGGGACCAAGCTCAGTGCCAACAACATGGCCCCGCACTGACCGTCACCGTCGCGCCAAACGCCACACCGGCGACGACGACCAGCGCCACCGCTGCAAACCACACCTGGATCAATCCCGATCGAGTTATATCTTTCAGCATAGTGTTCACCTTACGTTGCTGCGTTTCTACACGAGGGCCAGAAAGCGCCAATTCGATGCGTGCAACCCGTTCCTTCTGGTCGGTCCGATCAGATGGCCATCACGACGAGCGCATGACCTCGGACCAGTACACCGCACTGTCCCCGATTGGACAGCATAGGCCGGTGAATAGTGGTCATAGTTGATTGGTCGCCACCACCGGTGGCCGACGGTTTCCGACAGTAGGTGATACACATGGGCACCGAACTACTCAATCAGCTTCCGGTTAGCGCCGCGCATCACGCTCAGCTGGCCGTCGCACCAGATCCCGAATTCGACACTCGCTGGGCCGCCTGGATTGCCTCGCGGGCGTGCTCATGATCGGCGCGTGCGGAGGTTCGTGACCTGGGCCTTTGGCCTTGCGATGGGAGCCGCGATCGTCTATGCGTTCCTCAGATGATGACCACGGTCAACGGGAATACTGATGCTGGCCGCCTATGCATGAGCAGCTGACGTCATGGACCATGACATCCAATTCCGCCAGATTGGACGACGATAGGCTGGCGAATGAAGAGATGGCGATCGCGGCGAACCGTAGATCAGCCTTCAAAAGAAGTCGTTACGCCAGAACAAGACGTCGTGATCAGACAGCGGCGGCACCACTGCGCGTGAGCCAAGCATACGCACCCCGATAGTTTCTGTCGAAGGCATCCGGGACGCGACGGTGACCTGGGGAGGCAGGAAGGCGCGGCGGCAGCCAGGCCCGGATCTTCGGGCGTTGCTCCCCGGTTCGCGCGCGATCATCGCTTGCAGGAGAGCGCCGACTCGTGCGCCGGAGCCGTCGCGGTCGCCGCATTCCTCCGAGCGTCCAGCTGTTTTCGACGACGCTCACGATCACATAAGCCGCGGCGGTGATGCCTTCTTCGGCAATGAAGAAATGCAGCTGGCGTGCGTTCGACCCGAGACCCGCGAGCAGCCGCTTTGTCGTGATGGCGCATGCGAGAGGAAGTCGATGTCTCGATCGAGGTGGAAGCGGACGTGTTCGGCGCGTATTCTTCCCATCGCCACAATCGCCGCGAGGTCGCGTTCCTCGCCAACTCGCACCATTGTCATCGGGGCGCCGTGACGCGGCGATTCGGTCACACCGAGCGTCAGGTCAGTCAACGGAATCAGCTTGGAAATCGATTCGCGAGTCATCATCGACGCCGGCTTGCGAGAATAGAAGAGCCATCTCCGCTCCCTCGCGTGCCGCATCGTCGAGGAGCGCGTCGACTAACATACGCGCGCGACCGACGCCACGCCGCGACGGTTCACTCCACAGCGAGCCAACGCCGCAGACGCGCAGCGCCCGCCCATCGAACACTGCCGCCAGGTCATGCCGGTCCGCACTGGCGAGGATGTCGTTACCCTCGACCAGCGCGAAGGTTCGTTGGTAACGGCCGCCCCAGGACGTTTTCGTCCGGGCCGCGTGAAACTTGCCATGACGCCTGGCGATTCAGTCCGCTGTGCGACGTCCGGCACGTGGCATCGAGGACACGCTCGAGAATGGCGCCTTCCGCAGGAATCACGGCCGTCACGAACTCATTATCCGCGCTTGGATAACTCAATACGTGTCTCTATCTTCGAATGGACGGTGGTGTGCATCACGACGTGATGGATTTCGCACAGTCCGACGGCGCGACGTAAACCACTTAACTATCGAACCATTCGACCGCTGGGTCTTCCGACGTGGCTAACCGCCGTGCTCGCGCCGCGTGGCGAAGGATGCGGCGTGTTCATCGCCAGCCTGCGCCTCAGCGAGAAGCCTGCGACGCAGATTTAGCTCGCCGTTGGTCGCGCGGCCGCGCCTACCCATGGCGACGAACTGTGCATGAGGCCGGGCGATCCTCGGATGGACAGCCGCGAGCGTCCACCACAGCACTTGTCGAATAGAGAACGTCGCGTGGGGCGGGAGCTGATGCTCAATCGTAGCCGCCATCCGCGCGCGGAGAGTGGGACTTTTCGCCACATGCGAAAATACGACTTGCTGAAGTTCGAGGGGCGGACCTAACGCGCCTTCGTCCTGGCCTCAAGAAGAAGTGACGGTAGGGCCTCGACGTCCCGAGCTCGCCACCACCGATACCGCGCGGCCTCGGTTCCCGCGCGATCGTCGAAGCCAGGCTGCGGGCTTGGAGGAGCGCCTCCGTGATCCCGTCTCCAATGACGAACTCTTTGTGATGCCCTGCGTCACCCACCAGCATCCACCCGTTGCCGGCGGCTCTTCGAAAAAGTATCGTTCCTTCAGGGTCCCACGGACAGGTCGATCGGGCGCTGACCCGGCGATCAGCGGACCGGTCGTCGCATCCGAGGCCAGATCAGTGATCAGAGCGACCTCAGGATCGCTGCGCCACGCCATAGCTTGCTCAACCGGCGGCAGACTGCCGATCAGCAGTTGATCGTGATCGGTCTGAAAAATGACGCGGATGTGACCATCGGTATTCGCGATGCACATCCCGGAACTGATAAGCCTGGTCGGTTCGCCAGAACGCGGGAGCGTCCCAATACCCCCAGAACATCGCACGCGGCGCGTCGTAACCGAGGTAATCCTCCGCCTCGACATATGCGTGCGACCGTGGAATGGCGGCCGTCGGCTCCCACAACGAGGCTCGCCCGGAACACGTGCTCCCGACCCGCCGACGTTGTGGTTCGTCACGCCGACAACGCGATCTCCGTCTCGCACGAGTGAGGTCACCCGCGTTCGGTCAAGGACCTCGGCGCCAGCCGACGCTGCCGCGTCTTGTAAGAGACCGTCGAGCGCGCCTCCGGCGAGGACAGCATCAGCTCTGCCGCCGGCAAATTCAATGTCGACGAAGGCGTCGTTCTTTCTGCAGGCGCATGATGTGCGGTCGGCGGCGCCACTGCGCGGACTGAGTCGCCGACACCCACTTCGTCCAGAACGTCCATCCCTGGCGGATGGATGGTAGTGGGTCGACAGGATCTGATCGCTCGGAAGCTGGTCCTTGTCCAGCAGTAAGACGGAAGCTCCAGCTCGGGCGAGGAATGTCGCGAAGCGTTGCCCGGCGCATCGAGCTCCGACAATGACGACGTCGTGACGAAACTCTGTAGCCCATGGTCACGCTCGAAGGGCGAAGCGTCCGAGGACGCCGCCGCTACATGGCACAATCGTCGCAGCGGAGCACCCTGGCCGACCATGACCGCACGCGCCGATCACTTGACAAAGCGCGCCAAAACTTCGCGCTCAGTCCGGTTCCGCGTTCGGTCGTCCTACCCTGCGAGCAGCACGCGTGTTTTCGTCGACGCGCTCGAACGGCTGAACTATAGCGTGGGTCGTTGCTTGCCGACGCCGGTATCCGGCGAGCGGATCTGGACGACCCGGACGCGCGCATTCCATGTGCTGTGTGGGGGCCGATGTTTCGCCGAGCGCTGGAACAGCGTCCGATGAAAATCCGGGCATGCGGCTGGCGACCGTGACACCGATCGGGGCTTTCCCGCCAGTTGATCTACTTCGATCGTGACGTCTCAGAGCGTTGGCGAAGGGCTCAGCCGTCATGCGCGCTTACATTCGCGCCTCGCCGAGGCGCGATCCATTCCATACCTTCTCGACCATGAGGACCCGATTCGAGTGTTACTCGAGGGTTCTGACACCCCGTTCTCGGCCGAACTCACCGTGACGCTCAACGTCCTGCACTTTCGTGAGGAAACTGAGAGACCGGTTTCGCCCCGTCTACGCCAGTTTCTGCCACGAGCCGGATGATGTCTCAGAGATGGAACGGGTTCTTGGTTGTCCGGTGCACACACGAGCGGCTTGGAACGGGTGGGTGCTCTCACGCGAAACGTATCAACTTCCGCTCCGGCGACGTGACTCCGCCTTGGGCAGCTTACTTCAGCGACAGGCGGACGAGTCCAATCGCGCGCCTTCCACCGACGGAGGGTGTGGCTCTTGAGGTACGCCGAGCACCAGCGTCCCGCGTCGGACGCGGCGACACGCGCATCCAGACAATCTGCTCGGATCCTCGCGACGTCACCGCGGTCACTCCAGCGCCGTCTTGCTGCTGCAGATGTCTCGTACCAGCGGCTGCTCGACCTGTCACGCAAGGACGCGGCCGAGCGCTACCTGGCAGAATCGCCGCTATCGATCAGCGAGGTCGCCCACCTACTCCGGGTATTCTGAGCCCGCGCCGCCTTCAATAGGGCATTCAGGCGATGGCATCACCAAACGCCACAGGCGTTCCGGCGTGCGGCGGCATACTTTCGTTCGACGCCTATCTAGGATCGCGAGACCGTCCGATGCAAAACGTCGACACGTCCCCAACTATCAGCGGGTTCTGGCGCAGCCCTCCCCGTAACGTTGGAATCGACAGGGATGGCAAGGACGAACAGAGATGTGAGCGGCCTGTTCACGCTGCCGACCGTGAGCTCCAAGGAGGAACGGACAGCAAGAAGATGCCCAGGTCAACTCCAGCCCTTCGCGGAAATACGTGGCGCGTACGGCTCGCTTGGACTGTCCTGGGGACGGCGACTGAGAGCGTTTGGTGGTTTACACCCAGAATTGCGGTTGTCTTAGTGATTTGAGCGCGGCCGAGAATTTGCACCATCCAGCGCCATGGACATCCATCACGTCAACTGAGCGGATGAGCCATTTCAATCCTCGAGACGATATGGTGACACCCCGTCTGACTGGTCGGCGAACGATGACTTGATGCGGCGACACGCAAATCGCCAGGACTGCGACCTGCGAATCTATGACTGCGATCGGCAGCCGTCTTGGACGCCGCCGGAAACCTTAGAAATCGATCAGCAACCGGTCATGCGGCTGGCCGTGAGAGACCAGTCCGGACGGTTGCTCGGCCATCTGTTCATTAGTGAGACCGGGGTGAAGACTCATACCATTTCAGAGTTGGAACGATCGCCGCCGATCAAGGCTCCTTCGATCGGTGCCGTGAATCACCTCTGACGCCGTGGGGGCTGGAGCCCCGGGCCACAACAGCAGCACGATCAGCGTCGGCGCCAGGGCCAGCGTTCCAGCAGCATCGCCCCCGTGCTGAGCGTCACTACCGCACCGAACGCGACGGCCGCCACGACGACGACGAACACCACGAGTGCTGAACCACATCTGGATCAATCTTGACCGAGTCATACGCAAAGGCATGTTTTCACCTGTGTTTGTGCGGGAGGCCCGGAACGAGCCGTCAATGGCTTTGGACTCACCACCAGCGCAAACGTTCACTGGACGCGCGTGAGGACCGTTCGTGTTCCTTCTGCCTGCGCCTCTGGGCGTGCGCTAGTACATTCCGCCCATCCCGCCGCCGCCCGGCATCGGCGCTTCCTTCTTCTCTTCGGGAATCTCGCAGACGAGCGCTTCGGTGGTGAGGAGCAGCGACGCAATGGACGAGGCGTTCTGGAGCGCTGAGCGCACGACCTTGGTCGGGTCGATGACGCCCGCGTGCACGAGATTCTCGTACGTGTCGGTCAGCGCGTTGAAGCCCTCTTCATCCTTCATCTCGCGCACTTTCTGCACGACGATCGATCCTTCTTGGCCCGCATTGGTCGCGATCCAGCGCATCGGCTCCTCGATGGCGCGCGCCACGATGTTCACGCCGATCTGCTGATCGCCGCCGAGCTTCAGATTCCCGAGGACCCTCGACGCGCGAAGGAGCGCCACGCCGCCGCCGGGCACGATCCCTCCTCGACCGCCGCCTTGGTCGCGTGCATCGCGTCCTCGACGCGTGCCTTCTTCTTCCTTCATCTCGGTCTCGGTGGCCGCCCCGACCTTGATGATGGCGACGCCACCGACCAGCTTCGCCAGCCGCTCCTGCAGTTTCTCGCGGTCGTAGTCCGACGTGGTGTCCTCGACCTGTGCCGCGCAGCTGTTTCACGCGACCCTCGATGGCGGCCGACGTGCCCGCCCCTTCGACGATCGTCGTGTTGTCCTTATCGATCGTGACCTTCTTCGCCTTGCCGAGGTCTTCCAACTTGAGGTTCTCGAGTTTGAGACCGAGGTCCTCGGTGATGGCCTTGCCGCCGGTGAGCGTGGCGATGTCCTCGAGCATGGCCTTGCGGCGATCGCCGAACCCGGGGGCCTTCACGGCCGCCGCATGCAGCGTGCCGCGCAGCTTTGTTCACGACGAGCGTCGCCAGCGCTTCGCCCTCGATGTCCTCGGCGATGATGAGCAGCGGCTGGCCGAGGCGTGCCACCTGCTCGAGCACGGGAAGCAAGTCCTTCATCGAGCTAATCTTCTTCTCGTGGATCAGGATGACCGGGTTCTCGAGCACGACTTCCATGCGCTCCGGGTCCGTCACGAAGTAGGGCGACAGGTAGCCGCGGTCGAATTGCATGCCTTCGACGACGTCGAGCGACGTCTCCATGCTCTTGGCCTCTTCGACCGTGATCACGCCGTCCTTGCCGACCTTGTCCATCGCGTCGGCGATGATCTTCGCCGATCGTCTCGTCGGTGTTCGCCGAGATCGTGCCGACCTGCGCGACCATGTTGCCGCTGACCGGCTTCGACATCTTCTTGAGCTCGCCGGTGATCGCTTCGACGGCTTTTTCGATGCCGCGCTTGATGTCCATCGGGTTCGCGCCGGCCACCACGTTCTTCGCGCCTTCGCGGTAGATCGCCTGCGCGAGCACGGTCGGCGGTCGTCGTGCCGTCGCCGGCGGTGTCCGACGTCTTGCTCGCGACCTCGCGCACCATCTGCGCGCCCATGTTTTCCAGCGGATTCTTCAGGTCGATTTCATTGGCGACGGTGACACCATCCTTCGTGATGGTCGGCGATCCGAATTTCCTGTCGATCACGACGTTGCGGCCCTTGCGGACCGAGGGTCACCTTGACCGCGTCCGCCAGCTGGTTGATGCCGCGGAGCACGGCCTGCCGTGAGTGCTCGCCGTACACAATCTGTTTTGCCATTGATCTCGTCTCCTACTTCTGTTTCTTCGCGTCGCTGCCGCCGATGACGCCCAAGACGTCTTCTTCTCGCATGATGAGATAGTCCTCACCATCCGAAGTCTGACCTCCTGGCCCGAGTAGTTGCCCGAAGAGGATGCGGTCACCCGTCTTGACGTCCGGCGGTTGGCGCGTGCCGTCGTCCGCGACCTTGCCGGCGCCCGCGGCGATCACCTTGCCTTGCTGCGGCTTCTCCTTGGCGGTGTCGGGGATGATGATTCCGCCGACTTTCTGTTCGCCTTCGTCGAGACGCTGGATGATGATGCGGTCGTGGAGCGGTCTGATGTTCATGATGGATGTCGGCTCCCGAGTGACGTGAATGCACGAATCGGACTCGGACGTGTCGAGGCGACGAGCGCGGGAGCCGGGCGCGATACGACTCGGACTCTGTTTTAGCCCCAGTCCATTGTGACGACGATGACCGGGCGCTGTGTGTGCACGGTGGAACAGATGCGCCAAGCGGGGATCTCGACCTGGAGGGAGAGACCATGACCGTCCGAGACCCGCTCTTGGAGACGGGCGGTGAACGAGGGGACCGGTCGCGCAGTTCGTGGTCTAGGGCGGCGAATTCGGGTCAATCGTTTCTCAGCGATCGATCCGGTATCTTCTAGACGCGCGCGTTCAAACACAACGGTCCGGGCCAGCAGATTCGGCAACGCCGTCCTGCTGGCCAGGATCCCAAAGCATCTGAGTAGCTGGGTCCGTCGGCGCTGGTCTCCGCGGCCGTCCACCACTCTCGGTGGAGGCGCGCCCTGATCCGGAAGCGCAAAACCGAGGAGATCTTCGATTTCCGCAAACGTCAAGACGACCGTGTCCGCGTATCTGTTCTCCCAGCTACTTGTAGAGCAACTGATACTTGCCCGTCATGACGCGCCCGTGCGGCTTCGCCGTTTCCGCGAGCGTCCTCACGCTGAAAGTAGGCTGTCGACCCGCGCCTCTTCATCCAATCCATCTTGGGGCTCCTTCGTTGGGGGACTCAGAACACGATCTCCGAACGTCCTGAGGATCATCTGGCTGACGTTTCGATCGGTGTCGAATCTCAGATCGGTTCTCGGACGACAACCTCACTGCTCAACGCTCGCGCGACCATGCCGGACGACACTTCGAGTTGCGCAATCACGATGCGTTTGTGCGTACCCTCGACCCGTGGCGTACATCCACGAGTCAATTGGGCGGTACGCAGGCTGGCCAATACCACGAACTCGAACGCTGACAATCCAGGCGGAGGACGGACCATGATCAACCTCACGCTTTCTGAAGACTGTGCATTCCAGCTAGCGTGGACGACCCGTCAGGACCGGCACGAGCAGAAATTCAGAGAGGGCATCCGTCGTTGGAAACACCTGTCCGGTCCCATGGTGCTTCAGGTGCAGCGTCTCGCCGCCGTCGCTGGCGATGACCACATCGAAGCGATCCTCCCGTGGCGGCAGGCCGTTGGCCAGCGTGAAGCGGTAGTGGCAGGCCATTGTGACTGCCTCCAGATTCGGCGTGACCGTAGAGAGAGACCGGCGACCGGAGCCGGCTTGCGGACCACGAATCCGCCGTCGGATGCGGCTTCCGTGACCATCTCGCGCGAGCGGTCTCCCGCGAACTCGGCGCGGAAGGCTTCGCGCGTCGCGCGTGACCGTTTGGCGGAGATCGTCGACGAGGCGCCGACCGTTGCGACGGATGAGGTCAGCCTTTCGAGCCGCCAGTTCGTCCTCCTTGACGACGCGCCGTATCCCGTCTGCCGCTCGTCATCGACAATCCGCTTGAGCCAGTCAGGCGACCGCCACGCTCCGCATTCATGTCAACGCCCTCCGAAGCCAGAAGAGAGATTCGACGTGCCGCGTCCGCGTCGCGCTGCGACCGCGGCGCCAACGGTGAAATTCGGACGTGAGTCGCGTGAGATGCGCTCCACGCCGGACCAAAAGCAGGGCCGGCACGGCGCGCACTTATGCACGATCGGCTGCCGGCACGCGTCCGACCACGAGCTCCCGGATTCCGCGCTTGGCTGCGCCTCTGAGAGTCATCGTGCGCCAGAGCCCGCGGCGGATCGTCGCTCGACGGCTTTTCGCCGGCGCGCTCGCTCGGCGCGCGCGCCGCCTCCTCGCGCTCGTGTTCGAGACGTTCGCGATCGGACATGCCAGGCGGTTGACCGTGATGCGTCACCGGCAGCTCGGACCCGTCTGGTCGGTCGGGCCGGCCGGGATGGCCAGGCGCGGGCCTCCCGCGCGCCGGGAATCGACACCGGCGCTCCGGGCTCTGAGCTGCCTGCTGCAGAAAGCACCGCGGTCTGTTCTGCCGGCGTCCGCGGCGCGGAATTCACCGTTCCGCCCATTCGACGTAATGCTGGCGGAATCTCGTTACGCACAATCATGACGCGCAGGATCCGATCGTCACGGAGTAGCGTCACAGTTCCGAGGCGAGCCGCGTCGATCGTCGGGTAACGAGCCCAGGCCGCGGCGAGAGATTGCTCGCCGCCGATCCGCGTCTCATCGTCGCTATCAGCTTGAACATGCTCTCGCGAGCCCCGACGACAGTATCTCTGAACTGGTAAATGATAATCGAAAACAGAGAGATGCGCGTTCAGATCATGACGATGGTATCCCGGCTTCAAAGAAATTTTTATACGCCAGAACCCCGCCCAAGTTGCTTGGCTTCGATCACCAATGGATACCCTCGCGCAGTAGTTAAGATCATGCATGATCCAGCTGGCGCCCATCCATTTGATCCGGTGGATACACTGGAACGTGGCGGCCACACCGGTTCATCGGGAGACTGCCGCCGGGCATCAGCAACGGAACACATGGTGTTGACGCGCGATACATCTGCGGTGGCTGAGAGCGCCGGGCTCATCGCGCTGGTCTGATGCTGGCGTCAGCCACTTGTGATCATCTCGGTAGCCCTTCCCCCGCTTCTTCGGCTCGAGTCCCACGAGGCGAGGTCTGATATCGCGTGGAAGAACGTCGACACGGTTGATTTATCCAATCAGCAGCAAATGGAAGTCAATGATCGCCGGCGTACGCCGCAACCGCAACTGCTCCAGGGATATGGTTTCACCGTGGAAACTTGATTACATTTCTTGATTTGAATGGAATGAGGTGGCGCCGCCGTGGCAACCCGGCGAGATCTGAGTCGGCAACCATCATGATCATGGTTCTTGATATCCGCCTGGCGATAAAGCACCTGAGAATCACGATTGATCTTCCAGATCCATAATGGCGATCGCAAGAGCCGCTGTCGACCACAGGCAGATCCTCATCCCCCGGCGATAGATGATGATTCTGGTGTGGCGTGGATCCGACGCCCAGTTCCGACCTTCGCCTTCTGAAAACACAGGAACCGATCAGCGCCACGCAACGGAAATTGTCTGTAGACGCGGTCATGGTGGCGATCGCAGTTCGGGACATTATAACCGATATCGAACCCATCGACTGAACGGATCGCCACCATCGCGCTGATCATCGTCCGCGTTCAGGTGCACAGGCGGCTTCAAGGCTAATCCTTCATAAGACATCATTTCGCTGAGTTCTGGTAAGGTTCGCTTCTATCCGGCTTTTTTGATATCGTCCAGTCGAGTGATCTGGCTCTGGAAACATGATGGTCCACCGCCCAGGAGGAACAATCATCGGTTCACAGTTTCGCGATATCATCGCGTTGGCGAGTTCCGCGCCAGACCATGAAGACGCTGGCGTAATCGTCTGATTCAAAACAGCGCTGACACCCCGTTCAGGCATACTGAGAACTGATCCGCGGAAAGACCGTTAAAAATCTGGCAACAAACGCGCCAATGATTTTGAATGGCGTGAACGGAACGCGATGGTCTGCAGCAACGCTGATGGCATTTGATAAGGTTTTCCCGTGGAACAAAGCTTGCATCACTGATCATATGTTACGACATTACGTCCTGGATGTGGCTTGTGTTCGATCTTGCTGAGTAACATCGTCAGATCGATCGTTCGAACCTCTCAGCGCAACCGCATGAGTCGGAATACTCGTTACAATCACGACGGCGATGAAAACCGACCTGGCGAATCGCGCATACTTCTTCGGAGACGAACGCCAGAGGTTTTCTGAGCGTCGATGCTCAACGCTACGGTACGTCCGTTCCCGACGTCTCTGATCCAGAACCAGATACTTATGCGGTCTCTGGTCCCAGATAACTTAACTGGCTTGAGGAGATTCTGCATGTAGAATTTGTTCTTGATTTGATCCACAAAAACCTCCCCGCATAAGAAGATAGTGATCGCGCCTGTCGGCGCAAACGTTTCGGCTGGTTCAGTATGTTTAATGACAACTGAACTGCTTGATCTGTAGAGATGGAAATGTGGAATGAATTGTTTCAGCCATGTTCACATAAATAGATTGACGTTCTGGGATCTTGATCCATGAGCAGACGTTTTATGAGCTTACAACTTGGTCCTGGGGAGTTGTCGATCATTTAACCTTGAACGTATGGTCGATGGCGCCAGCCGTCCGTTCGATAAAGCCAGGATCTGTTGTTGACCGAGAACCCGTCGACAGCTGATGTCCCCGGTTACTGAGTAACCCGCTTGGTCACAGGAACCAGCGTCGCAGCGATCACAACACTGAGTGAAACGCAACTTAAGAGTCGCGCTCACGATTAAATCATCCGCCGGCACGCGTTAACAGTGGTCGCAGCGTTTTCAGGCTGATATGGCCACGCCATTCTGACTGTTGATCGCCACGATCTTCCCAGACAACGCACTTTTGCGAGGCTGGTACCGGGTGAGTCACCCGGATCATGATCGTGGCTGTCTGGCGATCGCGGTGCCCGCGCGGTTCGGTCTTCAGGGACTCAACTCTACGGCCGCACGTCGATCAACCTCGCTGTCGTCACCATCGTGTGGTCGGGCATCATGCTCGCGTTGTGGTGCTCGCCGTCACGAAGCGGACCTGGCCGCAGCTGTGGGACCTACTCTTCGCAACGGTCTGGGTGACCGGCTTCGGCACCGGCGTGCCGCATGACACGCTGCCGGTCAACCTGATTTCCGCCGAGCGCGATCTCTCGGCCTCGTCCGCAGGCTAGTCGCGCGCACCTCCATCGTCCTCGGCACGGTCCTCAACAAGAACTGCGCGACGATGGCGTGCTCATCGTCACGTGTCGACGCGCGCTGTTGCAGATTCCAATCAGCATGACGGAGATCGCCGTGCTGATTCCGCCGGTGATGATCCCGGCTGGTCGCCCGGCATCCCGGGCGGCGCGGGCATTTTCATGCTGCCGGTTGTCGCGTCGCTGCTGGACGCCCGATCCGACGCGATTCGTGACGACGTTCCTGACGTTTTATACCGGGCTCGTGCCGATGCTCGCGACGGCTGGCAACACCATACAGATGACGGGTTCGTGGGCGCGATCGTGAACGACTGCTTCATGCGCGATGAGGCAGGCGAAGCGGATGCAACGACGCTGCCCGCTGTGCCGGTGGTGCTGACGCCGCGGTCGACGGCGGTGCGGGCAATCGGAGCGCATCGTCGGCGGCCGGTCTGTGGATGCTCGTGGCCGAGCAGGCGCGGCTCGCCTGGCCGCGCCCGCTGGATGTCGCAAAACGACATTCCCGGCGAGGTGTTGTCGTCGGCGGCGTGCTGCTGCTCGTAGGTTTGACGCTGGCTTTTTGGCGACGCTAGCGTGGACGATCGCCGGCGATCGTGACGCGGCGCCCTTTGCGCTCGTTCGGCCCAGTAGTCCCAGACGGCGCGGTGCATCACGCAGCGGTTGTCCCAGAACGCGACGTCGTTCTGCTCCCATCGGAACGCGGATCTGGAAGTCGATCTGTTCGCAGTGATCGAACAGCAGGTCGAGCACGGCACCGGCTCTCCGTGCTCGTTCAGCTCGTTGATGCGCGTCGTGAACGTCCGGTTCACGAAGATCGCACTTCCGGCCGGTCTCCGGATGCGTGCGGATGACTGGTATGCGACGCCGTCGGATAGCGCCTGCCCTGCGTCGTCCACGCCCGCGATCCGAGTAGCGGCCGCGGTAGATGTGCTCGGACTCGTGAAGCGCGGTCAGCCCGGCGAGCATCTGCTTCATCGGCGCCGACAGCGCGTGCCATCGGCACGCGCACATGTTCGCTGAACAGCGTGTCGCCGCCGATTTCCGGGCAGTACGTGAATCTGGAGCATCGTGCCTGAGCGGCGGCTCTCGTCGCACGACACGTCCGGAGTGCCAGAACTCGCCGTTGGCCGACCTTCGAGTCGCGCTGGGCGTGAATCGACGAACGACTCGGGATAGCCGGGCATCTGCGGCGCTGCCGGGTGCGTGTGGCACCGAAGTTGCGGCCGATGTCCACGTGCACGGCTGCGGAATTTCGGACTGGTCCTGAAGAAGGTTAATGCCGTGCTCGAGCAGCGCCGCGCGGATCTCGGCCGCGGTTGCCGCGTCGATGCCGCGCGCCAGGATCGATGCCGCGGACCTCGGCGCCGCAGTGCTGGCGCGAACCTGGTGACCTTCAACTGGACCGATGGACCCGCCCGCTGACGCCTCGACGTTCTTCAGCAAGGACCGCCTCCAGGCGCCAGGATACCGTGAGTGGTTCGTCGTCGGGCCGCGTCCACGGTCGAAAATCACCCAGACTCCACGGATCGTTCACGGGCGCAGTCTACCTTCCGCCAAAAAGAGTGGTCCAGCTGGTCCATCGGATCAATAACGATGAGTCGCGCGTAACGCATCACCGTGACCAGCGAGTCACCTCTCGCGGAACGTCCTCACGCTCGCAGCGTAGCGACTCGGAGGCTGGCCTCCATAGCGGCTGAACGCGGCATTGAAGGTGCTCGCCGAGCCGTAGCCGACCCGTTCAGCAACCAGCAATACGTAACTGAACGAAGCATACC
>ERZ1370068.7290-contig-6217_pt1 | contig 48528 bp, 85 predicted proteins | sample MGYA00561227_ERZ1370068 | MGnify/ENA primary metagenome ERZ1370068 (study PRJEB38410, sample SAMEA6850437) | metagenome | study: Metagenomic assessment of the ecological functions of the soil: analysis of the soil microbiota associated with the... | reverse complement strand
AGTTACGTATTGCTGAGTTACTTGAATTCATTGGAGAAAATCTGTAATCTCAAATCAGGAAATTGGACGTGAATTCCGCCCGTTCCTTTGTACGGCATTGTTCGAGTTCTCGCGGATGAGGCAATAAAGAAATGAGTGTGAGCCTGGTGGGTAAAATCGGGGTGTCCTATTATTTTTCGTGCGCACCAGCCGGCACCGCCGTCCCAGTTCAGCCTCTGCAGTCATCACAGTCTGCTGCTGAACTGCCAGTGGGGGGTGCGGCGAGTCAAGGTGCTGAACTATGCCGACTGCTTTGAGCTTTCGAACGCCGAGACGCGTGTCACGCTCTGCCATCAAGTCGGCGGGCGCGTGCTGGAGTATTCCTTCAAGGGGACCAACGCGCTTTACCTCGACCCGGCGGAGGCAAAATGGGGCACACCCGGCGGGCCGCGCGCGCCGGACAGCGCTGGCCGCTTCGACATCGGGCCGGAGTATCTGATTCCTGAGGCGGGACAAGCTCTGGAGCGGTGAATGGCAGGCTGAGGCCATCGGGCCGCGCGCCGTCCGGTTGACCAGCCAGGTGGACGAATCAACCGGCGTGCAACTCATCCGCGAGTTCCGCCTCGACGCCAAGTCCACGCACCTGGCCTGCACGCAAATCATTCGGAACGTGTCGCAGGAGACGAAGCACTGGGCGCACTGGAGCCGCACGTTTGCGGTGCATGGTGGCATCGGCGTGGTGCCGCTCACGCCGGAAACGCAGCGTTTTCCCAACGGCTTTGTGATGTATGACCAGGGAGCGGAGCCTTCGATCATCCTGACGTCCCACGGATCCGAACGTCCGCCGGCGCGGCAAGTTTCTCGAGGTGCTCGGCCCGACGCGCCAGCCGAAGCTGGGCTTCGATTCGAACGCCGGCTGGTTTGCGTATGTGATGCCGCACCATCAGGCGTTCGTGAAGCGCTACCCTTCGCCGCCGGACGGCGTCTATCCTGAAATCGCCGGTCTGACTCTTTGCTTCTGGTATCCGCAGGCCGGCCAGATCCCGGCCTGCGAACTGGAGCCGCATGGTCCGCGCAATAACATCCCGCCGGGAGGTTCGGCTTCGTTCACCGAGGATTGGTATCTGCTGCCGCACCCGTTCCCCGCGGCGGGCGCTGAGATTGATTTGGACAAACTCGCCGCGCAGGTGGCCCGCGAGGCGCGATGATTGTCCATCGAGCCAACGATCTGGACGGCATAACCAAATTGGTATTGATCGATGAGAAGAATTCTCCAATGGATTGCCACACCGCGGGCTTACGGCCGCTGCTATCTCCATGCGACGACGCCTCGACCTTATCCCCTCTTTTCCAAACCGCCCTCATCAAAGCTGGCGCCGATTTCCGCCGCGAGCCGCCGATAAATGTCTTCAACGGCCGGCCCCGAACAGTTACCGTCGCAACAGTGATGACATGTTCACATTGTTCGGAAACCGTTCGTTTCCGTCTATCCCTCGACGGCCACAGCACTGCAATCGGCTAACTGAGGCTCCCCGTTTGTAGGACCACAAATGGCGGTTTCTTTAACTAGAATTTCGAGAAAGAGAAAAGACGCCCAGCGTCTGAACTCTCTCCTTCCCGGTTTTCTTCTTGGTCATTTTTGTATACCGCCGCAAGGTGGCTGATTTTCAAGCGCGCGGAATGCCATCGCCTGTGGCGTTGTAGTATTGGAAATATTCCGTCAGTCCCCAACGCAGCTCCAGCAGCGTCCGGTGTTCTGCAAAGGAAGACATGTTCTGACGGTGCGCCAGCATGTTCGGATGAAAATATTGTCAAACGCGCGACCTCGCCCGTCCAGACTCACCCGGATGCCACGACCCTCCAACGTCTCTAACCACTCCTGACTGGTGAATTGGCTGCCCTGGATCGGTGTTATGGATCTGGGGCTGACGGCGTGTCGCCAAGGCCCGCCGCTCCAGCGCGCCACACAAAAGGAGCTGTCCATCGAGCGGAAAGTTCCCACGCAAGGACGTATCGGCTGAACCAGTCCATGATCGCCACCAGGTAAGCTGGGCCTCCGGCAGTCCTGCACATAGGTAATGTCGGCCAGACTTGGTCCGGCTGCGTGATATCCACATCCCTTTGAGCTACGGATATCGGCCCGCTGTCGGATCGGGAATGCTCAAGCGGGGCTTGGGATAAAAGTCACAGGCCCATCTGGCGCAGAAGCCGCTGCACCTCCGCTTGACGTTGACCGGTGCCCGAGTTCGCGCTATAAAATGCAGTGCCATGCGGCGCACTCCCTGTTCGGGATGGTGCGTGAATTGCCGATCCAGTAATCGCATCAGCAACAAATTCTCCGCGCTCTCCTCCACTGCTCGTAGTAGAGTCCAGAAAGGTGGAGTCCCAGCAACTGCTATTGCTGGCGCGGCCGAAAGTGCTGGATCCGCGAAAGCGATCATGCCCCGACGCTCTTTAAGGGAGAGATGGTCCCAGCTTTTTTTTTAACCACCCAGTTCCATCTTGATTAATCGATCTGCTCGTAGAGTTCCCCTTCCACGCTTTCCTGATTATTGAGCAGAAGTGCCAACCGGAGCCTGGCGCAAGAGCTGTTCCATTGGGTCACCTGGTGCGGATGCAGACGCGTCGCAATTTGGTTAATGGTTTCCTGGGCTTTGATCGCTTGAAAGCGCAACCTTGGCCTTGAACTCTCCGGGGCTGAATTTCCGTCGTGTCCGCTTGCTTCGTTTCTGGCATTATTCATTTCCAGTGCGCTTAAGCCACTGGTCCCGCTTTTGGGGAGCATTTCAAACTAACGCGCGGGACCCCGCGCCGTGGCCCGGCTCAGGCAAACGCGAGTTCGAGGCGTCGTGCTCGTCTGCGAACCAAGGCATATTAGCGTGGGCTGATCGGCGAGCCCTGAGGTGACAAGGAATGGATTGTGCGCCTACATCCACCGGAAACTTCCACTTGAAGCGATTCTTCCAAGATTCTGTTCTGCATCACCGTTTCGGGATAGTTGCGTGAATGAACCGACGAGCGGCATTTTGATGTCTCCAGAACAGTGCAACCGGTCTGGGCAAACTGGCCCGACGTTCGCCGCTTCGGTCGACTTCCTTCGGAAATCTTCTGCGGCGAGGCCTCGGCTCCTGAAGAATTTCTGCCGGATGTCGTTCCAAGCCGCGCACGAATGAGGTGTCGAGCCGGTAATTCGACAACGGTGTTCTTTGCTGTAAGTCCTGTGATGGACCCACCCGCTCAATCATCGGGCCGATCCGCCGCCTTACCCTGATAGAATTGCTGGTGGTCATTGCAATCATCGCCATTCTGGCCGGAATGCTATTTCCACATTTGGGCAAAGCTTTTCAGGGAGTCCAGCCGGACCGCCAAGGTTCTGCTCGAGCTAATCGCTTGCGCCAGATGGGCATTGCTGGCTCGATGAATTATTTCGATGGACTCTCTCAAGGCCACCTTCCATCCTTCCGAAACTGGCTCTATACCAAGGTGGGCGACCTCCACAACCGGGAAGCTCTAGTCCATTCCTCCAAAGTCGCGAAGTCTATCTGTGCCCCACCGAGCGTCTCGAACTGGCGCAAGAGAAACGGATTGTGTCGACCGGATCCCGCAAGCCCGCTTCGTCAAGCCCGGGCAATGCGCGACTTCAGCTTCGCGATGAATTGCGGGCTGTGTCGTGGACGATCTGTCCAAGTTCTACGCACCGCTTGCAACCATGATGTACATGGAAGCCATATTATGACAACGAATGATTATCCGGGCTCAGGCAGGCCCAATCTTCGGCAGCCACCACTCTCCTCTTCGTCACAACAACAAGGGGCACTATCCATGTCCGACCTCCATCTGGAGCGGATGCGGAAGCTCGAGAGCGTCGAGATCGAAAAGAAGAAGCGGTTCTGGTTTCCGACTGATGACACCACCGGCCCCAACGGCATGCAGATGGGCGGAGGGGCTGCAGTAGTATCCGAGTAAAGCGGGAGGTACCGCCGAACCGACCTCCGTTCTTTGTGCACACGACGTTCTCTCCCTTCGTCGAAACCTTCTCGCCGTCTTTTTGGAGAGATGCCCTTTGTCAGTCGTGAGGACACTCAACGCAAAGGCCCGTCGCGACAGAGCCTGCAAGCAAAGAAACCTTCACCACAGAGACCCAGAGAACACCGAGTTAAATCAAAGAAACCATTCGTCAGACTTGTTCACCGTTCCGTGCCTCACCGCACCTGCATCCCGCTCGAGTCTTCCCTGTGCCCTCGGTGCCTCTGTGGTGAAAAATCCCCTCGTGGTTCCGAGCCTCGATTGAGTTGGCTCCATTCGTTTGGCATTCAGAGTCCTCCCAATAAAACATTAGCCCGAGCATTTGCTTAGTTAAGCCGATCGCAATTTCAACCGAATCCAAGCTAATCCACGGGTGGTCACACTCACTATTGGCGAGTCCGGCGCGAGGGTGGATCTGTTGACATGCACGCGCTCCGGGTGATGTGCGCTCCCTGCGTCTCCACATACACCGCGTACAAGGATTGGTTGCACGCCATGAACAAACGGTTTCGCTTCGCCCCACCAAAACAGAGGTTGGCACAGATTTCGGGCAGGATGATCAATCCGATCCGCTGGGCCGTCCGGTGCGAAGATGTGCACCCATCGTAACCTTCGCCGGCCCAGCCTGCGCCCGCCCAGATATTACCATCCACATCGGCGCGAATTCCGTCGGCACCACCCATTTCCCCTTGAATTCCATCGAGCAAAACTTCCCGGTGTTGTCGCAGCGTTTTCTGATCCACCACGTCCCAGACGAAGATGGATTTTGGATCGGTGCCGCCTGTGTCGGCCACGTAGAATCTTCTTATAGCCGGCGAAAAACAAATGCCACTGGGTTTGTTAAGCTCGTCGCTGACGCAAATCCATCTTCCCACCCCTGGGATCGATTCGGTACAGGCTTCCTTTGATCTGAAGGTCCCCTTGTGCCCTTCGTAATTCATCATGCTGCCGTAACCAGGGTCGGTAAACCAAATGCCGCCGTCCGGATGCACCACCGATGTCGTTGGGCGCATTCAGCGGCTTGCCTTGCCACTTGTCCGCCACAACCGTGTGAGCCCGCCGTTGTGTTCGTAACGGACGACTCGCCGGTTTCCGTGCTCGCATAGCCAGCTGTACGACCTTCGAAGTCAAAGGTGTTGCCATTTGCTGTTGCCCGCCGGATGGCGGAACAGGTCACGCGGCCGTCATCTTCGATCCAGCGTAATTGGCGGTCATTGGGGATATCGCTCCACAGCAAATAACGTCCGACGGCATTCCAGGCGCAACCTTCGGCCCAAAGCATGTTGCGGGTCGTGGTGTAACCGCTGGATGTAAAGTATTGCCGATCTTGTACTCGGCGAACTGCGGTTCGAGCACCAACGATGTCCGTGTCCGGATAACGCACCGGCGTTTTGCCGTCGACCAATCACGTTCCGCAGCGGCTGCGATGGGCGCCAGCGTTGCCGCCGCCCCGGCGGTTGCAGTCCGGGTAATGAACGATCGTCGGTTCATAGGAGTCGGCTGATTCTTGAAAACGTTCCATGGGTGAGAGGTTTCAAAGTCAATTAATTAGCATGCCGTCATCCGGGGATCGTGGACCGGAGACTGCCGCTCGCCTCGCGGGGTTTCAAGGAAAAGGCGCGGCGGACGGCACCATCTTGGCTGCGCCATGCTAAGATGAAGGCTACCGTTCCGCCGCAGCGCATTGCGCTTTGAAGCCCACGCGGGCAATTTCGCCCGCTCTACCAGAACCGTGTCCTCAAGAATCGGTGAGTAATACACGACAGTCTCGCCCAACCTCCTCCCCGACCGTGGTATCGCCACCTCTATGTGCAGGTGTTGGTGGCAGTCGTGATGGGCATTCTGATCGGTTGGGTTTCTCCGACTTACGGTGAGGCTCTGAAGCCCCTCGGTGACGGGTTCATCAAGCTCGATCAAGATGATGATCGCGCCAATCATTTTCTGCACCGTGGTGCATGGCGTGGCTTCAATGAGTGACATGAAGAAGCTGGGCCGGGTAGGCGTGAAGACGCTGCTTCTATTTCGAGGTGGTCTCGACCCTGGCGTTGGTGATCGGGCTCGTCGTGGTGAACCTGCTGAAACCGGGCGCAGGGTTTGACATCGATCCAACCACGCTCGATCCTGATTGGCAAAGGCTACGCGCGCAGAAGGCGCATGAATTAGGATTGTTCCGTTCCTGCTCAACGTCATTCCGACGACGTTGTTCGACGCGTTTGTTACCGGCGACCTGCTGCAAGTATTGCTGGTGTCCCTGCTGGCGGCCTTTGCCATCACCGCGCTGCGGGCCGAGACGGCAACCGGTGCTCGCGGCGGTCGAGTCTGCCTCGGAGATCTTCTTCGGTATCATGCGAATTGTGGTGAAGCTGGCGCCGTTGGGCGCCCTTGGCGCGATGGCCTTCACGGTGGGTAAATACGGAATCGAATCCCTGACGCCACTGCTGAAGCTGATGGCTGGCTTTTATGCCACGGCGGGAGTGTTCGTGTTCGTGGTACTGGGATTGATCTCCGCGGCTTGCGGCTTTTCGATCGTTCGCTTCCTGGTCTACATTAGAGAAGAGCTTCTCTTGGTGCTGGGCACCAGCTCCTCGGAAACTGCTCTGCCCGGCATGATCCAGAAGATGCGCCGACTCGGTTGCGCGGACTCAACCGTGGGTCTGGTCATTCCGACGGGCTACAGCTTCAACCTGGATGGAACCAACATTTACATGGCCATGGCGGCGGTGTTCCTTGCGCAAGCGACCAATACGCCGCTTGCGCTCCGCGACCAGATCGCACTGCTGCTTGTGGGGATGATCACGTCAAAGGCGCCAGCGGCGTAACGGGCGCCGGGTTCGTGACGCTGGCGGCTACTCTCGCGGTGGTTCCAAAGATCCCGCTGGCCTCACTCGCTTTGTTGGTCGGCATTGATCGATTCATGAGTGAATGTCGCGCCATCACGAACTTGATCGGGAACGGGGTCGCGACCGTCGTCATTAGCCGCTGGGAAGGTGAAGTGACCGCCGCCGAGTTGAAGGGCAACTTTGAGGCTGGCCGCCGCGGCCACAATGAATCGTCGCTTTTCGATTTACCAATCTGTGGATCTGGTTTACCTGACCATCACTCTGAAGAACTGATCGATTGTGGATATCAGGCTGGGTTTGCACCGAGAAATCTCCTCGCGCGGACATGATCGCTGAAGCTGAGAAGCGGACCGGTCATGCAGGTCGTGACCAGCGCCATGATTACCAGCATGGCAAATATGCGCGGCGAAAGAATTCCGAGATCGTAGCCGAGGTTCAGCGCAATCAACTCCACCAGGCCGCGCGTATTCATCAACGCCCGAGCGCAAACGAATCAATCCAATTGATTCCGGTCAGCCGCGCCGTAACCATCGCCCCGCCCAGCTTGCCCAGCGTCGCAATGAAAATGAGACCAAGGCAAATCAGCCAGCTGCTCGTGTCATTCAGCAAACCAATCTGCGTGCGCAGTCCCGTAAACGCAAAAAGCAGCGGCAGCAGGAAAACCGAACTGAAATTTTCCAGTCGCAGCTTGAGAAACTCGCCCGAAACTCGCCGCGCGCCATGACGACCTGCAGGAAGATCCAAACAACGCGTGAATTCCCATCACGTCCGTCGCCAGCGCCGAGGCAAACAGGAATACCAACACACTGGCCGTCACCCCTTTTCCGGGCGTCTCGCCGTCGTGCGCGGCCCGTCAATCCATCGCGGCAGGCGGGGCTTGATCAAAGCAGCATCAGGACGACAAAGAGGACCACCAGCCCAATGCTGAAGACGGCGGCGGCCGCGCTTTGGCCTTTGCAGGATAGCCACCACCAAGGCGAGGATGCTCCACGCCGTGACGTCGTCAGTCGCCGCACAGACAATGGCGGTGCTCCCAGTGGGGTTTTGGTGAGCCCGCGCTCCTCCAGGATTCGCGCCAGCACGGGGAAGGCAGTGATGCTCATCGAGATTCAATGAAGAGCGCAAAGGCCACAAAGGTGGTATTCGGTCCGGCTAAGGTGGGGAAAAGAAAAGGTGAAATCACCACTCCCAGCAAATAGGGAACAGGATGCTCACTTGACTGACGAGCACCGCCGTCCGGGCCTGCTGTTTCAACTGGCTCACATCCAGTTCCATCCCCACCACGAACATGAACAGGCACACTCAATCTGGCTGAACAATCGCAGCGCACCGAGGCAGAAGACGGGGGAAAATAGATGCAAACAGGTCAGGCAATACTCCAGCCGAGCAACGACGGCCCCAGCAAGATGCCCGCGACCATTTCTCCGATTACGGCGGGTTGGTGTATCCTTACCGCCCACATGCCGCACGCGCGCCACCAGGACAATGAGAATCAACTGGACGAAAAGCCGTGTGAGCGGTCTTGAAAATTCTCCCGCAAATTCGCGAGGAGCGAAGGCGAGGAGTTCAACACCTGCAACGACGCCCGGGGTGGGAACCGTTAGCTCAGAAGGCGCCGCTCCACGGATTGATGTGCGGATAGCCTCCGCCCTGTTCGAGCGTGAGCAAAATGCCGGATCCAAAACGACTCAGAACCAAAACATATAGCAAAAAGTCTCTTCATGCAGGACTTTCCGTAAAGATCGACATCTTACACCACGCAATTCTGTCCAGACGCCAACGTTGGAGTGAAGGAAAAGGCGCTTGCCGGCGCTACAGAGTAAATGACCTTTATACCGAGCTCAGTACAAAGGCTATTCGCTCCCCGCCATCATTATTCGGGCCAGCGGTAAAGCCGTCCATGAACGACACACATTGTTTTCCGTGAAATCGCAGGGTCGGGGCGTGGGAAAGAAAGTGGAAACGGAGAGGGATCCGTTGAATTCAACCTGTACCGGTTGACTACCGGTGGGAACGAAATCCGGTTACCGTTCAGAAATTAAAGTGCATCCTCCAGCCTCGGGTTATCTGCGAAGGTGGCGAGGCATCATCAGCCGCCACCGGCCTCAGCCGGCCCGACCAGTCCGGTCAATTTTTGCAGCATCGGCGCGGTCATTCGCTTGCGGGTTTCTTTCTCCCCCGCAATTCGCCAATTCAGCTTCATGGTGGATTTGTTAAGACCCAAATCGCGTGCGCGCGGTCCAGTGCTCCCGAATTGGCGCCGAGTTGCAAAGGTAAAAAAGAAGGCGATTCCTTCTGGTTTTCGAGGGAATCGCCTCAGCAAATCGAAGTGGTTCATGGAATTCTCCTGGGGCGCGCGTGGCTACGCTCGCAGCGGATTGGCCGCAGTTTCGAGGGCCTGATCGGGACGGAAGCCGGGATGAGACGGGTATTCTGGAATCGTTCCCACGCGAGGGGGTTGAATATCCGTTGGAGGCAGCCTGTCGGCGGCGGGTGGTCGGAGTCCGGTCGTGGTTCCGGGGCAGAGTCTTTGTCTTTGATGTGGAGTTGATCAAGCCAATGGCCCGGGAGCGCCTGCATTGTTTCGAGGAGAAGACAGGCAAGGTTCTTTGGGTTCTATGCCTACGAAGAGCCTTACGGCGACTGGTCTTATGTGCCCGAGCGAGGGGCGGGTCCAACGGCGACTCCGATAGTGGAGGGGACCGGATATATATCGTGGGTGCGAATGGTTATACTACACTGCCTGGACGATGAAAACAGGGACGGTTATCTGGGAGAAAAACATTGGGAAGGAATACCAGGTGGCGGAGATGTCGTGCCGGCCTTCGCCCTTGATCGAGGGATCGTTGCTCATCGTTTTTACCGGAGCGAAGCCGGGCGCGAGTCTCCTCGCTTTGGATAAACAGACGGGGAAGGAGGTTTGGAAGGCGCTCGATGATCCTGTCTCCAACAGTTCGCCGATGATAATCACCGCCGGTGGCAAACGGCAGTTAATTGTCTGGAGTAACAGTTCCCTGGCGTCGCTTGATCCCGTCGAATGGACTGCACTTTTTGGCGAGAACCGATGACGACGAGCGGCAATGACTCTGCCGCCACGCCGGTTTTCAGGGGAACCGATTGCTTGTGAGCGGCCTGATGCTCGAAGTGAGCTCGGACGCTCCACGTTTTCTTTGGCCCGAGATTCGCTCCCCTTCAAAGCGGATTTTGAGCAACACATCAACCGCGGTGCTGCGAGGGAATATCTCTATAGCGCCAAGAGGCTTCGGCGAACTCGTTTGCCTGGATGCAGCCACCGGCACGCAAATCTGGGCCACGAACAGCCTGACCGCATCGAAAAACGGGGCGAGCATCAACATCACTCCTCAAGGCGGCGGCTTTTTTCTATTTACCGATGAAGGGAACCTGATCCGAGCTCAGTTGTCGCCGGCGGGATATCGGGAGATTAGTCGAGCGCACTTGATTGATCCGACCTGGCCCTTTGGCCGAAAGAAAATTTGTCTATGCCCCTCCGGCTTTTGCAAACCGTCATGTGTTCGCCCGAAGCGAGGCGGAGGTGGTGTGCGCTCTCGCTGGAAGCGGATCGGACGGATCGATGAAATTTCCAACCGCATCCGTCGAGTGCTGATGGGCGCAACGGATGTCGCCCGCCGCTTCTTCGCGCGTGGACGGATCTATTTACGCTTACAGGAACAGTTCGATATCGGGCAGCACCCAAGTTTTGTCGAAATAACGCTGCGTCGGGCCATAAAGCCGGGAATAGACAATCCACGCTTTGTCAGGCGCTGTCGGAATCCAATTCTACTCGAAGCTTTTGGGCAGTCGGTGCCATGTATATATCAATGGTCCCATCTGCATTCCCGGTCTAATCCATACGCGAGGATCGATCGGCGATTCCTTCCTCGTCGGCCAAACGTTGGCCGCGCAGGATGGTGGCGGCTTGCTCCGCCTGTGGCGTGCTCCGATCCCCGATAAGAAACCTCGACCGCGGAAGGATTGACGCAAGCGGCGTCGCTCGTTCAGAGACAAAACCCAGGAGCAAAGAGCCCTTGGTTTTCCGATGGCTCAATTTTCGACTTTCCGCTGTCACCAGCCCGCGTCCCGAAATCCCTCAACTCTCCCTTATCGACTTTTCTTGTGGCTCGCCTGGCGTGTTTCGCCCGCCGATTTCGTTATTGATGAGTGACGGAAGATTTTACGAGTAACCGAAATTAAACCCGCGAACCCCAATTTGCTGGCTGATGAACGGCCAGCAATTCAGGCGCGAATCGCCTGAAAGCAGACAAACGAAACAGAAACAAAGAAAGAACAAATCGTATGACTAACATGTTAAACCAATTAACCACGCTGCCACGCCTGACCAAGACCAAATTCCTGGTAATTCTAGCCATCACCGGAGTCGCGATAGCGGCCACACTCTCGCATGCCGATTCTCGATGGGAACCAGCCGGAGCAAAAACAACCTGGCAGGTACTTGGCTGCTAGAAAACGAACCCGGGGTAAATACGCCACTTCTTACGACCTATATCAGCGACGGTAGCTTGATTTCGTCGAGGTGTGTCATCGTGCCCACGGGGCCGACCAGTGTCGAACTGATCTCCGCTGGACACGGCCAATGGATCCGAACAGGCCACCACGAGTTCGCGTCCACCAGGTTTTTTATTCGAAGCGGTCCAACCGTAGAGTTTACGGGCCTCGTGAAATTAACTGAGACGATCAAGCTGAACGAAACCTCAGACCAAATCACAACCATTGGAACGTTGTCCATCTACGATGCAGACAACAACCTGCTGTTTCCCCGGGCACGGGGCCGAGTCTAGTAGCGCACCGCGTAACAGTGGGGCAATAAGTTCTTCATAGGCCGCGGGACTGTTCCCGGTCCAGCGGCCACCAGCAATACGTAACTGAACGAAGTACATCGCGCAAAGTTACGTATTGCTACCGTGACGAGCGACGATGCCAGCGGTTCAGCAGGCCCCGGTGGCTTCACCGGGGTTTTGCAACGTTTCGCCTACGCTCACTTGTAGCAATCTTTATCTCGATCCGAAAGAAACGCACAATTACATGACACGCAAGCTGGCCTATGTTGATGCATTCCAACATGGTATCCGCACCCATCTTGGCACCTTCCGGCAGTACCCGCCCAAGAAAGTCCTCGGCCGCCAATAAGGTCCGGGCATGATCACGCATCCCTGCCGCGAGCGCCCAAACGATGGCCGAAAAACACCTCGCCATAGCCGCCGCCACCGGCGGATGAGCATGCCGCGGAGCGGGCCCGGAAAACGCCAACACCAGGCGCCTCCACGACATCCCGTACCCCGCTCTGTTCCCCGGCTGAGGAGAATAGCGGGCTCGCCTTTTCAAGGCATGCCGGAAAGATTTTGGATGGCGTCAGCCACCCCGGGAGAGACTGCCACAACCTCCCGATCCGCGGTCGTGACCGCGTAGAAAAAGATCCAGCCTAACAAGAACACTACGGCCGCAAGGCTGGCCGTCTGCACGCCCAAGGCGACGAGGGTTGGTTCAACGGTTGGTCGCATGCGTCATTCTCCAACAAGGGCCGATAGATTTTCACGGGGAAGGGTGCTGCTCGTGCCCTAAGGGCACGTCGCCGGGCCGAACAACGAGGCCCGCGCTGGCTAACAACTGGGCATGCTGATCTCCTTGCCGCGCGCGAGGCTGCCGCCGGCGCCCGGACGGGAAGCAATGGCATTTTGAAGGTCGTAGAGCAGGCGGACTAGGCGGGGCCGTCGCGCCTGGCATGCGACGTTGTGAGCCCGCTTGTGAACGGCAGCTTGAGAAATTTGGCATTCGGCGCGAGCGACCGGCGCCCGAGCCGCAGGCGCCCCTGGTTGAAGGCATCAACCAGGCCGAACACTGCCTCGACGAGGCCGCCGCCGTAATAACGGCGATGCACCTCATCGTGCGCTCCCTCGACTCGTTGGAACCTGAGCCGGTCCATGGCCGAACTCCCGTCTGGGCATGTGTTAGTTGATAGCCAAGACTCCGCCCAGCTCGGGTTTATTCCAACCGTTTACAGAAATGACTCCGTGCGTCGATCGGCGTTGCCTGAGAGCGGCAACCGCGCGGCGTGTCAGACCTGACGTTTCCGCATGCAGGCTTCAATCAGGCCGCCGAACACTCGATTGCCCGGGTGATCCGTCCCCGCGAACTGCTCTTGGTGCCACTGCAGACCGAGCGCGAAGGAATGAGATGGAACCTCTATCGCCTCAACGACCCCATCATCCGAGTGTGCGCTGGCGATGACCGTGTGCGAAAGCTCTTCGATTGCCTCGCGATGAAAAGTATTGACGAGCAGGCTTCCTTGCTCGAGCAGGGCAGCCAGCCTGGTGTGCGGTGTGATCGTGACATTGCGCATATGGTCGCGCTTGTCGTGCTCGAGGATGGCCGGTGAGGAAGCCCGCAGGTCAGGGCAAAGTCGGCAACCATGGAGGCAAGCGAGCAGCTGCATGCCCGCACATATCCCGAGAACGGGTTTGTCGCGCTGCAAATAGCCTTCGAGAATAGCGCGCTTCGACGGCAAGACGCTCTGACGGTGGAGCTTTGGAGGACTGCCCGGGCAGATACCAATAGTCGGGGTATGCGAAGCGGCCGCCGACGCAGAGCAAGCCCTCGAACTCTTCGACGACTACATCGATCAGATCACTGTGATAGGGAATTCCAAACGGCAAGCCGCCCGCGTTGGCAATGGCGCGGAAATAGCCCTTCGAAGCCTCATAACGGCTCGCATCGCCGCTCGTGTTCTCATCGAGGATGACCGCGATGCGTGGCTTCCGCAACATCTCATACCGTCGGTTCGTCAGACCGTTGTCTTGCCCTGGGCTTTGAACCACATCAGGGGCACGTTGATGGTAGCGTGCTCCTCGGTATGTGCAAGCTCGGACGACAGAGCCTGGTACTCTTCCGATCTGGCCCAAATCGTCCTGCACAACTCCCTAGGATTTGCTCGTTTGTCGTCGATCGGGCCTTCAACGTAGACGGAAGATATCGTGGGCTGCCAGTAGCCCTTTGGGATGCCAAAGGCCAGCAGCGCCCCGCGCATCTTGCGCCGCTCGCGTCCGCCTCGGCGTTCCGGCATGTGCAATAGCGTCAGCCGCACTTGTCCTTCGAAATAAGCTGGCATGCTTAGAATGCTGCGCTCCTGATTCAAATAGACATCGCCCCGGTAGTGTATTTCCTCACGCACCCCACTTTCGGAGTCATAGTAGTGCAGCTCATGAAAGGCCAAACATTCCTTGGCATCACTTGTCTGAATCTCCAGAATGCTGCGGGCGATGTGGCGGGCACTCAGGAACGTCCGCCGATATAGGAAAAACCGGCCGCAGAGGAAGCGATAGTCACTCGTCTTGTACCCGCCATGCGGCGAGGTCTGGCTCGAACGCCAATCGAAAGCCCGTACGCCTTCGGGTCCAGGCCGGAGCCGGTAAAGATACTGACGAAGGTATGGCGCTTAAGGGCGAGGCGGGCTTCTGCCTGACGACTCGAGACATTTCCTGAAAGTGTTCGGAGAAACCTTTAAAATCTGCTCCGCATATTCCTTGTCAGTAAGCGAGAAAGCCTCTCTATGGTCGCGCAGGTCGCCTACAAATCGGTCCCTGTTGTGTCCTGAAAGGTTAATCATCATGGTGCAGATGATTCCGGTGAACCGAATGAAAGCCCGCCAGGAGTGGGGACCCCTCGGGGCTAACGCGCTTGCTCGTGGGCTAGCGCCCATCCTGACACGTTCTGCGCAGTGTTGAAAGAACCTGACGCGCAATTGCGTTTAAATGAATTTGCCCTACTCCTAGCGACTGCGAAATAGAGTTTTTCGCTGACGAACTGCGAGGCAAGCTTGGGCCATGATTTGATCCGCGCCCGCACGAGCGAGCCCCGCGCATGGACGACCAACGATTTCGGTCGAGCGAGACAGGCGATTTCGCGCGACTTCGCTATGCCGCATCGGACTGCTGCCTTCAACTTGGCATACCGGATGCCGGGCACCGAGAAGAAGCCGAGGACGTTGTGCAGGAGGCCCACCTGCGGGGCTTTCGGGCTTTTGCCGGCGTCAAAGGCGAAGACATCAGGCCCTGGCTGTTGATGATCGTGCGAAACGCTGCGCTGACGGCGCTGAAAAGCAAAGGCGCACGAACAATGTTATCCTGCTGAGCGAGGACGTCTGGGAGTCGACCGGCAACAAGGCCGAAGAGGTTCCCGCAACCACCCCCACCCCGGAAGCCCTGGTGATCGCCGAAAGCGAGCGCCAACAGCTGATGGCGGCGCTTGCCAAGCTTCCCCTCAAATACCGCGAAGTCATCGTGCTGCGCGAAATGGAGGGGCTGTCCTACCTTGAAATCGCCGAGACCACGGGCACGGCCATCGGCACGGTGATGTCACGCCTCTCGCGCGGTCGCGCGGAGCTGCGCAGGACATTGGAGTTGTCCTTGCACCGCCATGAGCAGAATGCCGTGTAGGCCCGCCGGCGAGCTCCGGCACGCACCCCGGCCTGCCAGCATCCGAGGCCTGAAGCGACCCGCCGTGAGCAAACCCGTCCGCCAGCACAGAAAATCGCAAATTGCGCCGGCAAGCGCCGACACCGCCCGAGTTCGCCAGAGCGTTATCGGGACCCCCTTGGGCGAGCAGGGCGGGGCTCAGAATTTTGTGCCCAAGATGCCTGCGAGCGCCTGCGGTAGGGCGAGCGTTCGAAGGATCAAATCCGTGTCGATGGAAACGGCGCACGCCCCCACAATCGAGACGATGGAGCCAAAAACGACGATCGCGCCAAAAAGCTCATGATGGGGGTTCAAGAGCAGCGCGAACAGGAAGCGAAACACCAAAGAAAGCCGCAAAAGGGGCGCCACCAGCATGATCGGCGCAACGGCGAGGGCGGAGTAGAGCAAGCCTTGCGCCGCGGCGACGAAGACGCCCGAGTAAACGAACCAGCGTGCGTTATCACCGTGTACGTGCATCACGTTTCGGCGTAAGGAGGGGATGAAGAGCCCGAGTGTGACGACCACGGTCGCTGCCGCATAGGCGATCGAGCCTCCGGCCAATCCGCTGAGCGGTCCCACGTCGAGCAGCGCCTGGCGAACGATGATCGGTGTCGTGCCATACATGAGCGCTGCGATCGAGGCAAAGAAGAAGCCCGGCGGCAACGCGGGGTGCAAACGTTGGCGATTTGCCCTGTTTGCTTTCGACCACAGGTTGTAGCGGCGCGCTGCGTCACGAGAGAACCGGCGACCATAAGGATACCACCGAATAGCTGCAGGATCGTGCAGGGCTCACGCAGAACGACCACCGCCAGGACGAGCGTGACGACCGCGTTCAGTTGCATGACCGGTGCAGTCAAATTCACTCCCGCCGCTTGGCTGGCTCGGAAGGTTGCAATATCGCCCAATCACAAAATGGAGAATGCCGGCGGCAGAAAGCGATGCCAGCGCGGCCACGCTAATGCGGCTCAGGCTCTCGAGCGCGCCCGTCAGCAGCGCCAGCAGCAAAAAAGCAGAGCAGGCCGACCGGAATACTGATGACCATGCCTTGCACAGGCGTGCCGGTGATCACTCCTGGCGGCCGGTGGCATTGGTGAGGGCAAAGGTAGCTGCCGACAGAACGGCGAGGACGGCGCCCAAGACATGCACTGATTTGCTCCTCGGTAGGCTCTCCGCCCACCCTGCAACGCTTACTCGAACGGTTTGCCTTGGGCCGTTTGCCCGGCAAGGTAACCGGCGCTCGGGGTGACCCGTCAAGGCTGCTTGCCGCTGCACCGCGGTGATGCCGACGCGGGGAAGGTTGGTAAAATTGCGACGGCTGCGCGGAGGATCGCGAGCGGGGCCAGCTGGGCTTGTGCGTCCGTTCGTCGGTGCCCTTCAATTGCTAGTGGGCGTCATCCTTTCGTGCCGATCGAGGGACAGCAGCCGGACTGTACACGCCACCGCTCATCGGCGTGCGCCACCACAGCACCCCCAGCAGCAACATGGCTGCCAAGCCTTCGCACGCCATCACTTTCATGGCCGCTAGCGGAGCCGAGCCGCTCGAACAACAGCCCGGCGTGCCAATGGCCGAGCATCGAGGAGCCGATAAAAATCGAAAGCACGCCGGTGGCCCGGCCCCGCATGTCCGGCGGAGCGATATTGTAGACAAGCGCATATTGGGTCGATGAAAACGCGGCCGCGGCAACGCCGGTTATCAGCAGTATGACGACGGCGGTTCCGAGGCTCAGGTGGAGCGCCAATCCAAGCATCAGGAGCGAGGCACGCGAGCGTGCCGAGGTAGTAGAAGCGAAAAAGTGTACGTGGCGCGGCCAGTAACCCAACGGCCATCGCGCCAATGGTGCCTCCGAACCCGTCACAGGCCGACAGGGCGCCAACCAGGGCCGGCGTGAGCGCGAAATCCTTCTGCCCGATAACCGGGACCATGCCGATGAATGGCCAGCACCAGAGGTTGTAGACGAGTGTCACACCCATGATGATCTGGAAGCGCCGATCGAAAACCAGCTGCCGCGGCGGCAGCAGGAAAGCCAGTCGGCTGCGCGCCGATGGCGCGAGCTTTGGGGTCTGAGAATAGACCGTGACGCGCGCCGCCAAGGCTAGGCAAACGAGGTAGCTCGTCGCGATCAAGCGCATAAATGCCGCTGATTCCCAGCACCTGGTAGGTGGCGCCGCCAAGCAGCGGTCCGAGGGCCCGCGTGGCGTACATCGTGGCGTTGTCAAATCCGAGCGCGGCGGGCACCCTCTCGACGCTGACCGCATCAACCAGGAGGCGGCGCCGTACCGGCATATCGGTGGTCCAGAACGCTCCCGGACACCATCACGATCGCAGCAGCGGCCGCGTATGTGGCAGCGCCCATGGCGGTGACGAGGAGCATCGTTGCGGACGCCAGCACCATGATGGCAAAGCCCGCCACCAGCAGATGCTTGCGGTCGATCGCATCCGCCACGGCTCCCACCAGAAACCCGGAGCAGCACGTAGGGGACCATGCGGAGCACGGCGAGCAGAGCGACGAGCGCCGGAGATCGCGTTAGCTCGTAAGCGAAGATGGCGACCGCGACAAACTCAAGCCAACGCGCCACGCCCGTCAGGCCGCCGATCGCCCACAGGCGGCGATAGTCGACTCCAGCGAAGAGGAGGCGTGTGTCGGCGGTTTGCGGCAACAGGAGACGGAAAGGGTTGGGGGTGGGGCGATGGCAACCGCTCAGGTGTAGCGCTAAGCGACGCCCATGACGATCCCATTAGCATGCGCCGTCAAGCGAAAAAGGGCGGACGTCTCTCCGGCTCCAGTGGCCCGAACGCAAATGCGCCCGCAGCGATTGCCTCGCGCCTGCTAGCGGCGTCGCCACCGCAAGCGCCTGTCGCCCAAGTCCCGGCCCCGGTAGCCCCACCCGCGCCAGGCCCGCGCCGCATCGACGCTTTGGTAAGCGGAACGGTAACCCCAAGGTGACAGGGCGAAGCGATAGGCGGGAGAGGCGCAATCGTAGTCGTACAAGTAGCCGCCACGACACCAGGCGAACGCAGGATTGGAGGTCCCGGCCGTGACGAAGCCGGCGCAGGCAGCCACCAAGCCGAGAAGAACCAGTTTGCGCATTTGAGCACTCCATCGCGCGATCAGCGCCTGCGAGCATGCTACCACGGCGGACCACGGAACACCCGGGCGCAATCCTAAAGAGGAATACCGCCTTAAAGAGCCCCTCGTTCAGGCGACGTCAAAATCGGTTAACTCGCATATACCTTGCTCGTGTCAACCCCGGCCGGGACCTCGCTCCCCTCAGTCCCCCGTGGCGCGACCACCCGTTTCGATCAGCCGGCGACGGGCTTGGTGCGTGGTTCTTCAGCCGACCCCATAATAAACCAGCACGAAGAAGACGGTAACCACCGACATGACGGTCGAGATGACGATTGTGGGTGACACGGTCTTGACGTGCACATTGTATTGCTGCGCGATGACGTAGGGGTTGGTGCCCACGGGCATCGCCGAGAGAATAACGGCTGCCTGTGACCACAACGGCTCCATCACAAAAGCGTAAGTGACGAGCAGGAACGTCAGAATTGGATTGATCACCGCCTTGAGCACCGCGAGCCAAAGCACCTCGCCAATATTGCCCACGAGCTCGCGGACCAACCAGCGACAGCCCCACGGCGAACAGCGCCGCCGGCCCCACGGCTGCAGCCATCAAGTCAAGATAGTTACCGATCGCCTTTGGGAGGGTAGTGCCGTCATCGAATAGAAAATGCCCAATACCGGCGCGATGACCACGGGATTGCGCAATAGCGAGCCAGCCAACTGCAAAGCCACGCGAAGGGGAGATGGTCCCGATGCGCGTGTGGCCTCCAACACCGCGATAGCACTGCTGATGAACAGCACGCTAAAAACCAGGGCGACAACAATCGGCGGCGGGGCTCCATCCGGGCCATAGGCCGTCAGCAGGAGCGGTAGGCCCATGGCAATGACATTGCCGAACACGGCGGTGAACCCGACGATACCCAGCGTTGCCATATCGTGGCGAAACCAAAGCCGACCCACGCTCAGTGCGAGCCATAGCGTCAAGCCCGAACCGGCGACGAAGGCGCCGATGAACGGCCAGTTGAATATCTTGTCGATCGGCGCCCGGGCCGAGAAGACGAAAAGCGCCGCCGGAAAGGCAAAGTAGTAGACAAAGCGGGTGAGGGCAGCGGCCGATTGAGGACCCAACACCTCAAAGCGCCCGGCAAGGTAGCCGGTCAAGATGAGGCCGAAGACCGGAATGACCACATTGATGAGGGCGTCCATGGCACCTCGCTCCCGCCGAATCCCTTGAGCAAACCGTAGCGCCGTCCGCTAGCACGAAAGCCTCGGCGCGACCCCATCATCGGGCGTGGTCTCGTTGTGATAGCGGCGGATGCGGGCCCAATAGAGCGCGCCTTGGCACATGGGACAGGGGTTGCGGTCGAATATACATCGCAGTCGGACAGATCGCGTCTGTTGAGGCGCCGCGCGGCATCGCGGACCGCAAGCAGCTCGGCGTGAGCGGTGGGATCGCTCTCGAGGACCACGTAGTTCCGGCCTTCGCCCACGATCACGCCCTCGCGGACGACGACGGCGCCATAGGCCTGATCCCCCTCTTTCATCGCTTGGTCCCGCAGAGCTCGGGCCCGCGCAAGGAAGCCCGCTTTGGTCTTCTCTTGCGGCTGGACGATCGGGGGTGCGTGGTCGACGTTTGCGCTTTGACAGACGTTGCCTGCGCAATTTCGGTGGTTGGCACCAAAAGCAGCGCGGAGAGGAAGGTGCGACGGTTAGACGTGTGGGACGCCATGAGAGCCTCGTCGGATCTGATCACCGTGCTTCGATCGTGCGTCGGGCGGTAACGTTAGATGCTTCCGCGCCGCCAGTCGATTCCACCCGTTTGGCTTGCGAACCCGATCGCAACGCGCAACGGTCAAGCCTCAACGCAACCGCGCTCGGATCCCGCCTGCGCCCTCGGGCCCACCGCTTCGCGCCGGTGGGCTTGGCGCGTCGGCAGGAGCGCTGTGAGCTGAGGTAGGGCGGGCTCGACGGCCCGGCGCCAATTGGCCCGGCGCCAACCCGCCGGAAGGTCAGGCGTAGCGCGCCACCGCACGACTTAAGCCGTCGCGGAAACGATAGTAGGCACCGATCGCCGGAAGCGCCCAGTTTGACTGCCGTTGTAGAGCGGAAAATCCGGGAATTCCGCGAGCTCGAAGCCGCACGTGGCATTGGCGCCGCCGACAATGCGACGTGCCGTCTGCTGGCCAAGGTAGGTCATCATGGCGACGCCGCTGCCGTTGCAGCCCAGCGCATAATGCATGCCGTCCATGACGCCGGTATGCGGGAGCGCGTCCCAGGTGAAGGCAACGTTACCGGTCCAGGCATGGGTGACGCGGATCCCCTGCAGCTGCGGGAAGCGATCCGTCATAAACCGGTGCAGGATCGGCGCACTGATCGCCGGCGTCACCGGTGTGAACCGCGCGCGTCCGCCGAAGATCATGCGCTTGTTGTCGGGCGACATGCGATAGTAGCAAAGTACGCGCTTGGTATCGGCGAGCGTGCGGCCCTTCGGGATTAAGCTACGCGCGAGGTCGGCCGGCAGTTCCTCCGTGGCGATAATGTGACTGGCGAGGGAACGAGGCGACGCTTGAGGCGTGGGGTCACGTCGCCCGTGTAGCCGTTGGTGGCGATGACGAGGTCGCCAGCCTCGATGGTGCCGCGCGAGGTGGTGATGCGCCAACTATTGCCCTGCTTGTCGATGCGATCGGCCGCCGCCTTGGCACAAATCGTGATCTTGCGCCGGCGCGCTGCATCGAGCAGGCCCTTGTAGTACAGGGCGGGGTGCAGCTTGGCCGAGCGCTCCACCACCATGCCGCCGTAGTAGTAGTCGGATGCCATCTCCTCGCGCTGGCGCTCCCTGGGCACCATGTAGGCGCCCGAATTGGCGCCCGCGTTCAAATTGGCGACGCGGCTCTCCTGAAACTTGTAGTCCTTGGGTGTCCAGGCGCCGACGAAGCGACCCTTCTTCTCCCAGCAGCAGTCGATCTTTTCGCGCTCGATCAGGGTCTCGATCAGGCCGAAGGCGTCATGGCCCGATGCCAAGACGGCCTTCACCACCGCGGGATCACGCGCCAGCACCTTGCCGGTAAAGCTCTTGCCGATATTCACTCCGCCGCTGACGCCGCCGCCGCTGCGCTGCTGGCGCCGGCGCCGAGCTCGGCGGCTTCGAGCACGCACGCTTCGACCCCGGCATCGGCGAGTTCGATGGCGCAGGAGAGCCCCGCATAGCCAGCGCCGATGATAACCACGCGCGCCTGGCGCGGCACGTCGACGAGATCGCCGGCGGCGAGGCCGATAAGCCTCCACCAATAGGGCAGCGGCTTGAAGTCCTCATGCAGGATGTCACGATTGCGCATCGGGTGCCTCTTTGCGGAAAGCTATCGCATCAACGCAGCATTGGCGCGGTCGCCGGCCGGCGCAGCCTGGTCGCCAAAATCAGCAGCGCGGAGATGAGAACGATCTGAATGGTGGAGACGGCCGCAACGGTGGGCTCGATCTCGCTCAGGATATTGTCGAACATCTTCTTGGGTAACGTCATGTTGGCGCCGGAAATGAACATGGCCACCACCAGCTCGTCAAACGAGGTGATGAAGGCCAAGAACGCAGCCGAATAGACGCTGGGCGCCAGGATCGGTAGCGTGACGGTGCGTACCGCCGCGAGCCTTCCCGCACCAAGGCCACGTGCGGCGAGCTCGAGATTGACATCGAAATCGCGCAGGCCCGCCAGGAGGACGATGATGACGAAGGGCAGTGCCAGCACGGTGTGGGCGACCGCCACGCCGTACCACTCCCCGATCAGCCCCAGGCGCGAGAACAGCCCGTAGATCGCGATCGACAGCACGATGTGGGGGACAATGATCGGGGCGGAAATACCATTCTCGATGAGGGCGCGCCCACGAAATCGTCCGCGCGCAAGGCCAAAGGCGAGAGGCAGGCCGAGCAGCAGGGCCAACCCGGTGGTGGCGGCACCGATCTCAAGGCTGCGATAGGTGGCATCGATCCACGCCACATCCCCGAAGTAACGGGCATACCACTTGAGCGAAAAGCCAGGCGGGGGAAACCGCAGGTAGCTGCCGGAGCTGAACGAGATGGGCAACAGCACGAGCAGCGGTAGCATCAGGAAGGCAAAAACAACCCCGCTTATCAGGCGCAGCAGGATCCGTCCAACTCCCGCTTTCGCTTGCTTTTTGGCCTGCGCATTGCCGTCGTCGTCCCCGAGACCTCAGTCGCCGAGACGGCGGGCGACACCCTGGTTCAGCAACCAGAATGCCAATAACGTGACCGCCAGCAGGATGACCGACAGGGCGCTGGCAAAGTTCCAGGCCAGAAATTCTCTGACCTGCTGCTCGATCACCATCGCGAACATCAATACCTTGCCGCCCCCGAGCAGTGCCGGCGTGATGTAGAAACCGAGCGAGACGACGAACACCAGCGTCACTCCGGCAAGGATGCCGCGTAAGGTGAGGGAAGATAGATGGTGGTCACCACCCGCAGCGTCGATGCACCAAGGCCGCGCGCCGCCTTCGCCAGGTCGGGATCAATGCGCGTCACCGCGCTGTAAATGGGCAGGATCATGAATGGCAGCATCACGTGCACCATGCCAAGGACAACCGCCATTTTGCTGTTCAGCATCGGCAGCGGCTGGTCCATGACACCGGTGTCGATCAGCAAGCGGTTGATGATGCCATTGCGCCCGAGCAGCACCATCCAGGCATAGGTCCGCACGAGCACGCTGGTCCAAAGCGGAAGCATGACAAAGGTGAAGCCGATTGCCCGCCAGGCCGGCGTCGTCGTCGCAAGCAGGAAAGCCACGGGATAGCCGATGACCAGGCAGCACATCGTGACGATGGCCGCGATCTCGAAGGTCCGAAGCAAGATCGTGGTATAGAGCCCACCGGTCAACGCCTTTGCGTACCATTCGAGGCTGCCTCCCTGCAAAGCTCAGGGCAAACAGCCGGCCGAGTGGGAGCACAAACAGCAGCAACAGGAACATGAGGGCGGGCAACGTCAGCGCCAGCGTCCCGAACGCAAAGCGAGATCGGCCTGCCTCCCCGGCGGCGGTGGCAAGGCGCGGCGTGGAAGCTGCCGACGAGAGCGTCATCGCCGTCACGCAACCTCGATCAGCCGCGCATCGGCGGCGTGGAACCCGGCAGCGATAGTCTCGCCCGGCCCGTAACGCCGGCTGCTCGGCCCGCTTGGCAGCCGCACGAGGACGTCCAATCCCGCTGCCGTGGATATGCGATACTTGTCGGAAACGCCGATATAGGCGCTTTCAGCGACCAACCCATCGATCCTGTTCACCGTCGCGGGCGCGCCGACAACATTGAGGTCGACGAACCGCTCGGGTCGTACCATGACCCGAACCCGCTCCCCAACGCGCGCCGCCAGTTCGGCCCGGCCCGGCACTTGGATGCTGGGGCCGCCATCGAGGCGAACGCTCAGCACCTCGCCGCCGCTGGCCTCGATGCTGCCTGAGAAAATGTTGGACCTCGCCGATGAAGTCGGCAATGAAGGGATTGGCCGGCGCCTCGTAAATTTCCAGCGGCGGCCCAACCTGCTGCAAGCGCCCCTTGTCCATGGACGGCGACGCGGTCGGACATGATGAGCGCTTCTTCCTGGTCATGCGTGATGAAGAGCGTGGTCAGGCCGAGGCGGCGCTGAAGGCGGCGCACCTCCAACTGCATTTGTTCCCGAAGCTTTCGATCGAGCGCGCCGAACGGTTCATCAAGCAGCAGCAGGCGCGGCCGGAAGACGGTGGCGCGAGCGAGCGCCACCCGCTGTTGCTGCCCGCCCGAAAGCTGTTTTGGCAGGCGCTCGGCCATGCCGCCGAGCTCGACCATCTCCAGGGCCTCCCCGACCCGCTCGGCGATCTCGCCTTTGCGCATGCCCCGCATGGCGAGCGGATAGCCCACGTTACGGGCAACGTTCAGATGCGGAAACAAGGCGTAGTTCTGAAACACCATGCCGATATTGCGCCGCGCCGGATCGAGGTCGGTGACGTCCGAACCATCGACCCGGATGCGCCCCAAGTCCGCGGTCTCGAAGCCGGCGATCACCTTCAGCAGCGTCGTCTTGCCTGATCCGCTCGGGCCGAGGATGGTGACGAACTCGCCGGCCGCGACCCCAAGACTAATGTCAGCGAGCGCAACCACGTCGCCAAATGTTTTGCTCACCCCTTCAATATCAAGGCGGCCGGCTCTGGGCGGCTGCACGGCGCGCAGCCTCATCGTTCATTGCACGGGCCAGGTCTTTGCGCAGCAGCCCGTCTGGACGGGCTTGGTCGCGACGGCGGAGCCAATCATGCCTTGAGAGCATCCACTTATTCCAGCGCTCGCCCATTTCCGCGCCGTTCTTGGTCCACCACTCCTGGTCGAGCCAAATCTGCTTCTTGAGGTTGTCAGGGAAGAGCGGCAGCAGCGGCCGGATCTTTTCGGCCACATACTGATTGGACTCCAGGTGCATGCCGGAGTAGCCGAGAACCTCGGCGTTCGCGGCTTGGCGCTTGGGATCGCTCATCAGTGCCAACACTTTCATCGACCAATATTGGTCCTTGGCGCCCTTCGGTACGACCCAGCTACCCTGTTTCAGGATGCCGCCGTTCCATTCCATTGCGAGCGGCGCCTCCTTGCGAATGAGGTCGTAGAAACGGCCGTTCCATCCAGTCGCCAACACCACTTCTTTGTCGACAAGCAATTGCGCCGGCTGCTGCCCCGTGGTCCACCAGACGTTAATGTGCTTGTGGATCGCATCGAGCTTCTTGAAGGCGCGATCGACATCGAGCGGATAAAGCTTGTCGGGGCCACGCCGTCGGCCATCAGCGCCGCCTCGAGATTATCGACGGGGTGGTTGCGCAGGCTGCGCGGGCCCGGAAACGAGACCACGTCCCAAAACTCGGCCCAAGACTTTGGCGCTCCCTTGGGAAAGCATCGGGCCGATAGGCGATAACGGTCGAGTAGCAGCTGGGCGAGAAGACGTGGCTCATCTGCGCCTGCGGCTGGAACTTGCTGCGATCGACGATTTTGGCGTCGATCGGTTCCGCCAGGCCCATCTGGGTTACGCGGTAGCCGTCTTGACCGCCAATCTCAGTGATGTTCCAGACTACGTTGCCGCTCTCGACCATGGCGCGAAGTTTGCCGAAATCGGTCGGGCTGGTATCGACGATTTTAATCCCGGTATCCTTCTCAAAGTCGTTGAAATAGCTCTGGCGTAGGGAAGCGATCTGGGAGCCGCCGGAAGCGTTGATGACGAGCTGCTTTGGTTTGGCTGGCTCCGCTTGCGCACGTGCCTGCGCCGGCAGGGCGAGCATGGCTGCCGTCCCGACCAGAACCTCTCGCCTCGTCCTCATGGTGCCCTCCGTTCGTTGCCAAACCCCAAGGCGGAGAAACCGGCGTCGGCCACCCGCAGCATGCTTAAGAGACTGCATCGCCAGATCCGCTCAAGCAAGGCTTCGCAGCCAGGCAACGGCGCAAGTCCCCGGTCTTGGAACCCGCACGACACCTTACCGATCGGGATCCGGCAGCCAGCAACGGCCACCGCATGCGCTGAAAAAGCGCTCTGTCGAACCGCACCACGCACCCGAGATCCCGCAAAACCGGGCAGAGCCGCGGCCGCAGCGAAGCGGTTGGGCTCTCGGGGGTAGGATTGAAAACGACACGGCCGGCGGTGGCGCTCTGGTGCGCCGCCGCAACGGCATCGCCGCGGCGGGAGCCTCGTGCCATGGGCAACTGCCAGCGCACGCCATGGGCGGCGCACTTTTTCGGGCCCAACTTCTACATGGACATCCCCGTCCGCCTGCCCGAAGCTCGCCGGCGGCAGAAGTTAAGCGTGTGAGAGTATGAGCAGCGGGGCGGGCGAGGGCGGGATATTCAGCCTCAGCGGCAAGCTGTGGCTGACCCTGCTGATGGTGCAGCTCTCCAACATGCTGTTCGGCATGACCATCACGCTTGCAAACTTGGTGCTGCCACAGGTGCGCGGCACGTTGTCGACGACCCAAGACGAAATCGCCTGGGTCATTACCTTGAACCTGGTGGCCACCGCCGTGGCCACGCCCATGACCGGCTGGCTGTCGAGCCGCTTCGGCTGGCGCAATCTCATGTTTGGGACGGTGCTGGGCTTCACCGTCTCCTCGTTCCTGTGCGGTCTCGCCAACAGCCTCGAGACCCTGATCCTTGCGCGCGTGGCGCAGGGGCTGTTCGGCGCACCGATCATGCCCATGGGCCAAGCCATCCTGCTCGCCACCTTCCCTGCGCACCTGCACGCATTTGCCATCGTCATGTGGGGCGTGGGCGCCGTGTTCGGGCCGGTGGCGGGCCCCATCGTCGGCGCCGTCGCAACCGAGGCTTACAATTGGCGCTGGGCGTTCTTCATGATCGTTCCACCCGGCATCTGCGCGCTGACCTGCATCTGGTTCGCGCTCGCCGACCACACCGGGCGGACAAAGGTACACTTCGACTGGACCGGCTTCCTCGCCCTTTCCGCCGCCGTTGTCGCCGCCCAACTGATCTTCGACCGCGGCCAGCGGCTCGACTGGTTCGACTCGCAGGAAATCGTGATTTGCACCTTCGTTTGCGCGCTGTCGCTTTGGATCTTCGTTGCCCATTGCCTCACCGCCGAGCGACCCTTCCTCGACCCGCGCCTGCTGCTTGATCGCAACTTCGCCGTCGGCACTCATGATCGCCTTCGTCATGGGCATGCTGACGTTCACGACCCTGGTGCTGTTTCCAAGTCTCCTGCACGATCTGCGCGGCTACCCCGACAACGCCATCGGCTTGCTGCTCGCCTCGCGCGGGCTCGGCAATTGGACGGCCTTCTTTTTCATCGCCCAGCTGACGCGCATCGCGCCCAGGACGGCCATCGGTATGGGGCTCGCGATCCAGGCCGCGGGCGGCTTCTGGATGGCGCAGTTCGATATTAACGTCACCGAGTTCGGCCTGTTCTGGAGCCACTACCTGATGGGGCTCGGTCAGAGTGTCGCCTTCACGCCGATGATGGTGTTGGCCTTCGCCACGCTGCCGCGCCACCGGATCACCGAGGGCGCCGCCGTCTTCACCATGATGCGCAACTTCGGCTCCAGCCTCTTCATCTCACTTGCGGTGATGGTCTTGGTGCGCTCCACCTCCATGAACTATGCGCGCCTGACCGAGTTTGTGACGCCCTACCGCGAAACGCTGCTCTACCCTAGTCTGCCCACGCCCTGGAGCCTCGACACCGCCAGCGGCCTCATGCAGGTCGCCAACGAGGTGCAGCGTCAGGCGGCAATGATCGGTTACGTCAACGCCTTCCACGTGATGGCCTGGACGGCCACGCTCGCCGTGCCTCTAGCATGCCTCCTGCGCACCCGGCCGTCGCTCACGTGAGGGTTGCAAGCGGCGCAATTTCGGCAAGGCCCAGCGGTTGCGTTACCGACGGCCTTGCCCCCCTCAATGCGCGTGGTGCGCGCCGGCGAAGTGGTCGATGTGGTAGGGCGTCTTGGCCAGCCCGGGGCAGAAGCCGTTGACGAGGCCCTGCAGGCGTTCGAAGAGAGCCTTGTTGCCGGCGTTGAGGGCCGCAAGGCGCTCGCGTGCGGCTTCGGCTTTTTGGCCAGCGCCGAGAGGTCGACGCCGATGGGTCGGCGGTTCTCCACCCGCATTTTCCCCCGACCATGACGGAATTGACAGCACTGCCGTCTTCGGTGTGGACCAGCTGGTTGGTCGGGTCGTTGCAGGGGATCCAGTTGATGTGGGCAAGGTCGAGGAAGACCAGGTCGGCCTTGTAGCCCCTTGGCTATCCTGCCAAGCTTGTCGGCAAAGCCCAGCGCGCGAGCGCTGCCAACGGTCGCGGCCTGGAGGATCTCCTCGCTCCTGAGCCAGCGATCGATATCGGGTCCCTTCGCATTCGAGCCGTAAGCGGCGACGCGCGAGCGACTCGTACATGTTCTGATTGTCGCAGCACGACGCCCCGTCCGTACCAATGCCGACATTCAGCTTCCGGTCCAGCATGGTGCGCACGGCGGCGATCCCATTGCCCAACAGCATGTTGCTGCCGGGATTGTGCGCCACCGAGGCGCCGTGGTCGGCAAGCCGTTGGATGTCGTCGGCATCGAGCCAGACGCCGTGCGCGGCGACGAAGTCGGGGCCGAGCAGTCCCAGGTCTTGCAGGTGTGCCGTCGGCGTCTTGCCGTACTTCTTGAGGCCGACGATCACTTGCGCCTTGGATTCTGCACATGCGTGTGCAAGCCGACGCCGAATTCGCGCGCAAGCTTGGCGCAGGCAAGCATGAACTCGTCGCTGCAATGATGCGGGATGGTTGGGGCGACCGCGGGACGGACCAACTCGCGATCGAAGTGCCAGTCGGCGAGCACGTGACGCATCGCCGCGATACTTGCCTCATGGGGGCGAGCTTCAGACGCTCGACGTCCTTCTGCAGGCTGGCCGGAAGGATGTCGAGCAGGCCGGGGATGGCCTCGTAGAATGAGAGGCTCGCGACCATCGGCGCCACCACCGCCCGCAGACCCGCATCGGCATAGGCCTTGGCGCAGGCACCGAGGCCCTCGGGCGTCGGTTGCGGGAACTCGACCGTGAGGTCGTAGCAGGCGGTGCAGCCCTTGAGCAGCATCTCCAAGCGCGCCGATGTACGTGCGACAGATACTTGTCTTCGGCTGCGCGGTTGCCGCTGATCCACGGTGCGGCGGTGAGAAGGAGCTCGAGCGTCCAACGGTCGCCCATGCCCTTGCTCAGATTGCCGTGGCCGTGGGTGTGGGCGTTGATGAGGCCCGGGTGGATTAGCCGATCGGTGGCATCAACAAGGGCGGCGTCATCCGGTGCGGCGAGGCCCGGCGCGCCGACCTCGACGATGGTGTCGCCAGCAATCAGGATATCGGCCGGCGGCGCCCGGTGACCGCGGATGTCGAGCACGCGGCCATTGCGCACGATGCTCATACGCTGGTCTGCCATGGAGTGCTCCTCTTTAAACGGTCGGCTTGTCGATGCCGGGAGACCAAGGGAAGAAGATGCGTTCGACCGCCACGCATAATCTGGAACAGCACGATCCCCATGATCGAAAGAATGATCAATGCGCCCCAGGCAAGCTGTACTTTGAAAAACGCGGTCGACGTCTGGATCAGGTAACCCAGGCCAGCATCGGCGTTGACGAACTCGGCGACCACGGCACCGACGACCGCCAGCGCGATGGCGGCCTTGAGGCCACTGAAGATGAAGGGCACGGCGATAGGGCAGGCGGATACGCCACAGTTCGGTCCAGCGGCTGGCCTGGCAGGCCCGGCCTAGCTCGATAAGGTCTGGCGGCACCGACACGAGGCCCGAGGCGACCGACAGCACCAGCGGGAAGAAGGCGACCAGGAAAGTGACGACCACGCGCGGCAGCTCGCTGGTGCCGAGAACAACGACGAGGATGGGCGCCAATGCGACCTTGGGGATTGCCTGCGTCAGCACCAGCAGTGGGTAGACGGCGCCGGCGACGAGACGGCGAAGAGGTGAGGAGCACCGCCAGCGGGCAGGCTGACGAGGACCGAAACGAGAAACCCGAGCAGCGACGGTCTTGCCGGTCACCAGCGTGTGCCAGGCCACGTTGCCAGGCAGCGCGCTCGTCTCGTGTCCAAATCGCCGACGGGGCCGGGATGATATAGGAGGGGATGCGCGAAAGTTCGGCAGGCGGCCTCCCAGACCAAGATCAGCGAGGCGATGGCCGCGATCGGCAGCGCGATCTCGACAAACCAGGCAGGGGCCGACCGCGGGCTCAGTGGACTGGCGCTCAGCGGCCAGCCCGAAGATGAGCTCGACGGATCCGACTGGCTGCACGCTGGAACTCATCTAAAGCCTCCATCCCGAACTGTCGCGGCCGCGGCACCTCGACGGGAACGATCTCGAGCGATGCGCCCGGGGCGCGAGGACAGCACGACCACGCGATCGGCAAGCATCACCGATTCTGGGATCGAATGGGTGACGAACAGGACGGTCTTGGGCTGCTCGCGCCAGATGCGCATCAGTTCGCAGGGTCAGCTCCTCGCGCGTGTCAGCGCATCGAGAGAGCCGAAGGGTTCGTCCATCAGCAGGATGTCCGGGTCGTGCACCAGCGCGCGGCAGATGCCGGTGCGCATCTGCATGCCGCCCGACAGTTCGCGCGGGATATTTTCCCTCGAAACCTTCCAGGCCGACGAGCTTCAGCAGGCTGCTGGCGTGAGCCGGGCTTGTCGGCGTGACACGCTTCATCATCTTGAGCGGAAAGAGCACGTTGTCGAGGCACGCTCGCCCAGGGCAGCAGCGTCGGCGACTGAAACACGATGCCGGTCTCGGCGCGCGGCTCGGCGACCAGCTGGCCGTCGATCATCACGCGTGCCCTGGCTCACCGGCAGCAAGGCCGCCGACGTCAGCCGCAGCAGCGGTCGATTTCCCGCAACCGGAGGGGCCGACGAGGCAGACGAACTCGTTGCGACGGATCGAGATCGAGACATCGCTGAGGGCGGCGACCGATCGCGGTCGCGCGAGACGAAGTGCTTGAAACGTTCTCGATCTCGATCACGCGAACTGGCTCACTTTTCGACGAGCGAGGTGTCGATTGCCTGCTTGTAGTCCCATTTCGGATCGAGCTCCTGGGCGTCGGCAATCGCCTTCCATGTGAACTCGAGCCGCTCGAGCCTCCTTGCCCCAGCCGTACTGCTGCGAGTGGTCGTTGAAGACGAAGGCCAGGGTGGCGCGCACGCTACCCAGGCAGTCATCGAGCGCGACCTCGGGGATCCTCTGCGACGTGCAGCTTGCAGGTTTCCTCGGGATTGTCGCGCGCGAACTCGAAGGATTTCTTGATGGCCGCGCAGGAAGCGCTTCGCCAGCTCCGGCTTCTCGGCGATCATCTTGTCGGTGGCGATGATCGGTGGCCGCATAGATCTTGAAGCCGACCTCGACGAAGGGGAGCACAACGATCTCCTCGCCCGCCGCCTTGGCCGCCTTGTTGCTGGTAGTAGTGGTGGATCGAATAGAACGGCGCCGCGTCGAGATTCTTGGCAATCAGCTGCGCTGGCCATCGCCGCGCCGTCCATGTTGACCCAGGTGATCTTGTTCGGATCGGTACCGGCGCGCTCGGCGACCTTGGGGAAATAGAAACTTGTGGCTGTTGCCCGGCGTGATGCCGATCTTCTTGCCTTCGAGGCCCTTGAAGTTGGTGATGCCGGAGCTCTTCAGCACGAACAGCGAGTGCGGCGACTGGGAGTAGATGCACGGCGATGGTCTTCACCGGCACGTTCTGGCGGCGCGCGGGCCGTCATGACGGCGCGCCATGTCGGCTACACCGAAGTCGAAGCCGCCGCCGGCGAGCTTGGTGACGGTGTCGCCCGAGCCGTAACCGCGGGTGATGGTGATATCGATGCCCTCGCGAGGCGAAGATACCCTTCTGCCAACCGCCGTAGTACATGGCGCTCACCCGAGGGGATCCAGTCGGTCTGAAAACGCACCTTGTCCTGAGCCAACGCCGGCGTTGCAGCACCAAGTGCCATGGTGGCGGCAACCGCGATCGTGAGTGGCGCGCGAGGGTCATCACCCCCTCCATCGTCTGTGAACAGCTGGGCAAAAGTATGCGCCGTGAGCGAGCGGCCGGCAATTCGAAAACAAAGAACGCGCAGCCGCGAAGTGCCGTTGTCGGCAACGCGGGCAACGTCTCGCCATCAGCGCGAGCACGGTCTGCCTAAGCCTCGAGCAGCCGGGTGGGGCCATTGCGTCCAGGCTTGGCGTGGCGCGCTCAAGGCCAGCGCTTTTTTAAAGGTCGCACGCCCGCGTCGAGCCGATCGTCAAGCCGCACTGTTGAATGGGACGATCCCATAGGTCGAGCCGGAGCGACAGGCGAAAGGTTTCGCCGACGAGATGTGGCGGCGTTCGGTTTCCGGCGAAGCGAAGCTGTCGCCGGGCAACCACTGAGGCGGTTTTATGAACCTCGCGGCCCGTCGCGGTGATCCATCCCCAATCGTTGGCCTCCTCATGCTCGTCCGAAGGGCCGCCCGGAACTCCGCCGACCGTCTGATGGTCCGGCGGTTCACCGGCTCGCGCATCGACACCAGTTTGGGCCACGCTGGTCCGTGGGGGACAGAATTGCGGGGTCGTCCCCGGCGCCAACTCGAGCAGGCCGGCACCGTTGCACTCAGGCCCCGACGGCGCCACCGCGCCACACCCCAGGCAGATCCTGCCGCCAGGCCCCGGCGCTGCCCGGGACGCGGCAGCTGCGCGCGCAAAGCCAACTTGCGGGAGTAGAAGGCGCCGGACGGCGGAAGGGAATACGACCTAGGCCGGCGAGGCGCCTAGGCCACCGTCCCCGCAGCTCGCGGACCTTGGTGCCTCCCCCTCTCCACCCAACGTCTATGGTGCGCCGCCGCTTCAAACCATAAACCCGCCGGGCCAGTAGCCCGAAGTAAAATGACCATGCAAAAGGTAGCGAAGCGGGGGCGCCGACGCCGGCGCCAGACCCGATGAACACGCTCTGCACCGCCGTGATGCTTTTTCCGTATGCGGCTTGATTTGGATCGCGCTGACCTGGGCCCCCTGAGGCTGGGCGAGCAGCGTCAGCGCTGAGTTGTGGCCGGCCGGAAGTCGGCCATTAACCGATCATGCTCTGCGGTCCGGCCTCCCGCGATCGCTTTAAATTTTACCGCACCGAGATCCCGGTTCTTGCTGGCCACCTTCGGCTTCGATCGCGCGGGTGTCAGTCTGGCCCACGCGCATTGTCTCGGGGACGTGCGGGTCGTGAGGGGGGACTGTCACCTCATCGCGGCTATCGACACAGGCCTTTCAACTCTGCAATTGGCGCAATGGGCAAGCCGGTCCGCACCTGCGCTTGGCCTTGCAGCGCCGATGACGCACGAACCTTGCAATGTTGACCGATGCCGAGACGATGCTGAGGCCGTAGCAAACGATCTGACTGGTCATAAGAAGGTATTCATGGCGACACCCTCCGCAACGGCGCATTCCAGTTGGGTTGAGCTCGGGACACCATCCGCGCCCCGACCGCTGGCGAGGCTCGCGTGCGGCCTATCGTCGGCAACAAGCCCGGCTCTGCAGTAAAGACGCGCGGGGGGACGGGAAATCGACCGTCGCAGCATATTTTTGCCTGCGAGCGATTAGCACCGGCGGGTGGTGGGCACCCCTTCCACACCGGGCCCTGATAGCGCAGGACCCCGCAGGCGCCGGGGCACGCCGCACGTCGATCTGGGGTGCAGGGTGAAGCCGCGCTGGCGCGCGCATGACGCTGGCCCGGGGCCAGTAAAAAGGGACGCTGGCGACAACAGGCGTCCCTGCACCCTTTGTGAAAAATGACCAGTCAACATGCTTGCCGATCACGGGGGTGGATCGGCATGTTGAAGCGACACCAAAGCCCACAACCAGTGCTGCCAACCCCCAGCCATATCGTTTTTCGCAGGGCGTGCATCAGACCTCCGGCCCGGAATCTTATTGCTAGGCCCTCGGTGGACGGCCCCCAGCCGCGCCGATGCAAAGGACCGCCGGAGTTTGAGACCTGGAGCAGTTCACCGCGAGCATCACCGCTTGGAACGCAGATGCGGCGCAGGACACCACCACTGCAATCGCCGGTTGTTTTCCTCGCGGCGTCGATTTTTCTCGCGCCGGAATATTTACCTCCGTTCTCGGGTCCAAGCTCTAGCTGTCGGACTTTGACGAACCCGGAGGGGGCATGTTTTGATTTCGAACGCCGATCAGGTCGCAATGGCTTGGGTTCGGCGCGATTCCTTTGCTTGCCCCGAGCCTGGGGAGTGGTGACTGTTGTATAGCCGCCGATTGGTGTGCTGAGAGCACCGCAACCGGCTTCACCCGGAAAAAGGCAAGCGCCCGTGCTGAACGTTAAAATGTGCGGAATAAGCGTCGCCTTTGGCACCGCCTCATTCTTATGACGGACAACAATAGGACGGTGCGCGTGGATGTCTGTCAACGATTGCTCGCAAGCCTCGAAAGCCGGCACCAACGAGCAAAGCCCAATATGCCAGCCGCTTGCTGCGCTATCGTTCGCGCTTCGCGCAGATCGCCTCCGGTCAAGTACGACGAGGGACGCTTTGACTTCGAGGTCAACGTCCTGGTTAGTGCGTATCGCAGCCGACGATCTGAGTTAGCCGTGCTTGAATTTTCAGCGACAGCAAACCGATCGATCGCGGCAGGTTGCCCTTGAACGGTACCGGCCTGACGCCCCCACAGCTCGGCGCTGCAATATCGCTGCTTCGAGGGCAACGCCGCCGCCTCCATTGCGGCAGGTCGTCTTCCAACCGACGCGTCGTGAAGCCAAGCTCGCGCAGCGGCGACGGCCTCAAACGACATCACGCCGTAGGGCCCCCAATTGGCGACATTCTCAGTTTTGCGCTCGAGCTTTTCGAGGTCGGTGATGGTTGCAAACAAGGGCTTTTGCCGCGAACCCGCCCTTTGGCTGCCTTCCCTTACCGATGGGAAAATCTTCAGGGTTTGAAAGCCCTCGGTCGCGGTGCCGTCAGCGTGCCGCGGGCAGGGAGGAGCTCGCCGATCCGGCGCACATCCTGGAGATCCTCGAGCCGATCCAACGTCTCGATGAGGCGGTCGGCGTTCTCCACGGCGGCAGGGGATTGAGAGCGGAGGCGAAGTTGCGGCGGAACTTGTGCACATGCGCCTCGCGAGACATCGGCCTCGCCGGATTGCCGTAGACGGTATCGATGGTGCGCGAAAGCTCACGACCGTCCTTGAGGCGGATGCGCACGGTGATCGGCGTCAGCGCGTTTGGGTTGGGATTGCCGTCCACGATCACCGTGATCCGCCGGCCGAGTGCCAACCTCGCCGGGTCGCGGCGCGGCTCTCGCCGAAGTCGTCGAGGCCAAGCTCACCCCGTAGCAAGGCACAGGCTGCGACATAGGCCCCGCACAAGCGGGCATAGTTCGCGGCCATGTCGTCGGTGACCGGCCGACCAACGAGATGGTGCGTGAGCGGGGGAACACGTGCCTCGGCGCTCTCCACTTCGGCGGCCGTAAAGCCGTGCTCGGCCTTAAGCTGCATAAAACCATCGAGCATGCCATGGGTGGCGCGTCCACTCGGGAACGGCTTGTGCGCCACCTCGGTAATGCGCCAGACCTTGCCGATATCGCCCAACACCCGGCTTAGGTCCCCTTCGGCCTCGATCATGCCGAAGTAGCCAAACGGTCCCTCCAAGACGTTCTCGATGCTGGGGATGCCGCGCTGCGCCAGATCGGCTGCGATCACCGCATTGCGTGCGTTGAAGCCAATCTGCAGGCCGAGCAGCATGGACCCTCCGTATGCGGCTGCATGGTGCCGCACAGCTGGCCATAGACATGGCCAAACAGGGCGGTCTGGCGCTCGGCATCGAAACCGAGCACGCTGCCTAGCCCGGCAGCGGCAGCGAAAATGCCGGCCGTGGCGGGCCGGAAAAAGCGCAGACCCGTGGTGGTCGCAACGCCGAGATGACAGGCGGTATCGACCCCCAGCACGACTGCGCGGTGAGGAGATCGCTGCCGCTGACCCCGCCGTGACGGTCCGCATGGGCCATAACGGCGGCCGTGCCACGGTCACAGGGTGAACAACGGCAGCCTCGTGCACGCAATCGAACTCTGAATTGTGGATCTGATAGCCGTTGATCATGGCCGCGCCGGGCGCTGACGGGGTGCGGCGATGGCCCCAACAGCGCGCGGGCCCCTCCCCCATCATTGCGGCCGTGGACTCGATCAACCCGCCACGCGAGGTCCGTTGCTGCCGGCGAGCCCAACACCGATCGTGTCGAGTATGAAAATACGCGCCGCCCGCACGGCCGCCGCGGGCAAATCCTCAAACCGCGTCCGGCTCACGTGCTCGGCGAAGAAGCAGATTGCGTCGGGCATCGCCGGGTTCCTCCTCACGGTCCTCGATGAGACTTCGTTTCGCCCCAACTTCGGATGCCTCACCCTCTCGCCTGTGTGATCCATTCATTCGCACGGCGAAGCTTTGGTCCAGGACTTTCGCAAAAAGCGCACCAATCAGCGCCGAAGCGCCCTGGCTGCACGCCGCAAGGCCATCGCGCGATGGCGCGCCTCGCGGCGTCAGCTCGATCTCCCGGCGCCGCGTGCCTATGCTTGGACCAGGAGTGTCCCATGACCCAGAACATCTACGACGATCAAACTTCTTTCGGGCATACGCTCAACTGCCACGGTCAATTAGGGATTGGACGCTGCACCGGAGTTCCCGGCGCTGCGCGCCTGCCACCCGACCTAAACGGCCTTGAGGTCCTGGATCTTGGCTGCGGCTACGGCTGGTTTTGCCGCTGGGCCGCACCCAGGGCGCCGCTCGGGTGTCAGGTGTCGACGTATCGAGCTGATGTTGGCGCGGGCGCGCTCGATGCCAAACGACCCGGCAATTACCTATGTCCGCGAGGACCTGGAGACGATCAAGCTGAAGCCAAAGGCCTATGAGCTCGTCTATAGTTCGCTTGCTTTTCACTACTTGCACCAACCTCGAAGGTCTGCTGGGGGAGGTGCGATCGGCGCTGACGCCCGGCGGACGCTTGGTCTTCTCCGTCGAACACCCAATCGTAACGGCACCCCTCCAGCCCGGCTGGAGCGATGACGTTTCCGGGCGCAAGTCGTGGCCGGTGAGCGGCTATCTGCAGGAGGGCGAGAGCGCTCCACGGACTGGTTGGCAAGGGCGTCATCAAACAGCATCGGACCATTGCCAGCTATGTCCGCCTGCTCCTGCACCAGGGCTTTCGCTTGGCGCACCTTGGAGGAGTGGGGCCCCACGCCCCAACAAATTGCGGCCCAACCCACGCTTGCCATTGAACGCGAACGCCCGCCCTTCCTTCTGCTCGCCGCGGAGTAAGCAAGCTTGGACTTGCCGGGCCAAGGACAAAGGCCAACCGCAGGACCGGGGACAAAGTTTCACGGGGGCAGCCGAGCCACCGGCGCAAGGCCCTCGGGTCTTCGCCTGGACCTCGACGTCCGCGAGGTTCGGATCGCCAAACCCTACCCCAGGTAATGTTTGAACAGCTCCTCGTGATCATGCACGTCGGCGGCGGCGGCCGAATGTACGATCGCGCCGTTCTTCAGCACGTGCACGTGGTCGGCAATCTCGATGGCCATCGTCTTCTGCTCCACCAGCAGGACCGAGATTCCGCTCTTGGCGAGGCCCGCCAGCGCAGCCAAAATGCGTCGAACCATCTGGGGGGCCAAACCCAGCGATGGCTCGTCCAACATGATGAGCTTCGGGGCCATCATCAAACCGCGCGAGACCGCCAACATCTGTTGCTCACCGCCCGACAGCGATCCACCGGCTAGACCGCGCACGGGTCTTGAGCACGGGGAAGCGCGCGTACTCCTGCTCGAGGCGCCGCGCGATCACCTCCTTGCTGATGCCCGGCAGATGCGAAGCGCCAATGATCAAGTTTTCCTCAACCGACAGGGTCGGAATGATTTGCCGGCCCTGCGGAACGTGCACCAGGCCCAACCGGGCCAGCTCGTGCGCCGGCCGGCCCGGCAATCGGCTCGGAACCAAACAGCACCTTTCCGCTCCAGAGCGGGACGACGCCGGAGATCACGCGCAAGAGCGTGGTCTTGCCAGCCCCGTTGGCGCCAAGCACCAGTACCAGCTGGCCCGGCGCGACGGCTAAGTCCACCTCGCGCAAAATCCGACACGCGACCGATCCCCGCGCTGACCTTTCGAGCGCGATCACGACGCGGCCGCCACGCGGCGGAGGACGCCGGCTCAAGCGGCGCGCCGAGGTAGGCCTCCACGACGCGCGGGTCCTTCTGCACCTCGCTCGGGGCACCGTGCGCGATCCGCTCACCATGGTCGAGCACGGTCACGCGATCGGCAAGTTGCATGACGAAGTCCATGTTGTGCTCGACCAGGAGGATCGACGTGCCGGCATCCCGGATGCGCCGGATAACGCCTGAGATTTCCTGCGCTTCCCGATCGTTGAGGCCCGCGACGGGCTCGTCGAAGCATGACGATGGGCTCTTCGGCGATGGCCCGCGCCAGCTCCGCCAGCTTGCGGTGCCCATAGGGCAGATCCTCGGGAAAGGCCGCCGCGAGATGCGCCATGCCGAACTGCTGGAGGACGTCGAGGGCGCGGGCGCGCTCGTCGGCCTCGAGGCATCAGAGGAGCCAGGAGCGAGAAGTCGGCAGCCGACGGCTCGCCTGGGGCGAAGGCCGAGCTGGAGGTTCTCCATCACCAGTGAGGCTGTTGACGAGCTGCAGGTTCTGGAAGGTGCGTGCGAGCCCCATGCGGGCTCTGGCATGCGCGGGCAAGTCGGATACGTCCTTGCCGGCAAGTCGGATGCGGCCGGCACCGGCGCAGTACAGGCCGCTGACGCAGTTGATGAGTGTCGATTTACCGGCACCGTTCGGGCCGATCAGCGCGTGCACCGTGCCGCGCTCGACGGCAAGGAAACGTTGCTCACCGCCACGACGCCACCGTAGGATTTCGACAGGTTCTCGATGACGAGGTGGGACCGGTCGCGGCCGGCGCAGCATACAGGGGTGAAGGCGCGATCCGCCGTGGCCTGAAACCCGCAGCTGTGCCATCGCGCAGGGGCCCGCGCCCAAGCGTCACGCCACCTTGTACACCAGCCCGATTGCGCCTTGCGGGAAAAGCAAGAGGACGCTCAGGAGGGATCAAACCGTTGACCAGAAGGACACGTCGTAGAGCGAGGCAATCAGCTCAGCGATCATGAGGCGTGATCAGCGTACCGATCAGAGGTCCGTAGGAAGTGCCGAGGCCACCAATGACGGTGGCGATGAGCATGGTGAGCGTCAGGCTGAGCGTAAAGGCGTCGCTGTTGATGTAGGCGTTCTGGTGCGTGAAGAAGGCACCCGCGGTGCCCGCCGCCAGCGAACTCACCGCAAAGGTGGTCGTGCGCCAGACGCAGCACATTGATGCCCGTGGTGCGCGCGGCGCTCTCGTTCTCCTTGAGCGCCAGCAGCTTGCGGCGAATGCGCGAGCTCATCACATAGTCGCTGGCAATCTGCACGGCGAGGTGGACGCCGCCCACCACCCATAAGAAGTAGGTCTTGCCCATCTTCGACGAGCCGAAATCGAGCGCCGGAACGCCACTAGACCCCCATGGTGCCGCCGGTGAGATCGATCCAGCGCTGTGCCGCGATCTCGGTCACGAAGCCGAAGGCCAACGTGGCCATGGCCGGGTAAAGGCCCCGCGTGCGCAGGGCCACCAGCCCGACGAGGCAGCCGGCCAAGCCCGCCAGCAGAATTCCTGCAAGCATGCCCATGGCGATCGGCCAGCCGAGTTTGGCCGTCAGCAAGGCAGAACCATAGTTGCGCCGATGGCATAAAAAAGCCGGCCTGGCCAAGGGACATTTGCCCCGACAAACCGAGCAGCATATTGAGGCCGATCACGGCGATCGGTGGTGTAGAACAGGGTTTGTGCGATGTGAATGTGGAACGCGTTGCCGACCAGGAGAGGGAAGGCGACAATCGCCGCTGCCATCGCCAGGTAAGGCGCCGTTTCGCAGCCACGGACTTGCCTGCTCTGTCAGCGGACATCGGCTTTGGCCTCTCCGAACAGACCGCTCGGCTTGATGACGAGCAGGGCCATAGACGAGCAGCAGGGGATAAAGGTCGCCGAACGCCGAGTTGATATAGTTGGAGAAGCTTTCCACCACGCCGAAGACGATGGCGCCAACCAGGACGCCCAACGGATTGGCAAAACCGCCGAGCGAGGCAACCGCGAAGGCCTTGACGGTGAATACCAGCCCCATCGTGCGGTTGCACCGTCACGATTGGCGCCAACCAACACGCCGGAGATCGCGGCGAGCACGGATGCCATCACAAAGACAATGACGACCGTGCGGCGAACGTCGATCCCCAGCAGCGATGCCGTCTCCGGGGTTGAAGGCGACGGCGTAAATGGCCCTCCCGTGCCTGGTGCGATAGAGGAAGGCGTAGAAGCTCAAGATGACGACGAGCGCCACGCACGATCACCAGCAGCTCCTCGACAAACACGCCGACCCCCAGGAACTGCACGACATTCTGGCGATTGCTGGAGAAGAGGGGCGGGAATACTGTGACGACTTTCCCACACCAACGTTACGACGTTCTGGACGATGAGTGCGACACCCATGGTGGTGAGCACCCAAGAGTACTGCCCGCCCCCAAGCGAGCGAAGGCGGTCGAGGGTCGGATGGCCAAACCGCTCCAGCGCCCAGCCCATGAGCGCCAGCACGACAATGACGGCCGCGACCACGAGCAGGACGGGTACACCCGCCAGCAGCAGGCGCCATGCTGAGGTAGGCGGCAAACATCAGAGAACTCGCCCTGGCCGAAGTTCATGCGCGTGGTCGCCAGGTGGGCGATGGAACAGGCCGGTGGCCGTGAGCGGTAAATCGCGCCCATGGCCAGACCGCTCAGCAAAAGCTGAACGACATTTGCGCTGAGACATCGAACCGTCGCCTCTGGGAGGTGCCGGGATGCCGGTTATCAGTAGTTCAGCCGCACGACCTGGCCATTCTTCCAGACCCCGAGAAACACGTGCTCCCTATCGAGGCATTCGTGGTCTTTGGGACCGAACGGCTTGGGCGGCGTCGCCGAGATGGCTTTGATGCCGTCGGCGGCTTCGAGCGTCCCGACGCCGTTGGGATCGATGGTCTTGGCGGTGTCGATCGCCTTCAGCACCACTTGGGTGGCGTCGTAGCCGAGCGCGGCGATGACCGGCCAGCGGAAGTCCTTGCCGTACTCCTTCTCCATTTTGGCAACGAAGGCCTTCGATGCGTCGAGCGACATGTCGAGGGCTTGGCCCATGACGGTGCCCTCGATCTCCTGCTGTCCAACGATCTGCAGGACCTTCTGCGAGGACAGCCCCCAGTTGCCGGCGACCGTCGGCTTGTAGCCGAGTTTAGACATCGGCCGGTAGATCAGCTCGAAGGACTCGTGGAAATTCAAAACCAGCTCCGCCCCGGCCTCCTTCATCTTCAAGAGTTGCGGCGTCAGATCGCTGACGTTGGGGGCCGCCGACTCGACGGCCACAAGCTGCGCATTGCGCGCCTTGAGGCCTTCCTGGATCTCCTTGGCCGCGAAAACGGCATATCCCGTCGTCGAGTGCACCAGGCCGATCTTCTTGAAGGTCTTGACGCCCCAATCAAGCATGTTCTCGATCTGGAATTTTTCCACCATCGAGCAGCGGAAGATATCAGCTGGGGTTCTCGTTGATGAATTGGGCGGTGATGTTGGTGGCGAATCGACGGGCCGGCCACAAGAGGCACGCCGGCCTTTTGCATGATCGGCGCGAACGCCAGCACGTTGCCGCTCGAGACGGTGCCGATGATCACCGGCACCTTGTCGTTCTGCATCAGGCGCTGGACCAGGGACACGGCCTTCTGTGGATTGGCCTCGTCGTCGTACACAACGAGCTCGATCTTGTGCTTGCCGCCCGCAGCCTCGTAGTCCTTGACCGCGGATTTGATGCCCTGCAGGTAGGGACTCGCCGAAGTCCGTGATTGCCGGCAGGCCGCTCAGTCCTTGCACGACGCCAATCTTGACCGTGTCGGCGCTAACTGGCGTTGCTGCGCACGGCGAACGCCGGCCAGCACGGCGGCCCAGCATAGTCTGCGTGTCATTCGTTTCCTCCTAAGATGTTCGGTTGTGTTTGTTGTTGGGATCGCGCCCGCCTCAAGCGACGCGAAAGATCGCAACCCCATCCTTGTTGCGCAGCAGTCTCACCCGTGTGCCGAGGCTTTTGGCGTCATCCGGTGCCTCCAGTCAGCCGGTCACCTTCACCCCGGCATCGAGTTCGACGACAGCCACAGCGTAGGAACCCTCGGCCCGGAACGCGGCCGGTGGGCGGCGGATGACGGTCCAAGTCAGGAGCGTGCCCTCACCTGCCACTGCATGGCGCTGCAGCGCCGCCTCGTGGCAACGGGGGCAGATCTCACGCGGGCCGGCGTCGAGCGCACCGCAGGCGCCGCAGCGTAAAACCTCGACCATGCCGGGTTTGGACGTCCATCACGCATCCGACCGCTTCAGGATGCTCACGGTACAGGCGATGCCGGCGCCGCCAAGATTGTGCGTCATGCCGATGCGGGCACCCTTGACCTGGTTGGCGTGCATCCCGCGCAGCTGCAGGACGGCTTCGTAGAGCTGCCCGACGCCGGTGGCCCCGACCGGGTGGCCCTTCGCCAACAGCCCGCCAGAGGGATTGATCGGAATGTCGCCGCCAACCACGCGTGCGGCCCTGCGCGGCCCATTTGGCGCCCATGCCCACGGGGACCAGGCCGAGGTCCTCGCTGTCGATGATCTCGGCCATGGAAAAGCAGTCGTGAAGCTCGACGAGATCGATGTCCTTGGGCGTCAAGCCGGCGGCCTGGTAGGCGCGTTCGGCGGCCTTGACCGTGGCATCGAAGGAGACGATGTCCTGATGGCCACCGATCCTGGGCGAGCCACGGGTTTGCACCGCTGGCGAGAACGACGTCGATGGGCAAATCCGGCGCCGCCTTGGCACGATCCTTGGCAACCACGATGACGGCCGCGGCCCCGTCACTTACCGGACAGCAGTCATAAAGTTGAATAGGATCGGCGATCGGCTGCGACTGCCGGATCATCTCCAGGCTGAGCTCGGCGCCAAGCTGGGCCAGGGTTCTTCAGCCCGTTAGCCTTGTTCTTGATCACCACCGCGGAGACTTCGTCTCGTGTGGTTCCGGTATTTGGCAGCGTGGATGCGCCAGGCAAGGCCGAACAAGCCGGGAAAGGTGAAAGGCCGGACGGGCCGTCGGAGCGATTGTCCATGGCGCAGTTGAGCGCCTGCGTCACCTGGACCGCCCGAGGCGTGCGTCATCTTTCGACGCCCACCACCAAAGCCGCATCGCACAGGCCAGCGGCAACCGACAGCACGGCGTGGCGGAAGGCGATGCCGCCGGAGGCGCAGGCGCCCTCCACCTTGGTGCAGGGTATGTTCTCGAGCCCGAGCTCGTCGGCGACGATGCCGGCCAGAACCTCCTGCCCGCTGAGCGGGCCGGCGATAAAATTGCCGAGATAGACGGCACCGATCTCTTTGCGCTCCACGCCGGCGTTCCTAAGCGCTGCGTTGGCCGCTCTCGACGGCGAGGCTTTCCAGGCCGCGGCCGTCGTGCTTTGCAAGGACGTCGAGCCCACCCCGGTGATTGCCACCTCACGCATTGTCGGTCTCCTTCAGGAGCTGTCGCAGATCCGTTTTGAGGATCTTGCCGTAGCTGTTCTTGGGCAGGCTCTCGACGAACCGATAGTGGCGCGGCCGCTTGTAGCGCGCGATGTTGTCGAGGCAGACGGCATCGAGATCCTGAGGCGTGATGCGCGCTTGCGGCGCGCTACCACGAACGCCACCACCTCCTCGCCCCATTCCGGGTGCTCGCGGCCAGATCCACGGCACATTCGAGCACCATCGGGTGGAGTAAGCAGGACCTCCTCGAGCTCGCGTGGGTAGATGTTGGAGCCGCCCGAGATGATCATGTCCTTGGAGCGATCCTTCAGCGTGAGGAAACCTTCGGCTGTCGGTGAACCCCATGTCGCCCGTCCAAAGCCAGCCGTCGCGCAGCGCCTTGGCGTTGGCCTCCGGAGTTATTCCAGTAGCCGCTCATGACGCAGTCGGAGCGGGTAATCACCTCGCCGATTTCGCCCGCCGGCAACTGCGCGACCGTCGGCATCGACGACCATGCATGTCGACGCCGGTGCGCGGCACGCCGCAAGAGGCGAGATTTGCTCGTGGCGCGGATGCTCGCGCTGACCGAGCAACCGCTTGCGAGACATAGCTGATGGTCATGGGCGATCTCGCCCTGGCCGTAGATTTGCGTCAGCTTCGGCCCGAAGATCTCGAGCGCCATCTTCAAGTCGCTCACGTACATCGGCGCGCCGCCAAAGTAGAGCGTCTTAAGCCCGCTGGTATTGGACGACCCGGCCCGGCGATGGTTGATCAGGCGCGGATACCATGGTGGGCGCGCCGAACATCGTGACGTTTTGCTGCTTTGCCAAGACATCGTAGATCCGATCCGGCTCGAAGGAGCCGGACATTGACAATGTGGTGCGCCCCTTGGCGATGTGGGGGAGCGCATAAAGCCCCGAGCCATGCGACAGCGGCGCGGCGTGCAGCTTTACATCGCGATCGTCGAGATGGTCGATGTCGGCGTAGTAACAGTGCGACATGAATTGCAGATTGCGGAAGGACAGCACGGCGCCCTTGGGGCGGCCGGTCGTGCCGCTGGTGTAGAACAGCCAAGCCTTCGTCGTCGGCAGTGCTGAAGGTTTCGGCGATCGGCTCGGACGCGATTAGGCCCGTGTAATCCTTCGTTCTGACGTGCAAAGGATACCGGGCTGCCCCGGCGAAGATGTCGAGCGATGACAGGCGGTCTGCCACATCGGGCGTGCAAAATGAGAGCCTCGCAGCCGGCATTGCCAATAATGAACGCAATCTCTTTTTCATGCAGCCTTGACGTTCATGGGCACGGCCACCATGCCGGCCCGCCAAATGCCGTAGAGAACCTGCAGAGTACTCCCCGCAGTTCTCCATGGCGATGCCGATGCGCGTGCCGCGAGCTGGCCCGAGACGTCCGCGCAGCCCGCCGGCAATGCCGCCGACCCTCTCCTCCAGCTGGGCATGGCTGATCGTTCCGGCATCGGAGGTGATTGCGGGCTTGTGTGGCAGGCGATTGGCCACGCGCCGCACGTCTTGGGAGAGGTTCACGGCCGACCTCAGACTACGCTTCAGGCCAGGGCATTGCATCAACCAGGGATACGCGATGCGGAGCCTGGACGGAAGCCCAATAGCACGCCCGCCGGGGACGCGCCTGTCACGACCGCCGCAGCTCGGCCTCGAGCCTCTCGAGTTCCGCGGCACTGATTCCGCTAGCTGTGTTTGTCGTCGGGAAATTGCCCGGCGACCACCTCGCTGCAGTAGCTTCTTAGAATGCGCCGACTGTATCTGCGTTGCAAGATCGACCATAGCGCTTGGCGAAGCGCGGCGTGAACTTGCTCGAAGAGGCCCAGCATGTCCGCCGACACCATGCCCCTGGCCATCGCGATGCACGCCCGCCCCATAGCTGATCGGTTGGCACGCGAAGGCGTGCGGTGATGATCCTGGCGACCTCGCGCGGGACGCACTCGAGGATCACGGCGAACGCCCCTGCCTGCTTCGAGCGCCAATGCGTCCTCCAACAGCCGCCTGCCGGCGACCGCATCGCCGCCCTGGCACCTGAGCCCGCCCAGCTGCGCCGCATTCTGCGGCGTGAGCCCGATATGCCCCATCACCGGTACCCCCGCGTCGTGCACGGCCTTAAGCGTCGGCACGATCGCTCGCCCTGCCTTCGAGCTTCACCGCATCCGCGCCGGCTTCCTTCAGGAACCGGCCGGCGTTGCGCACGGCTTCCGGCGCCGAAACCTGATAGGACATGAGAGGGCATGTCGGCGACGACCATCGCCCGCTTGGCGCCGCGGGCGACCGCGCGCGTGTGATGCAGCATCTCCTCGAGCGAGACCGCAACGGTGCTCCCGGATAGCCGAGCGCCGTCATGGCCAGCGAGTCGCCGACGCAAAATCGTATCGGAGACCCGCGCGATCGGCCAGCATGGCAAGCCGCATAGTCATAGATACTCAGCATCGTGATCTTGCGCCGTTCCTCCTTCAGCTTTTGCAGATGGATGGGCAAGACCTTTTGCACTGGATCCACGCGGCACTCCACTCTTGTTCGATTGCCATGATCGCTCGGGAGAGGCACGAATACTAGCGCCCGGCCGCGAATGGGCAAGCCGACAAGGCGCGCGCACCGGGTGCAGCGCATCTTGTCGAGAGCGGGCGCCGGTCAGCTCTGCGCCTTCGCTCAAAAAGCGCTGCGAGGACCCTGGTTGGCTCGGCCGCGCAGGTGCGCGTCAAGCCTGGCAAGCCTCACCCGCAGCGTCGCCGATCGCGCGCCTTTCACGGCACCGCGATGAGAACCACGCCGGCGGTGATCGCCGGAGCACGCCCAGCCAATGATGAAGGGCAAGATGCTCACTCAAAAATAGCACCCCGAAAACGGCAACCAGAACGACGCTCAGCTTGTCGATCGGGGCCACGCGCGCGGCATCCCCCAGTTGAAGAGCACGAAAATAGCAGACTCAGGACGCCCCCGTCGCCATCCCCGACAGGGCCAGGAACGCATAGGTGCGACCGGAAATGCTTGCGAGCGGTTGAAAGCGCCCGCGCAAAACCAGGATGCCGCCCAAGACAACAAGGATGACGACGGTTCGAATGAACGTGGCAAGATCGGGGTCAATGCTGGCGACGCCCAGCTTGGCGAAGATCGCCGTCAGCGCGGCGAAGGCGGCCGACAAAGGGCCCAGACCATCCAGGCCGGGAGGCCGATATCGGGCATGGCCTGCACTCCTTTTATGCTGGCGTCCGCATGACCTACACGGGTGACCCTGACACCCAGAACACGAGGGTCGACGTGGGGACCATTCGGCGCTGGACCCCTGCCGCGACCCAACCACAGGGAGTGGGGCGATGCCAAGCAGATCCGCCCGACCCAGCCCTGCCCACCGCCCGGCGGCGGCAGCGCTGGAGCTGGCGGCGATGCCTGATCTTAAGGGCATTCGGCGCGGACGCTTCGGCGCGACGTGCCTGCGCTCATCTTGCCGGTCGCGATCGAGGTGGTGCCTGGGACGCGAAGGCATTGGCGGTCATCGTTGCCGGTTACGCGCTCTCCCCATCGATCATTTCCGGATGTAGGAATGTCATCCTCCCCCTCGCCATTCTGTTCGCCATCAAGCTGATCGCGCCGGCGATCCTGGCCAAGCACCGCAGCGCGGCGGCGCGCGCGAGCACGACGCATCAGTACCGTTGCCGCCGGCGCCATCGCCCGCATTTGGATCGCCGCGGCGCGCGCTGTCCTGGCGGCCAATGCGACCCTCACCACCCCTGGCGGCCCGGGCGCGAAGGCACCCGCCCCAACGCAAAGGTGGCCGCAAGCTCGCAGGCGCCGACCGTGGCGCGCTGCGGCGGGCGGCAATTCGCCCGCAGCCGCCGTCGTTGCCGGATGGCTGCGCTTCGAGCACCATGTTGAAGGGCGTCTCGGCGGCCGCCGAACAGCCCTTGTCCCGGGCGCAAGGGCGTGCGCGCGGTGTCGTAAGACCCCGCGCCAGCCCCGCTGGGGGCGCGCGCCGTCCGCTCGCTCGGCCAGCCCGATCGCCGCCCGACCGGTCCTCACCGCAGGCCGGAGCTTCGGCCCACGGCGAGGTCCGGCACTTCGCCCTCGACGGCTATTCGCCGAAATATTTCAAGGCGATCTGAAGCCCTTCATCGTACATCTTCTGGTATTCGCCAGACCGACTGCTCTGCCCGCTTCGTGCTGCGATGGAAAAACTGGATGACATGCGCGATCGGGGTCGCCGGCCGCCTTTGATCGAGTTCCTCAATGCGCGTCGTCGATCCAACATCGACCAGACCATCGAGATCAAATCCACGATGTAGTAGTACATGGCACCGATGTAAACGCCGCGCGACGTGCTCGTTGCGGATCGCTCCAGCATCTCGGCCCGGTTGCCCTGCGGTGGGATGTGCTCATAGCACCAGCGTCGTTCTTCAAGGCGGATGCATCCCGTTGTGGTTGTGTCGCGCTCCAGCCAGACGCGCTCGGTCTTCGCCCGGTTTCGCGTCAGCCCTTCCGGATACGGCATCTTTACCGCCGTAACCAGTTGATGACCTTGCGTACGTCTTCGCGTTCCGCGGCGATGCCGCTCGCACTGGGGATACTGAGTAGGCAAATTGCGAGAACAAGAAGCTTAGCGTGCTGAAGCATTTGACAAATCCCTTCCCAATGGGCCGCAGGCTCTCAGCGACGTGGCCAAGTTTCGTCCGTCCAGATACTTTCTGGTTACGAGGCAGAGCGCACGGTGCAACGCCGAACCCCGTTGCGGTTCTGTGCGTGCACAAATAATCACGGCGTGTTTCTTCGCGGCCGCAACGCCCGGTCATCGACGATTGCGCCGCGCAGCAAAGCGGCCGTGCGCCGATCAACGGCCCATCCGTTCGTGCCCAAAGCAGTAGCAAGGATGGCGCGCATGACACGGCATGCCATGCGCGCAACTCACTGGCACGCAGGCATTATTCGCCAAGATACTTAGCGCAACCAGGATGCCCTCATCGTAGCGCTTTTGATAGTCACCGCGGAATTGGTCACCCGATTGGTCCCGCGATGAGCAATACGCGTAA
>ERZ1370068.857-contig-10785_pt1 | contig 48535 bp, 78 predicted proteins | sample MGYA00561227_ERZ1370068 | MGnify/ENA primary metagenome ERZ1370068 (study PRJEB38410, sample SAMEA6850437) | metagenome | study: Metagenomic assessment of the ecological functions of the soil: analysis of the soil microbiota associated with the... | reverse complement strand
TTGTACTTCCACGTTCCGGTTACGGCCATTGCTATGCGGGTAATAACCCAGGCGCGTTCGCGTCCGGTGGTGCAAAAATAGCCTGGTACTCCTGCAAAAGCCGTTTCCGCGCCCATATCGCAGCCCCACCTTCTGCAAGTTTCTCCCGTAAGCCTTCACTAAGGAAAGCTGAAAAGCAATATGATCTGCATGCCCGCGCCGGGTGCTTATCCGGCAGACGGCAGAAAATGGTAAAGTAGGCGACACTATATCGCCATTGGCAAGCCGAAGATCCAGACGAAACGCTTGGCATCCTGCGGGTCAAACGCATCATAGGGCACTAAAAAGCGGCTTGGTTCGGGTGGTTTACTACCAGTTGCGGCGGCTCCGGTCACGGGAAGTACGCGTGGCGGTAAGAGGTTTCTGTTTTTTACGGTATTTTGCCAGTGGGTCGTTGTCCACTAATGGTACACCTTTCGGCTCAAATCAGGTGACTGCTGGTCTAAATCGTGAAAATGGTTCAGGTAGATGACCTTCTCCCTGCTCAGGCGTTTCCCGTCTGTTTGCACATCTGGCGGCGATATGTAGCGCTCGGTTCGCTGGCAATCTCGTTCGTGGGGCTAAAATACGCCCTCGCGTCAAAATCTGCTGGTACGAATTGCCTAAGTCGGAAACCACGCTTTCCGCTCCCGCCATGCGGCGTTCATCGCCACCGCTCCTCCTTTCCGGTTTTCACCTTGCACTATTTTTATCTGCCTGTTACTATTAAGCCCACATGGCAATAGCTTCTGTCAAGCGCCTATTGCCGCTTCGCGCTTATCCGGCGTTGTGTCCTTACCAGGCCACCTCTATAATACTGAAAAGCATTGGGGTATTCAGTATTTATTAACTATTTTACACTATGATACAGATATTCCTGATAATACTAAACTGTACAAAAATGTTTACTATATGTCAGTATGTTGCTACCCCCTCCACCTCTAAATTTTCGTTAAAATCGGCTTTACGCTCATAGAAATGAGCATTGTACTGGTCGTCATCGGGCTGATTGTCGGCGGTATCCTGACCGGACGGGATTTGATAGACGCTGCCGCCTGGCGGGCGCAGATTCACAGATGAAAAATACAATGTGGCAGTCCATACATTTCAGCTAAAAATACGGCTATCTTCCACCTGGCGACATTCTGACCCAACTGCAAGTATGTTTGGATTTAGCCAGAATTTATACTGGTGAAGGGAGATGGAAATGGTCTTTTAGGGTGTTAATGATAATGCCCGGCGATGACTGGGGGAGTTTTGAAATAGCTGGAGAAACTTGCATGCTGTGGGTAGATTTAAGTCTTTTAGCGGCCTGATAGAAGGTTCATTCAATACGTGTTCTCCCAATAGCAAGCCAGGTTCACTGAGTTACCGGAAACGCACTTAACAACTGGTTTCCGGCTGCTAAACTGGAAATGGCAATTATGTTTATGCACTTTTCCACCACTTGTTCGATTAACAGCTTTAACGGCAATGTAGCCAGGGAGTTTCGGTCATTACAGCCAATAAGATTACCGGAGATTTTGATGCCCGGCACAAGGTTTACGGTCAAGCAGAGCTTATAATATGAACGATAAAAAAGTTGATGATGGATTGCCGCAATCAGGACATGTAGTACAGGCGGTATGTAAACGCTATAATCTTTCCAACAATGTTAATTGGGCGGCGGGTGGCAGCGCGTAGCTGGAGCCAATCAGGAACCAGCCGCTTCAGCTTCTTCGACTACCTGCGCATGACAATGGCGGCGTAGCTGCTAACCACATGCAATACTCTGTGAAACAGAACCAGGGAACAGGATATAACTGCTCCCTGTCTTTCCAATTTCAATAATCAACCCCCGTATGTACTTCACAAAATGCAAGCTACCTAACTGCAAACCTGCCAGTCAATACGGCCTAGCTATCACCTGTTATCAAAGTCCATATCCTTGTCCTGCTCTTGCCTGCTCGCGCCTGGCTTCCTCCTCTGCTGCCAGTAACCGCCAGCCAGTTTCCACAGCCTCTACCATAATCACGCACATAATCATACGCTCTCACCACTAAATCAGCGCTTTTGCTGTACCAGTAGCCAATCCCGCCCAGTACATAACTTCCCCATTTTCCCTGATTTGCTGCTCAAGTTCTTTAATATATGGTAAACGGTCGCTCAGGCTCGTATCTTCCCCCGCGCCTTCTTTCCTACTGCCCGCTCTTCCGGCTTATAATCCCCTTCATCAAGGTCGGCGTACATTTCAAATACATCTCCGCAAGCGTGGCGATTTCCACCAGCATACTTTCATTGCCACGCTCGGCTACCTTCCGTGCTCCCGAATATGCGCCTCCTGCTCCTGCATATACGGTAAACGTCACTCAGGCTGCTATCTTGGAGTTCCCTCGGCTGGCCGGCGGGAAAGAAAAGGCTTCCGGTTCCGGCTCCTCCAGTTCGCGGACTAATTCTGCGCCATTTCTGCCTGGGTAACGGCCTGCTCCCTTAGCCTTTCCTCCATCATCCGGTTACGCTCGGCAATCTCGCGGTTTTATCCCCCAGGTCGGTCGCTATGCCCTCCGCTCCATCGCCGTGGCTTCCTTGCCCATGTGAATGGTTGCTTCACGCTCAATGCACCCTGCTCCTCCAGCGTCGATGGTCAACCCGTGCATCAAAACCATTTGCCTCAAGCGCGTCATTCTGATAGTCCGCCCATTTCTCGCGCGCCAGTGTTCAAGAAGCGTTTCCTTCCGGTTCCATTCACGGTTTTTCCTGACGCAAAGCCATCACCGTCCAGTTCACGCATGGTCATAACCAGATGCGCATGGTCATTACGCTGGTCGCCTTTTTTATCTGCACGGTGCAGACCTATATCAACAATCGCGCTCGCGGATGCAAGCGCCTCACGCGCATAGGTGGTGACGAAGCTCAATCTTCACTTGCTCATCCGTCAACTCATGAGGCAACGCTAAAACAAACATACGGGCAGGCTGTGCATCCACACGCTTCTCTGCAAGCTCAGCGCGGTTCCAGAGTTCATGGCGATGAGAGACCCAATCGGGCGCATGATCAGGAGCGACAATCTCCCGCATGAAAAACGCCGCGCTTCCACGCAGGAACCAGCTTGCCCGCCCGCTCGTCGTACAGATCCATCCCCACGGCATAGGCTGAAGCGGCAACCGACGAATGCCCAAGGCTGCGGCGCACGACATCGGCATCCAGATAATAAATTGCCATCAGCCAAGCCCTCCGTTTCGGGCAATCGTGGGTGTCCTAAGGGGACGTTCCCCTGACTGGCGTGCAGAGGTGAAACCTTTGCGCTGGAGTCAAGGGGGCGAGGCACGCCCTTTGTTGCGAAATACTGGGGAACAATTTTCCCCGCTGGGGTACAGGGTAAAACCCATGTGCAGGAAGGGGATGGCACTCCCTCATTGTGAAGTTCTCAGGGTGCAAAAACCCATGAGGCAGAGTTCGAGATGCAATCTCTGACGCATCATCGCTTGCGATGTATAGATGCGCTCTTACGAGCTTTGGCACTGCTACTCTCCAGCATTTGTGAAACCCTCTCCAACTTTGTAACTCTGCAAACTTGCCATATTATACCGCACAGGTATAAAATTTGTATGAACAACCAGCACAAAAGAAAGGATAATGATAATGGAAAACGAGCAACCGAAAAACAGCGGCGGCTTACCGATGAGAGCGATTCGCCAAGGCAGAGGAGAAGAGAAGAGAGCGAAGGAAAAGAAGAAAAGCCATGAGCGAGAGCTGGGGCGCAAAAACGAAGCGCATCAACAACCAAAGTTCCTGATAGGCTCGGCCATGCTGAAGCGAAGCGGAAGAAAAGCAGTCCCAACGTGAAAAAAATTCTTACATGGCCTGCTGAACAGATTCCTCACACGGGAATATGATAGGAAATTTTCAGCGATCCAGAGAAAGACCCTCTTATCTTGCCGCCCGCGGCGGAGAAAAGCGACGACAAAACGGGCGGAGTAGCCGCTCTATTCGGAATGTCCAGACACCATGTCGGACATTCCCTGTCATAAATATTCACTGGTTGCTAAATCGCTCCAGGAGTATCATTCACTATCTTGGAGTGTTTTCTGAGCAAAGCTGATTTAGCGGCAGTGGTCGGTGGAAAACTGAACGCGCTCTACACCTCCGGCAATCAAGCGCAAACTGGCGGCGTTTGAAGCTCTGGAAAAAGAAAAGCAGCAGCACGGGGTGAAGGTCCAGAACTGGCAACGGCGCTGCCGTGACAGGCTTCGGCTCATAGGTGCCTCTCTGAATGAGGAAAAACGTGCTAACGCTCAATCACAGGATGAGCAGTTGAGAATTAAAAGCCGTGGAAAAAAGCATAGAAGAAATTTTAACCGCGTCCGGTCAAACCCCAGAACAAAGAGCTATGACGCTCGGCGTACTGAAGCAAATCAGGGCTTTAATGGCAGGCGGCGGCATGATCTCAGGAGCAAAGCGATACAATAACACCCGTCAACGTGCCGAACGTGAAAGATAGCGACCATGGCCCCTCGCCGGGGCGGGTGAGCTTCCTCCTGCTCCAAATGTCCAGACACCATGGCCGGGCAGTTAGCAGGCACGTAACGCATTGTATCGCTTGCGGGAAGGGCTTGCTATTCAAGGCATAAGCGGAACAGTCACGTGTTCACTCAACGTTATGGTTCCATACGGGAACATCCGGGCTGGCAGGAAGCTGAAGACGGGTACTGCGCTGTGATAGTTTCTATAATTCACATTGCCTGAAGTGGAGGTTGCCGTTGTAAATGTGACAGCATTTACGTTCATGGAATAAAGATTGGTCTGCGCTTGCTGGATTATCACAGGCGTTGGTCGCTGGGGGTTGATCATGGCGTAGCGTCCGCTCGACGGAGTATGACGGCGACGAAAGCATGTAGTAGGCTTGTCCTGCATTGATGATGCCAAGTATGAAGAGAAGGAAGAGGAAAGACCAGAAGGCGAATTCACAGCCGAGACGCCGGTATCAGTTTTCTGATAGCACACGCCAATCCGGCAATCAACGCAGTGAAACCGGCTATTGCAGCGCACAGGTTTCTCCGGATCAGACGCAGCGTATGGTATGGCTTTGCCCCCATCATTGCACCCTGACCGAAACGGTTTAGTTAAAGGGAATGGGTTAGGAATTGTTGGATACGAGATCAGCAACGGTACGGAATAAGCTGCTTTAATTGTCACGAAGGTTGCCAACCCACTGTTACATGAGCTTGCGCACGATGCCGGGACGCCGTCGCATTCGCAGAATATCGTCACCGTGGCGGTTGCTTTCTTGGAAGGAGGAAGGGTTGTAGCGTTTTGCACCGTAGCTATGCCGCTTGAATTGCTTGGCTGGCCCAGAGCAAATTGCTCGCCAGCGCGTAACCACACCACTTAATTCCACCGAGGCTCCTGTGGCTGTTGTGCCAAAGTCAATCAGGCCAATAAGCAAAAACGTGGCCGAGAGAATAGCGCCATTTCTACGGCGGCAACCCCTGCTGATTTTCCACGGGATTTCCTGAAAATCATCTTGCTATTCCTTAATCTGACAGTACTCATGCCTGGGGGTACCGAAGGGGAGAGAGAATACCTGCCGGACAATTTTCTGGAGATATGGAAGTATTGCGTTGAAGATAATCCTGGAACGATAAGCTGGGTACAGCTTCCTTTAGCGCTTCCCCCATTAAAAGCCACCATGCTTTTGGGAAAATAAAGCGCTCCTGTTAAGTCCATGTTCCGGATCACCGTTAAATACTTGTGTGCCGCCGGAAGAAGCGCGGTCGCTATAAAGGATGCCAACGTAGGGGGAGAGCGCCGGGTCTGTGTTTGTACTTGTCGGGGCTGATAGCGCTATGTGCCCCTCCATTGAACGCGACAGTGCCTTATTGGTCAGGGCGTTGGTATGACGCCGTCCCCGAGTGAGGCTTCCCCATTCTGAAGACTTCCGCCATCAATAATATAAAGTCTGGATTGAGTTACCGCTGGGAGCCGTTCAGGGTGATGCCACCGCAATAGACTCCGGAATTGAAGCGCCGTTTCTCGGTGAATACAATTATGAGCAAAAAGAGGGCATTGGGGACGGCGTTCGCAAACGGGTCTGGCACCACCGAGCCATAAGTGATGATGTTCGGGCTGCTGTTATAGATAGCAGATCCGTTATTTAAGATGCCTCCTGCGGTATAAATATTTTCCAGCGTAAGCGTTGCGCCGTTTAATACTGTTCCAGCGCCGCTACTAGAATCGGATACCATGGAACAGCCCGGCATTTTAAAGTATTTGCCCGTTAGAGAAAAATGTCCATGCCGGAAATTGTCGAGGGCGATGATGCAGCGTTATTGTTACTGGAGGGTTTATAAGCGCTACCGAACGTACGCCAATGGTTTTGGCTATGGCACGAAACAACGCAGAGAACAAAGCTTTTTTGCGGTTTGCGAAGCGATCACCTCGACTGCATGATTGTTCCCTGCGTAAACGCCGGTGCTGGGGATTATTGACGGTGATGCTGACCTGGGCGCTTGCGCCAAAGCCGTGCGGTTCATTTCCTTATCAACCACCGTTTACAATGGTGGTTTACGGCGCGCTTTTCTGCAATGCGGCCAACTGGTACGCAGCGGCAATAGCCGCTGCATCCGCCTTCGCTTACCAGTACCTTTGCCAGGCGCGCTACGGGAAATTTCCACGCCCTATTCAATAGAGGCCTATGATGATGGGAAGCGTAAAGCGCCCTTAGGACTAACAATTCCCCCATGCTGGAATTTAAAACAGCTTTTGCGTTTATACGAAGAGTATCTATCATAGATCAATATCATTCAGAGACTTCCTGTTATTCATTATTCATGAGAATGATTAAAATATGGTTAAAATGGCGTGAAATATATAGAACCGTGTAGCTGTTTAAATGGCAGGTCTGGTTTTTTCCAGCAGTTTCTCTCTTGGCCTCTCGGTATTTTCCTGGCGGTCGCCTATGTGGAATTAGGGGGTACACCCTAAACTGACACTCTGATAGTAGTCACCTCTTTGCACTGTCAGATAGGGTGGTTATCTATTGCTTGACAGTTCGCGTAAGGTCTTGAGTCTATCTGACAGAATGGAGCAAACATGGCATCCAAGGGACAACGCATCGGCTATGTCAGAGTGAAGCGGCTCCGATCAGAACGAAGATCTGCGTCGGCTCGAACACATGGGGATCTGGATCGGATCTTCACCGAGAAAGCATCCAGCCAGGGCGCAATCGTCACAATTGCAAGCGTTACTGAGTTATGCCGTGAAGGCGACACGATCGTGAAGTTCTGGCATGGACCGTCTTACACCTGTCTGGATGATCTCGCCATATTGCCGAAGAGCCAGACCAAGCGTGGTATTTGTGTCCGATTCATCAAGAAAACCTCGCTTTGGCGATGACGGCCCAATGGCCAAGGTGATGCACGGTACCTGGGCGGAGTGGCCCCGATTCGGCGTGATCTCATCAGGGAACGCCAGCAGGAAGGATTGCCTGGCTAAAAAGCGCGGCGTGTATAAGGGGCGCAAAGAAATCCTTATCCCCGGAGAAAAGTGAGGAACTGCGGCGGCGTGTTGCTGCTGGCGAGAAAAAACTGCCTCTGGCCGGGAATTCGGTATCATGCGCGACACTATCTATCAGTATCTGAAACAAGACAATGGGAGTTGAAAGATGAAATCCGTTACGCTCCTATCTCAGACCAATCAAGGAAGAATGTGTTTCGGTTTTATCATTTGGATATACAGCCTGACCTGTTTGAAGTAACTTGTCTGGTTTAAGTGGGGGTAGAATAGGTCGCTCGGCAGACTCATGACCTCTTACCCAACTGAGGATGAGGCGCAGCTTGCCTTGCACAAGCAGCGGGGAGTAAAGAAAGAGAGGATATGGAGCATAAAACTTCTGGTGCAGAAACACTGGATAGTCTGTTGTCACACGGGTAGCAGAAGAACAGTCAAGGCGGCAAGTTTGACCGCGCGTTGTTTTACCAGCTCGCCTGATATTCAATGGGAGCGATACTCATCTGTTGTTCAGCGTCCAACCAATCTAATGCTTTCTGGAATATCTGTAAATCCTCACCTCGATTTGCTCCGCATCGTTTTTGCTTTCACCAAAGAAGCCATCTCTGTCTTTATTGACCCGCTTTCTGATGGCTTCCCATTATCTGTTGTATATGGTCTTTACCTAACCAGAGAGGCTGGCATTTATCTTCGCCGTCCGCAAAGTTTTCTACGATATAGCCGTGCAAATCCAGGATGTTTCCGCCAATACCCAGCATCAAAACCTTCCGTTTTCTTATAACTGCCATTACAAGCGCCTTCAAGCATATAAATTTCTGCCGTTAAATACATGTCTAAACCCATAAATCTCTCCCTTTGTTCGTGGAGATTGCCTTTGCGCCTCGCTTACAGCATGGAGAGGCGGCGCATGCAGCGAAAGTCATAGGATTTTGTTTCTGCGAGGAATGGCCGCCAGGTGGGGGAAAATCCGTCATTGACTTTGAGCGTTGCCTCATGTCGTCGGAATAAGCGAGGCGCAAAGGTGACAACGCAAAAGGAAAGAGATAAGATAGTGGTTATTTTGATGAGGCAGAAAAAAGACGCCCTGCGGCACACGGGCAACAGGAATGCGAACCACCCCAATATGGGAAGCTGGAGGAAAAAACAGGAAAGCATAGCCCAGCAAGCAAGACAGATACACAGCCGGACAGAAAGGAAGATATGCAGATTGGGAAGAAAAAAGAAGCGTCAGAAGAAGAGTGGGATTACTGGGGTATTCGTATGCTGGGAAAAGAAAGAAGAGGATATGCAGGATAAAACTTCGGTTGCATAAAACGCGGCAGTCTGTTCTTCCTGAACAGACTGCGTATAACTGATGACTGCAAGCCCCGCCACCAAGAATGATTTACGCAGCCAGTCTCCTTGTAGCAATGGCATAGTGAGTGTGGGTCAAGTTCAATGCCCAAGTAGTTGCGACCTAAAGTTTTAGCTGTTATCAAGGTGTCCCAGATCACAAAATGGATCCAAAGATCCGGCATTCAGGCCTTGAGAAAGCCTTCACCAGGGGCGTGAGAGTCTCGACTACGATTTTTCAGTTGGGTGATTCACGTTGCCGCTGTATTTCCAAGACTGTACATCGCTGATAATATGCTGCGAGAGTACGCGGGTAGCACTTTGCTAACAGGTAAAGCACTTTCATGCTGATAACGAAGAAAGCTAGATTTCGAGGCATAGCGCTTTCTGGGAATACGAGATGTCCAACAATCGAAACCAGCCGCACGCCAGGCTGCTATGAAATGATCGGGCGCTCCCCAACCAAAGCTGAGGCAAAAGCTGTTGTTGTCAAGTACTCTATACATTTCCGAAAACGACGGCATCAGCCAATTGATGTTATGTCGTTTTTGATGGAGCGATGCAGGATTTATACCGAACGATATACGGAGGATCGGTCAAAACAAACTGAAAACTTTTTCCGGAAGCTGAGGCAAAATGTGTAAACAATCACCATTGATAATAGTGTTATCACTGATGGAACGGTTATTTGCTGAGTGGTATTCATGATGTATCTCCTTTTCGGTTGTTAGTAAAGGCCGAAAGGCGGGAAATATGTGTCTTTTACAACCCGACCTCGCGGGGTGCCTGTTTGCACAAGCAGCGCACGGAAAATGGGGCGGAGGAAGTTGCAGGCAAAGCAGGGGGTTTTCGCTAGGCATACAGAACTAATCAACGAACGGAGATAGAGCGTGATTGAAAAACTCTGATATCTAACTCTCCTGCGGTGATGGAAATAGAGATCGTGGTACTTTGTGACTGATGCTCATCCTCAGGGGCGTCTAATGGACGTGGATGTAGCGCCACTCTCATATGAGGGAAGCTGGGGAGGGAACAAGAAAGCACAGACTGGTAGTAAGATAGGTGTGCGAAGGCTGACAGCAAGACGAAATACACAGCCGGACAGAAAGGGAAGATGTGCAGATTGGAAAGAAAAAAGCGTCAGAGAAGAAAAAGTGGGATTGCTTCCTACCCCCGGCTTTGGCAAAGGCAGTCCGGCGCAATCTGGCTTCTTCGTAATAACCTTTACGTCGAGCTGCTGGCGGATCGCAATCAGCCATCTCCTGATACTTCAAAGCCTCGCACGCGGGGATTGAAGCTGTGATCAGTCTGGCAATCCGCTCCTGCTCTTCAACAGGTAAATTTTCATCTGTCTCTGCAACATAGCCTTCCTTGTTTTCATCGGCAAAGTTTATCCTGAAGTTTGGTATTTCATGCCCATGCTGCCCAGGCAGTAAAGGCAAGATATTCATATTCCCATTTGCTCTATCATAAAATCCTCGGTTGAGGTTAAGGGCGGCATTGCTGCCGCCCTCGCCAGTTTATTCGGCATTAGCTTCAGGTTCCTTGCGTTCCATGATGACGATCCTTTACCGCTTACGCTCAGACCTTCAGGGGATGAGCAGGTCAACTCGTTGCCCTTGCCGTTAGCGAGAGAGCACACCTACTTCGCGCCAGTTGGCTTTCTTTTCAGAGCCTTCTTTGGCTTCGGTCACGATGTAAGCGATATGTGATGGTTTGTTGGACATAACTTTCTCCTTTTTGATTTTTAGGAACTACACCATGTAGCTCCTTGAACGCTAACGAATATGACGTGACTGAAACCCCTACAATTTGAATTTTTGTCTTGCCGCGGGGAATGGCGAAGCCAGGGGAAAAATTCTATTTACAGGGATTTTTCAGATATGTCGAGTTAGTCGTTTCAGGAGTGCTGGCATGGGGTTTTCTGATAGAAAAGGGGTATATTATGGATTAGGCTGACATTACTAGTGCCTTACCTCGTGAGCTTCTTTAAGAAGCTGAAGGAAAGATCATAGGGTACGCCTGGCTGATGCTCAAGGGTGGCATGGGCTGCTCTGGTGCTGACTCTCCCGGAGGTTTTGGGCGATTCATTAGCACATCGTTTCAATCAAGGAACATACGGGACACTGGCGCTGCTATTAAAGGTAATGAACAATGCCGAAGAGGAATCTGGCGGCATGCTGAGCCTTTATTTCACTATCATAGTGCACAAAACTGTAATAATTACTTAACAGTTACATAGCATGTTAATTCTATAAATATATAAAAATCACTTAACATATAGTATATTATAAATTAACAATGTTATACCTGTATTTAACGCATTTATCTCCCCTGCTGGAAAAATATGGGAAGCTAAGGCAGTTTTGAATGGGAATTCCGGCTTATCGTGAATTTATATTATAAGGAAGAAGCTATGAGTGATAGCAAAAAATGCACATGATTACAGAAGAGAAACCTCAGATTATCCTACTAGAGAAGAACTGTATTCAGCAATTTCATATGAGGCAACACTACGCTCACTCATCAGGGTAATCGTGCTTTTAAACGCAATGCTCAGGGAGATAATTCTGGAACTTGCTGAACATCCCGAAAATCGGACCCAGTCATCAAGCTTATGCCGGGAATATCAAGAGCGACGCAGGCAGAAGTTACAAAAATAGTTGAAGGTATTTCTGATAAAGGACAAAAGAGACGCTGTAAATAGGGAAGCAAAAACATATGATAGAAAGATCGCGAGAATTTACCAGCTCGGCAGCTTCGACCAGAAGGTAAAATAAACTACGGAATTAATGAGCAAAAGGCACCATAGAACAAGTGAGCGGTTCTGGTATTTTTTGCCTTAACTCCGGAAAGATTATTTGGAACTGTGGCTTTATAAGAGAGCGATTTCTGCCAGGAATAATAGACGGAACTGATTCAATCCAATAGAGTAAGGTCATGGAGATATTATATTGACCCCTATAAGGGAATTGGATAGCAGATATTCAATCTTTAGAAGGCAAGTGATTTGCTAAAGATGATGAGCCACCCAGCGCAGAAGGGGCACAAGGCGGCAGTGGCATTAGTCAAGGCCGCATTATTAGAAGAGGAGAAGAAGTAATGATGAGGTTCACAAGAATAATGCAGGTGTGCTTTCTTGTTAATGTGGGCATTTCTACCTGGGATTATGGCACTACCGGAATGGAGACAGTTCTCTCTACGTGGCCGACGACTTTATTCTATTTTTGTGTAAGTATTCTTCTGTTTCTCACTCAGGGTATGCTCGAAAGACAGATCAGGTTTTAGAACGATTGCGACAGCCGCCGCCTCATTGCAGGCCGGTATCTATTTGCCATTGAAGGAACCGGTGAAAGGACTATGCGGAACGTATTGGATTTAGCTCCACCTTTGCGCTGCGGCCGTGACCTTGCCGAAATCGGCATGGCCGACACCGGCGACCTCGATCTTGAGATCGTCGATCGGCCATTGGCGGTAATCGTGCCGGTACTTTTTGATCTTCGCTTTCATGCTGGACTGGTTCAGGCGGTCAGCAGGTCCGCTGCGGCCGGCAATCGCGAATTCGCGGAATTCCGGCCGGGCAAGACAAGCTTGATCTGGTCGCGGTTGCGCCAGCCATGGCAATCAGATCGATCTTGCCGTCCCGGATGCGCAGATGCGCCAGAACCTGGGATCGCCGCTGGCATGGAGTTTCATGTCGGTGCCCGGCGTGTAATTGGCGTCTGCGCGCTGAACACCACCAGCTCAACCTTGTCGCTACCGTCAGTCTATGGTGCGGCTGGTCGCCGTGGCGCCGTCGATCCTCGGGCAACGGGGGCCATCGTCAAACTGAGCCACTCAATCAAATCGCCAGGCTGCGCCGCCGATGGCGGCGCTTCTTTGAACCGCCGAAGTCACAAGACCCAGCACGGCTTATGGTGACAAGTTTGTGCGCCATAGATCCGCTCACTCTTAGCCGCCAGAATAAAAGGTTATGAATGCGGCCCGACCCGGCGATATGGGTATTCAGCCGCTTGGGATTGGCATGCAGGTTGACGTCGCCGCTGCCGGCGATGTGGATCTCCGGCTTGCCTCCTCGGTGGGGCGATGTCGGTATTGCCGCTGCCGGCGATATGAACTTCGGTGACCTGCGATTTCACCGCGCCAAGGTCGGCATCATGATCCGCGATATGGATTTCGGCATGCTCTACCTTGCCGTCGGCACGGTATTGCCGCTGCGGCGATGCTGACCTTTCAGCTTTTTCCTGGTCGAGATTGTTGCAGCTACCAGACTGCCGCTTCGCCAAGGCGATGCCAGAACTTCTTGAACTCCCGGCCGGGCAGGGTGATCTCAGCCCGATTCGCGGCCGATCGCGCCAGCCGCCGCTGCGAAACGTCCAGCTCGACCCGGCCGTCGCTGCACGTCGGACATGGCGGACCAGCATCTGCGGATCGCCGGCTGACATGCACCTGGTCGTCGCTGCCCCGCGATGGCGGGGTGGCATGGCCGCCCGACCGCCAGGCCGACCGGCGATTCGCTGCCGTCCCAGTCCAGGGTGCGGCTGGTGGCGTACGCCGCCGGCCACGGCTTCGCAGCGCCCAGGAGATCGGCCGCCGAGCGCGGAGAAAAATCGCATGCCGTCAACTCTTTCCGAACTCCCACTGCCGCCGATGGCAAGGCGGCAGCGCCCATGCACACGGCGGAGGCGCAGAGGCCGATAACGGCGACGATGGCGAGCTTGTGCACCATGCGGAAGCTACCTCAGATGGATTTGTTGGCGGTGTCGAACAGGCGGGAAATGCAGCCGCGCATAGCGGATCAACAGCTTGGCGATGATGTCCATCAACAGCGGCAACGAGGCGCCGCCGCCGCGATCGCGCCGCTACCTGATCAGGCCCAGCGCCGCAGCACCAGCTGCATCGCGGTGCTGCCCATCACCCATGCCAGCCGAAGGGCGGCAAGTTGTGAACAGACGGGAACAGGCGCGCCGCCGCCAAAGCCCAGGCAGGCGACCGCCAGGCCGAAGAAGAGCGCGGCCAGGGCGCACAGCAGCGGCAGGCAGGATGATGAAGTCGATGGTGGCCAGTCCCAGCAGCGCCGGCACCTACCGCGCCCAGGGAATTCCCGCGCTGCGATTTTCCTCCCAGCGGCGGAAACCGATCTCGGCGCGCAGCTCGCGCGCGCCAGGCGCACGAGGATCGCCCAGGGCGGCGGCGACTGGCTACCTGGAGTGCGGCCGTCGGCGGCGCCATCGGCGAGAAGTGGCTTTCGTAATCGGCCACGATGTCGTTGATGTCGCTGTGGTGCAGAGCACGGCCCGGGCCGATCGCGATGGCTGCGCCATGGGAAATGTGCGCGGTTCATGTTACCACTTCTCGGATCTTCCGCACTGCAGCGCCGAAGGCCTGCCAGTCGGGAATTTGCGACTTCAGCGCCTGCGCGCCGCTTTTGGTCAGCGCGTAATATTTGCGCACGGCGGCCGCTGCCCGGGCACTCCTGCGAGATGAGGTCGAGACCAGCCCGTCATTCTGCATGCGGCGCATCAGGGGCGGCGGGTGGTGCCTTCGCCCATGCCCACCGCCTCGGCCGTGCGGCGCAACGGCGATGTCGTAGGCGTAATTGTCGCCATGGGAGGCAGCGCCAGCACGCACATCTCCAGGCACGCCTTTTTTGAGCTGGATTTGCAGGGATTCGACCATGCGCTATTGTGCCTATCACACGGTACCTTGTCTTGCAAGATACTATTTTCGGCTGTTTTCCGGCTTTGAGGCCTTTGCCGGCTAAAAAACCGGCCATGGCCTTGGCAAAGCTTTGAAAAACAAGGCGCCGGTGGCGTTGGGGCTTTAGGGCTTTTGCTCTGATCGCCGACAGCGTTGTGCTGGGCGTGATGCCCTCGGCATCGAACTTCACATGGATGATGCGAAGGCAGGCCGCTGGCCTTGGCCGCCACTGAAAAGCGGGCGCGAAGTCCTCCGTCTTCTCCACCGTCGCGCCAAAGCCGCCGAAGCTTCTGGCCATGGCGGCGAAGTCCGGATTGACCGGAGATCGGTGCCGCTGACCCGGCGGGATATTCCCGCTCTGATGCATGCGGGATGGTGCCGAGCGTGGCATTGTCGAACACCAGCATGATGACCGGCGAGCCGGTATTGCACGGCGGTGGCGAATTCCTGGCCGTTCATCAAAAAATCGCCGTCGCCATTGATCGCCAGCACCGTGCGCTGCCGGATACAGGCTTTTCTCATCGCCACCGCGGCAGGCACGCCGTACCCCATGAAGCCGCATATCGTCGCCATCTGGGTGCCCAAGTGGCGAAAGCGGTAGAAGCGGTGAATCCAGCCGGAATAATTGCCCGCGCCATTGCACAGGATGGCGTCAGCGCGGCAGATGCCCGCGCAGCCAGATCATGATCTCGGACAGATTGACCGTGCCGGGTTGGGGCAGGGCCCGTTCAGACCAATCCAGATAGTCTTGATGCGCGGCGCTGACATCGCCCGGCGCGCGGCGGGGCTTGAGCTTATCCGAGCGGCGGCAGCGAAAGCTCTGCGGCGCGGCATGGATGCCCAGATGCGGCCGATAAACCCGTCCGATCTCTTCGGCGCCGGGATAGGCATGCACCAGCTTCATCTGGCGGCACGGGAATGTCGAACAGGCTATAGCCCTGGGAAGTGAGTTCGTTAAGCCGCGCCCCGGCGGCGATCACCAGGTCGCTGGCTTTCACCCGCGCCACCAGTTTGGGATTGGCGCCCGGGCCCAGATCAGCCGGCATAGTGGGATGCAAAGGATCGAACAGATGCGCGCGCCGGAACGAGGTGCAGAACCGGCACGCCGAAACGCTCGGTAAAGCCGCGCGATACTGGCCAGAACTTTCTCGCTCGGCGCCCGCCGCCCAGGATCAGCATGGGCGCTCGCTTCTGGCCAACAGCTCTTCCAGCTCGGCCATCTGGGCATCGCCGGGACGGTTTCCAGCACTTCGACAAAGGGCGCATCGGGAGATGACGAGGCCAGGGGGCAGGACATCGTGCGGCAGCGACAGCACCACCGGACCTTGGCGTCCGGCCATGGCGGTGGCAAAGGCGCGGCCCACCATCTCGCCCATGCGCTCGGGCTCGTTCACTTCCGCCACCCATTTGGCCAGCCGCCAAAGAAGGCGCGATAGTCCATTTCCTGAAAAGCGTCGCGGCCGCGATTGTCCCGCTCCACCTGTCCCACGAACAGGATCATGGGCGTGGAATCCTGCTGGGCGATATGAATGCCGCCGGAGGCATTGGTGGCGCCAGGCCCGCGGGTGAACGAAGCGAGATGCCCAGCCGCCCGGTCTGCTTGCCCCAGGCCTCCGCGCCATCATCGAGCGCCGCCTTCGTGCGGCACACCGTGATGGCGATGCCGCTGTCATGCAGCGCATCCAGCACCGGCAGATAGGATTCGCCGGGCACGCAAAGAGCGCGGGTAACGCCCTGAAGGCGCAGCTGATCCACCAGCACCTGTGCACAGGTGCGGGTGCGGCTGTGAATGGTCATCCAAAAACGGCTTTCTCGGTATAGGCAAGGTCACCGAGAATGGGACGATGAGGTCCCTTGAAGTAGCGCGGCTCCTTGCCTTCGACATAGTGCGACAGGGGCCCTTCCATGTCACCGTCAATCCACAAAGCCCAAGGAGCCGCGGGGCGGGAAATATCGCGCCAGGGCAGGGGCGCAGCGGCGCAAATCCTCGGCGCCGCGGCAGAACGCTGACCTCCATCACCTCGACCGGCGGCTTGTCCAGGCGGTAGGGAAGCTTGAGCACAAAGGGCGACACAATGCCGTCCTTCTCCGCCGCCAGGCTGATCCAGCCCATCGGCGCGGTGGTCGCGCAGCAATTGCGCTTCCGGCCAGGCTCATCGGGGATGGTCTCGCTGGCCGTGCCCCGGCCAGGCCAGGCAAAGACGGCGCTGCGTGCCAGAGTTGTAAGGCACAAAGCCTGGGACTGCAGCGTCCGCCAGGTTTGCGGCGCGGGCGAGGCGTTCAGATAAGGTGACATGCTCGAGCCTGAGTTCGCCAGCGAGATCAAATGGCCGCGCGCTGGCTGCGCCACTGGGGATCGACATAGGTAGCTCGACAGATTGGAGAGAATCTGGCACGCCGCGCCTGGAGGAAAGCAGCAAGCACCGCGCCCACCGGTCCGAACCTTGCCGTCCAGCACATAGCCGTAGCGCGGAACACCTTCGATCACCGGAAGCATTTTCCAGCGCGAGAAGCCGCGCGCATCCAGTGATCGCGGGTGGAACGTGGGATGCCGCGGGTCAAGAGATCGGCCACAGCCGTCCAGATCGTTATCGGCGATCGGGCGGCAGCGGATGCGGCTGGCCTGTTGGGGTTCGATAGCTCATGCGGTCGCAAAAAAGCCCTGACCTCTCTTATGCACTCTTTGCCATTAGCGGACCGTTAAGGCGCCACAGAGCTGATTAACGCGGCGTTCGCCATGACGGCTTGGCGGTCTGTGGATTGTTCAACCGGGTCAGGGATCGTGCAACCAATGCTTCATGGCTGCGGATTAGGTTGGCGACACGCCGCTGGACCGTCACGCCCACCGTTTTCCTCCGAAGATGCTGGCTGCGGCAGGGCAGGAGTCGCGGCTGCTATGAGGACAGTGCGGAAGAGCGCCGGGCCGCGCTGAAAAACCCGGGCCGACGCGGCGGACCCGCCCGGCACCGGAGGCCGATCGGCGGCGTGCGCGACCATCTGATGCCGGTCGATGGCGGCCATGTCACCTTGCGCTGCCCATTCTCCCCTGGGCGAGCCGGCGCGCCTTCTGTTGCCGGGGATGCTGTATTTTCGCTGGCGGCGGCTGGGTGGCCGGAAGCCCGGACACTCATGACGGGCTGTGCCGCCGGCTGAGCAATCGAGACCCCGGCTGCCGGGTGATTGCCGTGGATTGCCGGGCTGGCGCCCGAGCATCACTTCTGTCGCCTACGGCCTCGTCCGATGCCGTCGCCGCGCACGAGATCATGTGACGCGCAGCCCGCGGGTTTTGGGCGTGGACCCGCAGCGGTTCGGCGCGGCGGGCGACGGCGCGGGGGGCAATCTGGCGGCGGTTCTGTGCCGGATCGCGCGGGACGCGGGCGATCCGGCGCGATCGCCTTCCAATTGCTTCTCTGTCCCATCCTGGACGTTGCATCACGATCTCCGCCGCCTCGTCGCGCGAGCTGGCACGAGGGGTTCTTCCTGGACAGCGAAACCCAGCGCACCGCGATCTGGAACTCTATGTGCCGCCGGGCGACGAACTATCCCATCAATGCCTTGTCGCCCCTGCGCGCGGAGAGCTTCGGACGCCTGCCGCCGGCCGCCCCATCGCATACCGCCCAGTTCGATCCGTTCGGCGATGGTGGCGAGAGAGGCATGCCCAGCGCCCGGCGCGGGTTTGGCGTGCTCCGTGCATGGCCGCTGTCACCCCGGCATGATCCGCTATTTTTACTGCATTTTGCCGCGCATGATCCCCTACGCGGCAGAAGCGATGCGCATTATCGGTACGGAAATCCGCTATCGCCGTGAAGCTTCCGCCATTGAAACGCCCGAGCGCCGTCTTCACAGACGGATCAGGCCGGAATTGGTCCGGGCATAAAACCAGAGCGCTTTGCCCTGCTTCGAATTGAGACGGCGTTTGCCTTGAAATTCCGCTTCGCGCCGTCCTGGTCGCATGCGCGGGTACGGTTAACGCGGACCCGGTTTGGGGTCCGGTGTTAGCACGCCTGAGATTTTGCGTTAATCCACTCGCCGCTATCGATCCGCGTCTCGGGGCTTTTCAGGTGGCGCAATGAGCCGGGTGGAGCAGTTCCTGCTGGGCAGCGGCCACAACCGCACCGCCATTCATGTCGGGCTGGTCAACAACATGCCCGACGCGGCGCTTCGAGACCACCGAGCTGCAGTTCGCGCGCGGCTGCTCAAGGATGCGGCCGGTCCGCTGGATGTGCGGCTGCGTCTTTTCTCGCTGCGCTCCATCCGCGCGCAGCTGCGGAAACGCGCGGCGCGCATGGCGGGATTCTACGATGATGCCGCATTCCTCGCAGGCCGCCAATATCGACGCGCTTGATCGTCACCGGCGCCCAGCCGGCACGCAGCCGATCTGCGCCAGGAGCCCTATTGGGCCGGAACTGACCGCAGCTGATCGACTGGGCCCAGACCGGCACCATCTCCACGCTTTTTTCCGGTCTGCGCGGCCGCAGGCCGCGGTGATTGCATCTGGACGGCATCGCGCACCGGCCGCTGAGCACGCAAACCTGTCCGGCGTCTATGACAGCCGCCAGGCACGAGGACGATCCGCTGTTCTTCAACGCTGCGCCACGGTGCCGGTGCCGCATTCGCGCCGCGGCGATATCGCCGAAAGCGATCTGGTGGCACAAGGCTATCGCGTGCTGGCGCGCCTCTGACGCCAAGGGCGATAGCCGACGGTCAGGTCGACATCTTCACCCGCGAACCGCCCGGCTACAGCCAGTTCGTCTTTCTGCAGGGCCATCCGGAATATGATCCCGGCACCTTGGGGCGCGAATATCTGCGCGACATGGCGCGGTTTCTGGCGGGCGAGACGGCGGAGCGGCCCAGCGATTCCGGAGCATTATTTCGACCGCGCCACCGAAGACCGGCTGGGCGAGCGGCGAAAGGCCGATCTTGGTCCACTATCAAGAAGTGGTGCTGGGCGCCTTGCCCCGCCAGACTCTGGCGTACCAGCACGGTGCGGCTGATCGGCAACTGGCTGCTGCTGGTGGCCGCGGCCAAGGCCCGCCGCGCGACGTCGAAAACCGTTCACACCAGGCGCCGCGCTTAATCCTTCGGCACTACGTCAAAGGCAATCGTCGTCCGCGGATGGGCATCGCGGAACGGGATGGTGCCGTGCCACATATAGGACGGGAACAGCACCAGCCGCCCGGCCTCGGCTGAATGGCGCGGCGGATGGGATCTTTCAAGCGTGACATCCAGGGCCGGTTCGCCGAACTTGATCCAGCCCTGGCGCGCTTTGGTGTCCTCGACCGCGGGCGGCAAGGCGACATAGTAACAGGAGCTGATCCAGCCTTCAGGATGGATATGGTTGGTGTGGAAGCCGCAATCGCGCAGCCGCGACGACCAGGAGCCGGTATAATCGAAAGCGCCGCGTCCGCCGTGACAGAAGCGGATGCTTGTCGTCCTGCTTCATGCTCGGCGATATAGCGGGCGATGCGCTTCGCGAATGCGGAGCTGAAGCCGTTCCACCAGCTCGTGACCGGCTGCCGAACAGCCGGTCGGGCGTCTGGCGAGCCGTTGCGCAGCGATTGGTCGAGATATTCGCGGGTGGTGGGATGTACCCGTCCAGCCAGGCATTGAGCTCGGCATTGAAGCTTTCCATGTCCGGGAAAGCCTTCGGGCGGATCGAGATCGATAAATCTGGATCAGCGAGTCATAACCGTTCAACAGCTTCGTCGCGTTCGTCGCCCAGCATGCGCCAGGCAGCGTGCCCAGGATCGCCAGCGCCGCACCTGGTCGTGGGGCGCCAGCGCGACGCTTTCTCTCGCAAAGCGCCGCCGCTTTTCGCGGATCGCCGCGCGGCAATCGCGGCCTCCGCGGCCGCAGGTCAGCAGACTCGGGCATCATCCGCCATGGCCGCGCCAGAAGGTCGTCCAGCAGCTTCTGCGCTTCGGCATGCGCTGCTCTATCATGTTCAAGCTGTTGGCCACGCCGGCGGCGGCCGATCTTGTTGTCCGGGTCCAGGGCCAGCGCCGCGCGATAGGCTTCCATGCGCTTCCTCGCCGCGCTTCTCATGGCTGAGGAAATAGGCCTTGGACAGCAGCAACTCCACCGTCTTGGGGGCGCGCGGTCGTAGGATTTCAGATAGTCCTCGTCGCCCAGCCGGTACATCAAGTCGTTGTGAGCATTTGGTGCCATTGCGGATTGGCGGGATCGCGCGCCACCAATCTGCGCTCAACGCGGCGGCATCTGGTCAGTAGCGCTTTGAGCCTTTGCAGGATCTCCGCGCGGATCGGCATCGATCGTCGGATCCGGGATTCAGGGCCCGCGGATTTTTCATAATTCTCCAACGCTTCCTGGTCTTTGCCTTGGCGGCGATGCAAGGCCAGGCCAAGCATTTGTGCAGAATGCCGCGCATCTCCTGCGGGACCGGCTGCTGCAAGGCCTGGCGCAGCAAGGCGTTCGGCTTCCTGCGGCCGCTTGCGGACGAGCAACAAGATCGCGCCAGGGCCAGCTCTGCCGCGCGCATCGATCCGGCATCGCCGTCAGCCATTGGCGGAACATGGCCTCGGCTTGCCTGCCAATCGCCCAGCTGCTGCAGGATGGTGCCGGCTTCATAATAGGCTTCGGCATAGCCGGGCTTGAGCCGAGTGGCGTCCCGGAAGCCTCGGCCGCCTTGGCGTGATGTTCCAGCCATCGCAGGGCAGTGCCGTGGCTGAAGGCCAGCACGGCTTCGTGCGCGGTTCGGCGGCCCGGGCGCTGGCGAAAAAGCCGGCAGCCTCCTGATGCGCTGCTGATGCATCCGGACCAGTCCGGTCAGATGCAGCAACTTGGGGTTGGCGGCGAAGCGGTCCAGCAGGGGGCCAGCACCCGGTCGGCGGCGTCGGGATCGCCCGCGCGCAGCGTTTGGTCGGCCAAAAGCAGGGATTGCTGAAGGGCCGGAGTGAGCTTGGAGTGTGACCATTGTCCCTACCCTACAGGCCAGCCGGAGGCGGGCTGTCAGGGCAAAAACCGCTCGGCGATTACAATTATCAATATTTTCAGATAGCTTGAAAAAAGTGGGTATAAATTTCTAATTGTCGCAAAATGTCACCGAATGGGCCTTCCCCTCGAATATCGATGCTCTAATACGTATCTGGGGCAGGGGCGTCTCAGAACGTGAGCATGCAGTCGTTTTTGCTGGATATCGGTTGGGGCCTGGCGGCCGTCGCGGTGGTGGGCACGGCTACACTGCACCCTGCTGGCCGCCGTGCTGGTGGGCCGCTTCATGCAGAGCCCACGCAGAGTCCACGCCGCATAGCCCGGCTCGTGACCATCCTCAGAGCCGCTGCATCAGGGGCGAGCCGGACCTGTCGCGCAATCTGGAGACCTTTTTCGCGCAGGACTATGACGGCGCGGTGCAGATCCTGTTCGGCGTGCATGACGAGCGCGATCCCGGCGATCGCGGTGGTGCAGGCGCTGCAGGCCAAATCATCCCCATCGCGATACCGCCATCGTGGTGGATACGCGCGCTGTATGGCGCCAACGCCAAAGTGTCCAACCTGATCAACATGCTGCCTGCGGCGCAAGCACGACACGCTGGTGCTGTCGGACAGCGATATCGCCGTGGGATCGCTAGTGGCTATCTCAAGTCACCGCCGCTTTGGCGCGTCCCGGCGTGGGGATCGTCACCTGCCTTTATACCGGCGAACCGGCCAAGGACAGATGCTGCAGGCTGTGGTCGATCGCTCGCCGCGATGAGCACGTCTTATACCTTCCTGCCCAACGCGGTGCTGGGAACCTCGCTGGGTCTGGCCGCGCCCTGCTTCGGTTCCACCATCGCGCTCAGGCGCGAGACTTTGGACGAGGTCGGCGGCTTTGCCGCATTCGCCGACCAACTGGCCGACGATTATGAAATGGGCCGCGCGGTCCGCAGCAAAGGTTATACCCTGGCCATACCCGCCATGGGCGTCGGCCACACCGCGGCCGAGAACAGCGCGCTGGAGTTGTTCCGCCATGAACTGCGCTGGACCCGCACCATCCGGCTTGGTGAGCCCGGCCGGCCATCTGGGCAGCTTTTGTCACCCATGGTTTCGCCTTCGCCTTGATGGCCGCGGTCTTGCTGGGTTTCTAACCCTGTCAGCCTGGGAATCCTGGGCCTGGCCCTGGCGGCGCGTCTGGTCCTGAAAGCCGGATTGACGGGCATTTCGGCACCTATGCCGAGTCCCTATTGGCTGATGCCCTTGCGCGATCTGTTAAGCTTCGCGGTGTTCCTGGTTGTCGCTGTTCGGCGAAACCGTGCATTGGCGCGGGACCCACTTTGCGGTAGAGCCTTCGGGCGCTATGTCCCAGGTCTGAAGACCTGAAAAGTTCCCCAGAGGTCCCCGGTGTCCGGGGTGAGGTATGACGATGATGAAATCCCTTTTCCTCCAGGCCCCGTCCTTCGACGGCTATGATGGCGGCGCCGGCGCGCGCTACCAGATGAAGCGGGAAGTGAAGAGCTTCTGGTTTCCCACCTGGCTGGCCCAGGCCGCCGCGATGGTGCCGGGCTCGCGCCTGATCGACGCCCCGCCACTCAATCTCTCCTTCAAGGACATCGAGGAGGATGTGAAGGCGCACGAACTGATCGTCATCCATACCTCGACCCCAGCTTCAAGTCCGACTGCAAGACCGCCGGTCTGGTGCAGGGCCATCAATCCCACCGCCAAGATCGGATTCATCGGCGCCAAGGTGGCGGTCGAACCGCTGGAAAGCATGCAGGCCTGCCCGGAACTCGATTTCGTCGCCCGCAACGAATACGACTTCACCATTCAGGAACTGGCGGGCGGCGCGGACTGGTCCACCATCAAGGGCCTGACCTATCGCGATGCGCAGCGGCGCAGATCGTCTCACAACCCCGAGCGCGAAATCCTGGTCGACATGGACAAGCTGCCCTCGGTGACTGCCGTTCTACAAGCAGCTGGACGTGAGAAATATTTCGGCGGCTATCTGCAAGCACCCCTATATCTCCTGGTACACGGGCCGCGGCTGCAAATCGCGCTGCACCTTCTGCCTGTGGCCGCAGACCATCGGCGGCCACACAGTACCGCTTCATGTCCATCGACCGGGTGGTGCAGGACGTGAAGTATGCTGAAGGAAACCTTCCCGCAGGTGAAGGAAATCTTCTTCGACGACGACACTCTGACCGACAATCACGACCGCGGTGCGAAGACACTCGCCAAGGCAGCTGGGTCACGCTGAGCGTGGTGTGGTCGTGCAATGCCAAGGCCAATGTGCCGCGCAAGACGCTGGAAGTGATGAAGGACAATGGCCTGCGCCTGCTGCTGGTCGGCTATGAATCCGGCAACCAGCAGATCCTGCACAACATCAAGAAGGGCATGCTGCGTCGACGTCGCCAAGCGCTTCACCAAGGATTGCCACGAGCTGGGCATCGTCGGTCCACGGCACCTTCATCCTGGGCCTGCCGGGCGAGACCCGCGAGACGATCGAGGAGACCCTGCGCTTCGCCAAGGAGATCAATCCGCATACCATCCAGGTGTCGCTGGCCGCGCCCTATCCCGGCACCTTCCTCTACAAGCAGGCCAAGGAAAATGGCTGGTTCGCCAGCGATGTCGATCTGTTGACCGACGACGGCACGCAGATCGCGCCGCTGCAACTATCCCCATCTTCGGCCACACCGAAATCTTCGACTCGGTCGAGGACTTCTACAAGAAGTTCTACTTCCGCCCCTCCAAGATCATCGAGATCGTCAAGGAGATGCTGACCTCGCGCGACATGCTGGTGCGGCGTCTGCGCGAAGGCGTGGAGTTCTTCCAGTTCCTCAAGAACCGCGAAGACATGATCGTCTCCTGAGCGCTGTGAAGCAGCTCATCGTCACCGCAGACGATTTCGGTGCCGCCGTCGAAGTCAACGAAGCGGTCGAGACGCGCCCATCTGGGCGGCATTCTCACCGCCGCCAGCCTGATGGTGGCAGGCGCCGCCGCCGCATGACGCCGTGGCGCGCGCCAAGGCGATGCCAAGGCTGCGGGTCGGTCTTCATCTGGTGCTGGTGGAAGGCAAGCCCGTGCTGCCGCGCAAGCGCGGTGCCCGATCTGGTGGATCGGACCAGGCCATTTCCGCACCGACATGGCGCGAGCCGGAGCGGCGATGTTCTTCTTGCCCAAGGTGCGCGCGCCAACTGGCGGCCGAGATCGCAGCGCAGTTCGAGGCCTTTGCCGCGACCGGCCTTCGCCTGGATCACGTCAATGCCCATAAGCATTTTCATCTTCATCCCACCATCGCGTCTCTGATGGTCGGAAATCGGCAACGGCCCATGGCGTGAAGGGCGCGCGGGTGCCGCTGGAGCCGCAAGCGGTGCTGGGCGCAGGATCGAGCCGCACAAAGCTTCGGCTGTCGTGGCGTTGACCGCGCCTTTCGCGCGCAGCTTGCGCCGCCGTTTCCGTCGGGCCGGGATCGCGTCGCCCGATCAGGTCTTCGGCCTGGCCTGGTCGGGCGCCATGACAAGCAAACCGGCTCGCCGAAGCCTGATCCGAGCATCTGCCCGAGGGCCTGAGCGAGATCTACATGCATCCCGCCACCGGCCCTATGCCGGGTCGGCGCCCGGCTATCAGTATGCCGGGGAACTGGCGGCCTTGACCGATCCGGGTCTGCCCGGCCTGCTGGCTCAAAGGAGGCATCAGGAGTGGCGGCTTTGGCGACTTTTCATGCCAATAGTATCAAAGACTTAGATCGAATGCCGGAGTCGCATTTTTGGGTTCAATTGCCCCCGCCAAAGGGGTATTGCAGGACGGTTCACCGTGAGCAGGTTTTGATGAGTAGTCCGGCTTTCGCCATTCCGCCCGACCTGACGCGCGACACCGGCGCCTGGCCCGGCGACGGCCCGATCAAGTTCGGCAGCGACGAACATAAGCGGCTGTTCTGCAAGACCCTGCTGGACACCCATGATCCCTACAAGCCGGCGGTGCTGGACTGGCCCAAGCTGGGCGAGGAAGCCGAGAAGCGCATCACCGCGCTGCCCATCTGGGACATCGCGGTGCAGACCGAAAACCGCGCCGGGCTGAATGTCTGCACCTATGCCGAAGGCTGCCGGATCCGCTGCTGCGCAAGGCGATCGAGGCTGAACGGTTTCGAGGAGCGCCGCCACCGCCATGTCCTGGCCAACCTGGTCGAGGCCTATGGCATCAAGCTGGCGCCCGAGCCGGTCTATGAAAAGCCCAAGGATCCGGAATGGGCCTTCATGGTCACCGGCTATAGCGAGTGCATCGATTCCTTCTTTCGCCTTCGGCCTGTTCGAGGCGGCCAAGGATACGCGGCTATTTTCCGCCGGAACTGGTCCAGACCTTCGATCCGGTCGTAAATGAGGAAGCCCGCCACATCCTGTTCTTCGTCAATTGGGTCGCCTGGCATCGCCGCAACATGCCCTGGTGGCGCAGGCCCTGTTTCGAACTCAAGGTGTTTCGCGGTCTGGCTGTTTCTGATCTATGAGCGCATGGGCATCGCCTCGGACGTTTCCAACGGCCAGCAGGACAACAATTTCACCGCTCACGCGGCGCCGAACAGCTGGGATCGGACATCAATGTCGGCGAGCTGATCGCCCTTTGCGTGGCCGAGAATGACCGGCGGTTGAAGCCTTATGACAAGCGCGCCTCAAGCGGCCGCGTCTCGTGCCTTTCATCGCCCGGCTGGCGCTTGAAATTCATCGGTCCGAAAGAAAGCCGCAACAATGAAAATCGGATCGCCGGAACATCGCGACACTTTCTGCAAGCATTTCATGCAGACCTATACCGAGTTCGATCCGGATACCTTGCCGTGGCCGGAGCTGGACGAGGCGGCGCTGACGCGCCTGAAATCCGTGCCCTTCTGGGAGGAGGTTTTCTATACCGAGCGCCGGGCCGGCGCGATCGTCGCGGAATTCGTCAAGACGGTGAACGACCCGGTGATGAAGGAAGCCGTTGCGCTGCAGGGTTTCGAGGAAGCCCGCCATGCCAAGCTGATCCGGGTGATGATCGACAAATACGGCATCGATGCCGCCGAGCGGCCGCTGGAAGATGTCAGCGACAATGTCGAAACCCGCTTCAAGGATTTCGGCTTCGGCGAATGCATGGACTCCTTCCTGGGCTTTCGGCGTCTTCAAGATCGCCATGCAGTCGCAATTCCTGCCCAAGGAGATGTTCACCATCTTCGAGACCCTGATGTATGAGGAAACCCGTCACATCGTCTTCTTCGTCAACTGGATGGCCTATAATCAGGCGCAGAAGGGGTTCTGGCCCGGCTGGCGCTGCCCGCTGACCGACTTTCGCTATTACATGCGCGCCCTGGGCCGCATGGTCGGCACCGCCAAGCGCGGCAAGGACTTGAATGACGGCAAGGAATTTACCGCCACCCAGGCCAGTCGTGTTCCTGGACGGCTTCACCTTCCGCCGCTTCCTGGAAGACTGCTATTCCGAGAACCGCCGGCGCATGGGCGTGTTCGACAAGGAATTGCTGCGCCCCAGCTTCCTGCCCCAGTTGGCGGAAACCGCGCTGGGCGCCATGCGCCTGTGGAGCTTCCGCGCCAAGCCGCTGCCTGCTTAATGAAGTGGGCGCCCAAGATCGGGGTCGCTGTCGCGCTGCTGGCCGGCGTGGTCGCGGCCGTCTATCTGGTCTGGTCGATCGGCTTTGACGCGTGTGTTTCGCAGCGATTGCTCGCGCCGGTTTCGGCGGCCTGGCGCTGCTGTGCCTGTATGCGCTGGTGGTTTTCATCAGCCTGGCATTCGCCTCGGTATTTTGCTGTTGCCACCGTCGCAGCGCCGTCCCCTCGCGGAATTCTATATCGCCCGGCTGGTGCGCGATCCCATTGCCGAGATTTCGCCTTTCTCGCCGGTCGGCGGCATGGTCGCGGCGGCGACGGCTGATGGTGCTCGAAAGGCATGAACGGCGCCTATGCCGGCGGCGTCCGTCGCGGCCGACGCCACCACCGAAGCCATGGCGCAGGTGGTGTTCCTGGCCGCTTCCGGCCTGGGGTTGGGGCTCACCCAGTTCCGTCACCTGGAAGGCGCCGCGTCCTTTGACCCAGCGGCATGCTGGCGGTGCTGCTGCTGGCGGTTCCTGCCATCGCGCTGCTGATCTTCCTGCAAAAGAAGGGCGCCATCTTCGCGGAAAAACTCGCCGAGCGCCTTTTCCCGCAGGCCAGGCGAGGGCGTCTCGTTTCACGCCGCCATCGAAGAGCTTTATGATTCCCGCAGCGCGGCTGGCGGCCTCGGCGGCGTTGCATCTTGTCGCCTGGATCGGCGCGGGCGGCGGCACCTATATCGCCTTTCGCCTGGTGGGTGGGCGACATCGACCTGTTGAATGCCATCGCGCTGGAAGCCTTGCTCTGCACCTTGCGCAGCATCGCCGCGCCGGTGCCAGCCGCCATCGGCGTGCAGGAATGGGGCTATGCCATGCTGGCGCCCTTGTTCGGCCTGCCCGCCGAAATGGGGGTGGCGGTGTCGCTGCTCAAGCGGGCGCGCGAGATCGTGCTGGGTGTGCCGGCGCTGCTGTATTGGCAGGGCGTGCAGGGCGAAACGCGTCGCGCGGAACGAGCAGGTCTGGTCACCGCGATGGCGCGAGCGTCGCGAGCTCGGGCGAGCGGCCGGTGGCGAGCGCCATGCTGACATCGCGCTGGTCACTGGAGCGTCTGGCTTTGTTGGGTTCCGCCGTGGCGCGCGCCCTGGTGGCGCGCGGGTCTGCATGTGCGGGTGCTGATGCGCCCCAGCGCCTCGCGCCTCAATATCGCGGGTGTGCATTGCGAGCCGGTCGCCGGCGACATGCGCGATGAAGACGTCCATGACCGCCGCCCTGAAGGGCGCGCGCTATCTGTTTCATGTCGCGGCCGACTACCGCTTATGGGCGCGCGATCCGGGCGAGATCGAGCGCAACAATCTCGAACGGCGCCCGCGCCACCATGGGCGCGGCTCTTGAAGACCGGGCGTGGAGCGGGTGGTCTACACCTCCTCGGTCGCGGCCTTGAAGCCGGGCGCGGCGGCGGTGGATGAAACCTCGCGCCACACGCCGCAAAGCGTGATCGGCGCCTACAAGCGCAGCAAGCTGGTGGCCGAACGCGAGGTCGAGCGCCTGATCCGAGACGGAAAGCTTCCCGCCGTGATCGTCGCGCCATCCACCCCCATCGGTCCGCGCGACATCAAGCCCACGCCGACCGGGCGGGTGATCGTGGAAGCCGCCACCGGCCGGATGCCGGCCTTTGTCGATACCGGACTTGAACCTGGTGCATGTCGATGATGTGGCGCAAGGCCATCTCGCTGGCGCTGGACAACGGCAAGATCGGCGAGAATTACATTCTGGGCGGCAGCGATGTGGCGCTGCGAGACCATGCTGGGCGATATCGCCTTTCTGTCGGGCCGCGCGCGCCCCGACCTGAAAATCCCCCGCGGACCGCTTTTCCCGCTGGCCTGGGGCGCCGAGGCCGTCGCGCGCATCACCGGCAAGGAGCCGTTCCTTACCGTCGATGCCTTGCGCATGTCGCGCTATCGCATGTTCTTCAGTTCCGAAAAGGCCAAACGCGAACTGGGCTATACGGCACGGCCCTATCAGGAGGGCCTCAAGGATGCGCTGACCTGGTTCCGCGACAACGGGTACCTCGAAATGATCGCGGGTATCGTGTTCGGCTTTGTGCCGCTGGCGGTCTGGCTCTATCTGCTGTTGTTCCGCGACGGCTTCTGGCTGCTGCGCGGAGCGCGACACCGCCGGTCCATGGCCAGCCGGCGCGCTGGCCGTCGGTGGTGGCGGTGGTGCCGGCCCGCAACGAAGCCGATGTGATCCGCGCAGAGCATCGGCAGCCTGCTGGCCCAGGATTATCCCGGCTCCTTCCGCATCGTGCTGGTGGACGATCAATCCGATGACGGCACCGGCGGCGCTGGCGCGGGCGCTGGATCCGGAGCGCCTGACGGTGCTTGAGCGGGCACGCCGCGCCCCGGCGGCTGGACCGGCAAATTATGGGCGATGAAGCAGGGCTGCGATCATGCCGGCGTGCATGTCTTCGATAGCGCCCCGAATTCATCTGGTTCACCGACGCCGATATCGCCCATAGCACGCGACAATCTGCGCAACTTGGTCGCGCGGGCGCAGGAGCGGCGACAAGGTGCTGGTGTCGCTGATGGCGCGGCTGTCCTGCAAAAGCCATGCGCCGAGCATTTTCTGATTCCCGCCTTTGTCTTCTTTCTTCGACATGCTGTTTCCCTTCGGCGCGGTCAACGATCCCACAGCCCGGTCGCCGCCGCCGGCTGGCGGCTGCATGCTGGTGCGGCGCGCGGCGCTGGAAAGGCGGGCGGCTCGCCGCCATCCGCCACAACATCATCGACGATTGCGCCCTGGGCCGGGCGATGAAAGCGCAAGGCCCGATCTGGCTGGGCCTGACCGACCGCGCCGTGAGCCTTACGCCCTACGAGCATCTTTCCGATATCCGCCATATGGTGACCCGCACCGCCTATGCCCAGCTGGGTTATTCGCCGCTGGTGCTGGCTGGGACCTTGCTGGGGCTGACGATGGTCTATCTGGCGCCGGTGATGACGGCGCTGTTCGCCTGGGGCATCTCGCAAATGGCCGGCTGGCTGGCGCCTGGATCATCATGGCGGTGATGTTCCAGCCGATCCTGCGTTTCTACCGCCTGTCGCCGCTTTGGGGGCTGGCATTGCCGCTGATCGGCGTCTTCTATGCCGGCTTCACTTGCCAATCCGCCATCCAGCATTGGTCGGGCAAGGGCGGCATGTGGAAGGGCCGGGCCCAAGCCATCGCAGAAGGCCGGGGAGCAGGCATGACCGAGCCTTCGAGAAGAGTGTCGCGCAATTGCAATCCGGCAAGGGCACATGGACGAGAATTTTCCCGTCGCCTCGTTCCTGATCGCGCCCCGGCATCGCCCGCCGGTGCTGGCTTTCTACAACTTCGTGCGCGCCGCCGACGATGTCGCCGACAATGCCGTGGCGCCGCCGGAAGGAAAACTGGCGCTGCTGGAACAGATGCGCGCCAGCCTGGTGGGGATGAGCGATTGCGTGACCGAAGGCGTCGCGCTGCGCGCCATCCTGGCCGAGCGCGGCCTGACGCCGGTCATGCGCTCGGACCTGCTGGAGGCCTTCCGCCGCGACTGCGCCAAGCTGCGTTATCGCGGACTGGGACGACCTGATCGACTATTGCCGCTACAGCGCCATGCCGGTGGGCCGCTTTGTGCTGGATGTGCATGGCGAAAGCCGGGAGCCTGTGGCCCGCCAATGACGCGCTGTGCGCCGCGCTGCAGGTGATCAACCATCTGCAGGATTGCGCCAAGGATTATCGCGAGCTGAACCGGGTCTATATCCCGCGAGACCATGTTGACCGCGGCCGGGATCGGCGTCGAGGCGCTGGCGCGAAAACACGCGCCAATCCGGCCCTGGCGGGCGGTGTATCGCGGAGCCTGGCGCGACAGAATGCGGCGCTGCTGGAGACTTCCGCGTCCTCTTCGCGCGCGGGATACAAGGATGGCCGGCTTGCGCTGGAAGTCGATCTGATCCAGACCCTGGCCGACGACCTGAACCGCATGCTGATGAACCGCGATCCTTTGTCCGAAGCCGGTGCATCATTCCAAGATGGATGTGGCCGCCTTGTTCCTCAAACGCTTTCCCGCCTTCGCCTCTGATGCGCCTGACCCGATCGCTCAGAGACACGCATGACCACGCAGAAAATATCGGCACGCCCGCCGCCAAGGCCGTGAAGAAGAAGGCCAGCGGCAGCTCCGTTCTATATCGCCATGCGGCTGATGCCGGCGGAGGAGCGCGACGCCATGTTCTGCGATCTATGCCTTTTGCCGCAAGGTGGACGACATCGCCGATGACGGCGTGGGCACCCGCGCCGAGCGGCACGAAAAGCTGTGAACACTGGCGCGGCGATCTTGCGGTGATCTTATGCCGGCGACCGTCGCGCCGCAGGTCCGGTTTCCTGGCGCCGGCCGTGTGCGCACGCTATGGCCTGCAGGCTGGAGGATTTTCTCAGCCGTGCTGGACGGCATGGACATGGATGTCGCCGAGGATATCGTCGCGCCGGATCTGGCCACGCTGGATCTTTATTGCGACCGGGTCGCCAGCGCCGTGGGGCGTCTCTCCATCAAGGTGTTCGGCATGGACGAGGGCCGGGATTCGAACTGGCGCATCATCTGGGCCGCGCCTTGCAACTGACCAATATCCTGCGCGATATCGACGAAGATGCCGCGATCGGCCGGCTCTGTATCTGCCGCGCGAATATCTGCGAGGCGATGGATTGCTGCCGCTCAGATGGATCCCAGCCGCGATTATCGGCGCGGCCGGAGATCGACGCGGTCTGCCGCACGGGTGGCGAGGCTGGCGCATCACCATTACGATTAGGCCGCGAACGCCGATTCATGGCCACGCCGCGCGGGTCGGATCGAGACGCCGCGCCTGATGGCGCGGTCTATCTCGAAATCTCTGCGCGCCAGCGAGGCGCAGGGCTTTGCGCCGCCGCGCCGTCGCGTGTCGCTGCCGAAAGTCGCGGCTGCTGTCACTGGCTCTGCGCCAAGGCCTGCTTTCGATGACGCCCCGCGCTGGCAAAGCCCAGGCGTTAGCGCGCAAAGCGCCCACGTCGTTGGCGCGGGCTGGCGGCCTGTCGGCCGCCACGACCACTGGCATGCGCGGCGTCGCCGTCACGCTGATCGAGGCCGCCGGCAGGCGGGCGGGCGCTGCCGGTCTCTATTTCGACGCCGCCATCGAGCGGTGCATCGACAACGGCAATCACCTGGTGCTGTCGGGCAATCGCGCCGTCCATGGCCTATCTGGCGCGCATCGGGGCGCGGGATGCGTCTGCACCGGACCGCCGCGCGCCGGTTCGCCATTTCGTGGATTTAGCGGTGGCAAGCGTTGGCGGCTGCCGGCCCAATGAGGCCGTGGTATCCCGCTTGGATGACGCGCGAGCGCGCCGGCGTGCCCGGCACCAAGCGCGGCGGACTATATCAAATATGCGCCCCTGCTCATGGGCCGATGCAAAAAGGCGCCGCCATCGGCGAGACGCGTCGCGGATCGCGGCGCCCTTATGGGAACGGCTGATGCGGCCATTCCTGCTGGCGGCGCTGAACACCGCGCCCGGAGAGCTCTTCTGCGGCGCTGGCGGGCGCGGTATTGCGCGGAGCCTTGGCTGCTGGGTGGCGTTGCTACCGGCCGCGCATCGCCCATCCCACTTTGGCGGCGGCCTTTGTCCGATCCGGCGCTGCACTATCTCGAAACTAAAGCGCGACCCGGTGCAATTGAGCACGCCGCTTGCGCGGTCTTGCGCTTTCGACGGCCGTCGACGCCATGGCGCTTGGACATCTGCCGAGGCGACCTTGCCGGTTGCATCCGGCGATATGGTCGTGTGCTGGCGGTGAGCCGCCCTGAGCCGCCGCCGACCTGATTCCCGGCCTTGACCGCGCCCAACGATTTCCGCGCCATCGTCGAATGCCCATTTCAAGATGCGCTGCGCCGGCCGGCTCCCCGCCGATGCTGGGCGTGATCGGCAGTAACGGCGGAGTGGATTTTTGCCTTCCATGACCGCATTTCGGTCACGATGTCGGGGGCGGACGCCGGTCGTGGACCAGACCGCGAAGACCTCGCCATCCGCATCCGGGCCGATGTGACCAAGGCGCTGGGCCTCCAGGCCCCCATGCCGACCTGGCAGATCGTCAAGGAAAAAGCGCGCCACCTTTGCCGCCACCCCGGCACAGGATGCCCGCCGCCCTGGTCCCAGGACCCACTGGCGCAACCTGTTCCTGGCTGGCGACTGGACCCAGACCGGGCTGCCCGCCACCATCGAAGGCGCGCTGCGTTCGGGCGAGACGGCGGCCGCTTTGGCCCGCAAGCATCTGTCTTTATAGTGGCCGCATGAGACCGCTGGCCGGTTGAACCCAGGCGACTTTGCCGAGGTGGAAGGCGCCATCCGTGCCGCCACCGATGCCATCCTGCGCCCAGCAAAGCCGGACGCGGCACTGGGTCTATGAGCTGGAGGCCGACGCCACCATCCCGGCGGAATATGTGCCTGCTGGTGCATTACCTGGCCGAGACGCCCAATCTGGAACTGGAGCGCAAGATCGGCGTCCATCTGCGCCGCATCCAGGGCGAGCATGGCGGCTGGCCGCTGTTCCACGGCGGCGCGTTCGATATCAGCGCGACGGTGAAGGCCTATTTCGCGCTCAAGATGATCGGCGACGACATCGACGCGCCGCACATGGCGCGCGCGCGCGAAGCGATCCTGGCGCGCGGCGGCGCGCATGACGCGCCAATGTCTTCACCGCGCATCCTGCTGGCGCTGTATCGGCGAGACCGTCCTGGAGCGACGTGCCGACGATGCCGGTGGAGCTGATCCTGCTGCCGCGCTGGTTCCCGATCCATCTTTCGCAAGATGTCCTATTGGGCGCGCACCGTGATCGTGCCGCTTGCTGGTGCTGGCGGCGCTGCAAGCCGCATCGGCGCGCAATCCGCGCGGCATCGCATGTCGCCGAACTGTTCGTGCACCGGCGAGCCGCGCGCGCAGTCCGCGCGCGCCGCATCAGAGCGCGGGCTGGTCGCTGTTCTTCGACGCGCTGGATCGGATGCTTGAAGGTCGTAGCCGTTCTGGCCGAAGGGCTTCGCGCCAGCGCGCCATCGACAAATGCGCGCGCTGGACGTCACCGAGCGGCTGAACGGCGAGGACGGGCTGGGCGCGATCTATCCCGCCATGGCCAACAGCCGTGATGATGTATCGACGCGCTGGGCTATCCGCCGGAGCATCCCGACCGCGCCATCGCCCGCCAAGTCGGTCGAGAAGCTGCTGGTCGTCAAGCGACGACGAGGCCTATTGCCAGCCCTGCGTCTCGCCGGTCTGGGACACCGCGCTTGGTGGCGCATGCCCTGCTGGAAGCCGAGGCGAGCACGGCCGATGGACGCGGCGCGCAGCGCGGCCTGGACTGGCTGAAGCCGCTGCAGGTGCTGGATGTCAAAGGCGACTGGGCCGAGCGAGCGCCCGATGTGCGCGCCCGGCGGCTGGGCGTTCCAGTATCGCAACGCTCATTATCCCGATCTCGACGACACCGCCGTGGTGGTCGATGGCGCTGGATCGCGCGGCAGCGATACGCGCGGCGCGCTACGACGAGGCGATCGCGCGCGGGCGCGAATGGGTCGAGGGTCTGCAGAGCCGGAACGGCGGCTGGGGCGCCTTCGACGCCGACAACAGTCTATCACTATCTCAACAACATCCCCTTCGCCGATCATGGCGCGCTGCTCGATCCGCCGACCGACGACGTGACGGGCGCGCTGCATCGGCATGCTGGCGCAGCTGCGGGCGCCAAGCGACGAGTCCGCATGTGAAGGCGGCGCATCGACTATCCTGCGTCAGCACGCAGCGCGACGGACGGAAGCTGGTTCGGCCGCTGGGGCGTGAATTACATCTACGGCACCTGGTCGGCGCTGCGCCGGACTGAACGCCGCGGGCTTGCGCCCGATCACGCCGATGCGCAAGCGCGGCGCCGACTGGCTGGTCGCGATCCAGAACCCGGACGGCGGCTGGGGCGAGAATTGCGACAGCTACAAGCTCGACTATCAAGGGCTACGAGCCCGCGCCTCCGACGCGTCACAGACCGCCTGGGCGCTGCTTGGGGCTGATGGCGGCGGGCGAGGTCGATCATCCCGCCGTCGCGCGCGGCATCCGCCTATCTGCAAGGCGACGCAGCAGGACGCGACGGGCTTGTGGCCGCAGGAGCACTACACCGGCGGCGGCTTTCCGCGCGTCTTCTATCTGAACTATCACGGCTATCCGAAATTCTTCCGCTCTGGGCTCTGGCGCGCTATCGCAACCTGCGGCGCAGCTCGCGGCCGGTCGAGTACGGCCTTGGAAGGAATAACGTGACTGATCCTCGCTGTCACCGGCCTGGCCGTGAAGCCAGGGACTCGTCGGCGTCGGCGTCGAGTGGCGGTGGCGGGCGGCGGCGATGACGTACGGCCGGATGGCGCAGTGCTCGATGCCCTGCACGGCGATATCCGCGGCGTGATCAGCATCGGCATCGCGGGTGCCCTGTCGCCGCTGTTGCAAGTCGGGCGATGTGGTCATCGCCGATGCCAGGTGCATGACGGGACGGAAGTGCGGACCGTCCATGATGCGCTGGACGGGCGCGGCTGACCTCGCGCCTGCCGTTGCGGCATCAGGGGCAGATGCTCGGCAGCGACGTGACATCATGGCGACAATGCCGACACCAAATCGGGCTGCATCACCGCGTACCGGCGCCCTCGGCGGTGGATATGGAATCTCAGGTCGCCGCCCGCTTCGCGCGCACGCCGCAACCTGCCGCTTGGCGTGGCCGCTGCGGGTGATTTCCGATGACGCGCACCATGTGCTGCCGCCGGCCGCCCGGTGGCGATGAAGCCGGATGGCGGCATCGCGTCTGGGCCGCGTGCTGGGCGTCGCTGCTGCAGAAAGCCGCGGCAGGTGCCGGCGCTGATCCGCACTGACGCGGCTCGAACAAGGCCTTTGCGCGAATTACTCCGCTGCCTCGATCTCTGTGGTGCTGGAATTGCCGGCCCGGATCTCGTGACATCTTGTGCTCGACGATGACGCGAGAAGGTGAACTCCGCCGGACGCTGCTTTGACAGGTCGATGTCCGGCGCCATCGGCGCCTTCGGTCTTGACGCCCGCGCATCAGGATCGGCAGCATCTTGAGCGGATGCTTGATCGCGTCGCGTGGCGGCGGTGCCTTCGAAGCCGCAATGCACCATGCAGTCGGCGCATTTCTCGTACTTGCCGACGCCGTACTTGTCCCACTCGGTGTCTTCCATCAGCTCCGTGAAGGTCTTGGCGTAGCCTTCGCCGAGCAGGTAGCAGGGCTTCTGCCAGCCGAACACGGTGCGCGTCGGCATCGACCAGGGCGTGCATTCGTAGGTCTGGTTGCCGGCCAGGAAGTCGAGGAACAGCGCTGGACTGGCTGAACTCCCAGTTCTTGCCGCCGTTGCCGCGGCCGAGGATGTCGCGGAACAGCTGCTTGGTGCTGCTCGCGGTTCAGGAAGTGCTGCTGGTCGGGCGCGCGCTCATAGGCATAGCCGGGCGAGACGGTGATGCCGTCCACGCCCATCGCCATCATGTCGTCGAAGAAGGCGGCGATCGCGTTCCGGATCGGCGCCGTCGAACAGGGTGCAGTTGATCTGGGTGCGGAAGCCCTTCGACTTGGCCAGCTTGATGGCGGCGACGGCGCTTGTCGTAGATGCCGTCCTGGCACACCGACTTGTCGTGCATCGCCTTGTCGCCGTCGAGATGGATCGACCAGGTGAAATACGGGATGCGGCTTGTACTGGTCGATCTTCTTGGCCAGCAGCAGCGCGTTGGTGCACAGGATCGACGAACTTGTCGCGCGCGATGATAGCCTTCGACGATCTTCGGCCATGTCGCGATGCAGCAGCGGCTCGCCGCCGGCGATGGAGACGACCGGCGCGCCGCATTCGTCGATCGCCTCCATGCATTGCTGCGACGGACAGGCGCTGGTTGAGGATCTCGTCGGGATAATCGATCTTGCCGCAGCCGGCGCAGGCCAGGTTGCAGCGGAACAGCGGCTCCAGCATCAGCACCAGCGGATAGCGTCTGCCGCCGGAGAGGTGCTTCTTCACCACATAGGCGCCGATCTTGGCGGCCTGGCGCAACGGAAGTCCCATGGCTCCATGCCCTCGAATTCGGCGGGAAGACGGAACTCGATATGTTCCTTCTCGCCGTCCATCTGTTCCACACTTCCACGTCTTCGATCCGGCCCAGCGCGCTTCGATCACATGGCGACCAGTTCCTCCGGGGCGCTAGGCGCCGGCGGTCAAGCCCACCACACCTTCGCCGCGCACCCATTCTGGATTTCAGCTCGCTGCCAGTCGTCGATCAGGTAGGATGGCACGCCTTCCTCGAGGCCGATCTCGCGCAAGCGGTTGGAATTGGAGCTGTTCGGCCGCGCCCACCACCAGGATCACATCGCGCGATCTTGGCCAGTTCGCGCACCGACGTCTGGCGGTTCTGGGTGGCGTAGCAGATGTCGCTGGTTTCCGGGCCGACGATGTCGCGTGAAGCGCCGCTTCAGCGCCACGATGATGCCCTGGTGTCGTCGATCGAAAGCGTGGTCTGGGTGATATAGGCGACCGGTGTGTCGGGCGGGAATGGTCATCTCCGCGACATCGGCTTCGTTCTGCACTGCAGGTCACCGGCGCGCCTGACCTGGCCCATGGTGCCTTCCACTTCGGGATGACCGGCATGGCCGATCAGGATCGAGGGTGCGGCCGTGCGCGACATAGCGCTTGCCTTGATTGTGCACCTTGGAGACCAGCGGGCAGGTCGGCGTCCAGCACCGGCAAGCCGCGGCCTCGGCGTCGGTCTTGACGACCGACTGCGGCACGCCATGGGCGCTGAACACGGTGACGGCGCCTTCGGGCACTTCGTCCAGTTCCTCGACAAAGCGCGCGCCCTTGTTCTTGAGCGTGTCCACGACATGCTTGTTGTGCACGATCTCGTGGCGGACATAGACGGGCTCGCCATACTTATCGAGCGCCTTTTCCACGATGTCGATGGCGCGCACGACCCCGGCATCAGAAGCCGCGTGGCTGAGCAAGAATGACCCGCATATCGATCCCTAATCGGCTCCAGAACGACCTGGCCGCCCCCGGCCAGACCGTCCTGGCCCAACCGATCCGAGGCGAAGTCACGTGCTTGGCGCTGCAACATAGCCATTTTCCCTTTGCGCGATAGGGGCGCAACCCCTTACCGCACGCATGGGCAACAAGGCTCCAGTGGCACGGGCTCGGTGAAATGTCGCGGGAACCGGGCAAAAGCGGCTGGCAAGAACGGCGATTCAGGGCTAAGGCTGTCAACGGAGCCTGGCCCTGGCTCAGGGGGCCAGGTGAAGCAACATCGTGAAACCACCGCCTGGCGGGTGCAAGATGGGGCAGCATGTCCAATAATCCCTGATCGGCGCCGGGATGCCCGCCAGCTGCCGCAGGCCACCGCCTCCGCCAAGCTGGTGGATGCGGCGCCTGGAGACTGTGTCTGCCCAGTGCCGGCCGGGCCGCCAGGCCCAGGTCCAGGAGGCCATGCGCTACGCCATCATGGCGGGGGCAAGCGCCTGCGGCCCTTTCTGGTGCTGCATTCGGCCCGGCTGTTCGGGGTGGACGATCTGCGCGAGCCTTGCGGGTGGGGCGCGGCCATCGAGGTCGCTGCACACCTACAGCCTGGTGCATGACGATCTGCCCTGCATGGATGACGATGACCTTGCGCCGCGGCCGTCCCACCACCCATATCGCCTTTGACGAAATGACGGCGGTGCTGGCGGGCGACGCGCTGCTCACCATCGCCTTTGAAATTCTCGCCGATGCCCGCACCCATCCTCCGCCGATGTGCGCTGCGCGCTGATTGCGCGCGGCTGGCGGAAGCCAGCGGCCACAGCGGCATGATCGGCGGCCAGATCATCGACATGCTGGCCGATAAGAGTTTCGGCATCGAGGACGTGATCGACCTGCAGCGCCGCAAAGACCGGTCAGCTGTTTGAATTTTCCTGCGAGGCGGGACCGATCCTGGGCCAGGCCGCGGCGTGAGTGATCGGGCGCGGCTGAAAGCCTATGCCGAGGATATGGGGCGTGGTGTTCCAGATCACCGACGATTTCGCTGGACGTCACCAGCACGGCGGAAAAACCGGCAAAGGCTGTGGGCAAGGATGCCGATATGGGCAAGACAGACCCTGGTGACGTTGTTGGGGCTGGAAGGCGCGCGGGCGGAGGCCGAGAAGCGCGCCAGGCGGGCGGTCGAGGCGCTGGGCCCTTATGCCGCAAAGGCGCCGGAATTGTCGGCCCTGCCCGCTTCTTTTCTGCTAGACGGACAGCTAATGCTGGCGAAATGCGTTTGTGCTCGCCAATCTGTTCGGGTCCCATTCAGCTTTGGCGCGTTAACACGGGGGCATAAGGAGAGTCTCGATGAAGCCGTTTTCTGAGATCCGTTTGCTGCCGCTGGTGATGCTGACGGTCGGCTCCCGCGGCCGTGCTGGTTCTGCCCCAGCCGGTAGCGCTGAGCTGGCGCGTCGATCCGGCCGCTGCGCCAGGTGCAGGGATCCTGCGACGCCTCTGCTGGCGCTCGATGAAGTCGGGCGGCACCGCCAAGTCGCGGCTACGAGAAATTGAAGCCGGTGGTGGAAAAGGCCGTTCGATCTTCCCGCCATGACCGCGACCGCCGTCGGTCCGGGCTTCGCGGCGTTGCCGGATGCCGACAAGAAAGCGCTGACCGAGGCCTTCAGCCGCATGACCATCGCCAACTATGCCAAGAATTTCGATTCCTTCGGCGGCGAGAAATTCACCGTCGAGCCGGCTTCCATCGCGCGCGGCAGCGATCATTTCGTCAAAAGCAGCCTGAAGACCGGCAAGGAAACCATCGCCTTCAACTATCGCCATGCATCAGGTGGGATCGGAGTGGAAGGTCACCGACGTCTATCTTGCTGGCAATATCAGCCAGATGGCGCAGAAACGGTCCGACTTCGCCGCGACCTTCGCTCTGGCGGCGCCAGCGCCCTGACCAAGCGCATCAACGCGCTTGACGGACCAGATGCCGGCTGACGCTCGCATCTGGCCGCGCCTTTTGATTAATCCCATCCGGTCGCAGCCCAGGTTGCTCAGCAACACTTCGCTGCGACACCTTCGCTTGCCGGACGCTTCGCAGCGAAGGGGAAGGCGGCCGGATGCGCAACGTCGCGCCGCGGAATGCGCCGTCGAGCCCAACGCGATCGCGCAAAGATCTTCTAAACGAATTCCGAGGACCTTCGCTCCCCTCGTGGCGCAGCGCGCCATCGAGCAGGTTGAAACACTGCCGCGCCGCGCCGGCGGCTTGGCGTTCGCCGGGCAAAAGGTCCACGGACCTTGCTAATCCGGCTCACACTTCCGGATCGTGCATCTCGAGAGTGTGCGCTCGGCGGGCCCAGCAAGGCCGGCGACAGGAACAAGGTCGTCACCAGCACCCAGCCCAGGGAAATCATCAGCAATTCGCCCATGCTGGCCGTGCCGGGGTGAATGCTCAGCCACAAGGTGCCGAAGCCGCTGGCGGTGGTGGCGGCGGAGAAGATCACCGCGCGTGGTGAGGCTGAGGCCAGGAACAGCGCTGGCCGTGCCGCCAGGCCAACCACGAAGTAGATGTTGAAGGCGACGCCGATGCCCAGCAACAAGGGCAAGGCGATGACATTGGCGAAATTCAGCTTGAGGCCCAGCAGCACGCATGGTCGCGAGCGTCAGAAGTCCGGACAGCACCAGCGGCGCCAGGGTCATCAACACATCGTGCATGCTGCGCAGAACCAGCGCCAACAGGATGATGATGGCGACGAAAGACAGAGCGCCCGCTTCGGTGAAGGCGCCGACAATCGTCTTGCCGGATTCCCGGATGGAAATCGGCGCCCCGGTGGCTTGCGGCGCGGCGGTCAACACCTGATCCGAAAAAGGCCGACAGGGCTTTGGGATCGTTGCTGGTGTCCTTGGGAAAGACCTGGATGCGGGCGGTGCCGTCCGGCGGCAACCCAGTCGGCGCGCAGGTCCGCGGGCATATTGTCCACTGTGACGGGCGCGGCTTTCGGCGAATCCGAAACCTGGCCCAGCATGGTCTTGAGGCCGGGCTCGAAGCTTCGCGGCGCCTGCGCGATGGCGCGGGGCGCTGCCTTGACGACCGCATCCAGCGCATCGGCCAGCCGGCGGGCGTCCTGGGCGGGCTGTTCTGGTGCCGGTTCCGGCGGCGGCGCGCAGTTTCCGGCGGTGCTCTTGAAGGCTGCTACCTGGTCGGCGTCGCTGGGCGGCGGCATCACGTCGAACGGATTGAGGGTGGCGTCCAGCAGATTGCTGGCGTCGGCGATCAGCGCCAGCTTTCTCCTTCTGCTGGTCCGGCACAAAGCTGGACAAAGGTGAGGGCCTGCGCCACCAGCGATCTCCTGCTGGATGCGCTGGGCGATCGCATCGGCCTCGGCCAGGGACAGGCGGGCACATCGATGGTGTTGGGCGAGGTCTGCGGATTCTTCATCAGGTCCAGCAAGGTGGAAACCGATTCCACCTTGGGGCTGCGCAGATCCAGCGGATTGGAATCGAATTGCACGAATGCCATCAGCGCCAGCGACACCACACCCGCCGCCGCGGCGACCGCGGATGACATTGCGGCGGTTGCGGGTCATGAAATCGTCCAGCCGCCCCAGGCTGCTGAAAGCCGACATCCTCGGTTTCGCCCGGCGGATTGAGCAGCATCAGCAGTGGCGGGCAGCATGGTGATGGACAGCAAGGAATGCCACGATCATGCCGATGCCGGCGACCTTGCCCAGCTCCGGCGACACCGGTGTAGGTGGTGGGCAGGAACGAGAAGAACCCGGCCGCGGTCGCGGCGGCGGCCAGAGCCAGCGGGAATGCCGACGCCGCGCCCCGTTGCCGCCAGGGCGTCCGCCAGATCGTCGTTGCGATGGCGCTCGCTGCGGTAGCGCACCGAAAACTGGATTCCGAAATCCACCCCCAGGCCGACAAACAGCGCGATAAAGGCGATGGAGATGATGTTGAACACCCCGACCATGGCACAGGCCCGCGCCCATGGTGATGGCCAGCCCCACGAACAAGGTCACCAGGATGGCGGAGATGATCCGGAAGCTTTTCAGCGCCAGCCACAGGGTCAAGAGAACCCCGCCCATCATCGCCGCCACCATCAGATAGGCCCGGTCGGTGAGGGTGCCGAATTCTCGTCCGACAGCGGCACCGGTCCGGTCAGGCGCACGCGTACGCCATGCTCTGGTGTCAAAGCCCAGGGCGCGGGCATCGGCGCGGATCGTGTCATTGGCTTCGCTTGCCCGGCTCCAGGGCGTTGAAATCCAGCCTGGGCTTGACCTCGATGAAGCGGCGGATTTCCTCCGGCGCGGGCGGTGCGCCGGTGATCAGCGAACGCCAGGAGCATGAACTCGGGTCTTGCCATGCGCGGCGGCGTCGAAACACATCGGCGAAGCGCGCCATGGCGAATCGAAATCACGCCAGCTTGGCGTTGCCGCGTGCTGACACCCAGCAAGCGCGGTGGAAAGGTTGGTCGCGATCCCGCGCAGCGAGGGATCGGACGCCAATCCGCCCAGGAAGGGCTGGGCCTTGATCAATTGCTGGGTGGTGTCCTGCACATCCTTCGAGCGGCAGGAACAGCAGCCCGTTCTGGCTGAAGAAGGCGCCGCCATCGGGACGGCCGGACATGGGTGAAGAGCGTGGGATTGGCGGCCAGTCTTTCGGTCAGCCGCGGCGGCGGCGGATCCGGCCAGCTCGGGCGTGGCCCCGTCGATCACCACCAGGGTCAGGTTGGTCTGCTGGGGGAAGGCGGCGTCGAACCGCGCCTGGCGCATGCGCCAGCCCACCTTGGCATCGATCAGCTGCTCGCTGTCGGTGTTCATGGCGAAATTCTGCTGGGTGTACCAGCCGGTGCCTCCCGCCAGCAGGTAGGCAGATCGCAATCACGGCCCGAGGCCAGCGGCAGCAAAAGGCGACGATGCGTTCGACGGCCATCATGGGCCGGGTTAGAGCATTTTTGGCCCGTTCTTAAAAGTCCGGTAATTCCGGCGGTCCGGACCGGCGATCCCTCGATCAGCCGCGCCCGGCGTTCCATGATAGCAGGGTCCGCATGGTGGCGTAATAGTCCACGCTGGCGCGCTCGATATCGCGGAAGGTGACGAGATTGGTTCGCGCGATTGTCCATGGAGCCCAGGGTGGATTTCATCAGGCCGACATAATTGCGCCCCTCATAGCGGACATAGCGCAAGGGCGAGACATAGCCGTCGATATAATTGCCGGCGAAGTCGCGCACATCGGTGGAGCCGCGGAAGGGCAGAACCAGATAGGGACCCGGCGGCACGCCATAGGTGCCCATGGTCTCGCCGAAGTCGCGGTTGCGGCCCGGCATGCCCCAATCGGTGGCGACGTCGAATATGCCCGCGACGCCGCACGCGTGGTGTTGACCAGGAAACGTCCTGCCGCGATGCCGGCGCTTTCCAAGCGGGCCTGCAACAGGCTCGTTGGCGACGGTGACCGGACTGCCCAGATTGTCCAGCACTATTGTGCAAGCCGACACGCACCGTTCCGGGAACGGTTTCGCGATAGGCGTTGGCGGCGGGCGGCCGGCATTGCGATCCAGCCGCTGGTTGAGGTCGAAGAAGAAACGGTTCATGCCTTCGAAGGGATCGCTGATCACGACATGACCATCTGCGTCCGGCGCCGTGGTCGCACAGCCCGCGGCCATCAGCCCCAAGCGCCAATGCCCAAATCGCCCCGAATTTTCGCATCGTTTTATCTTGCCGTCTGCTTTTCGCAGAGCTCTGCAGCAAGCCCCCACCTGTGCCCGCAAAGCCAACCACTCTTAAGCCGGGGGTGGAAGAGGGTTCTGGCTTGCCTGTTCACCTTGTTTGCAAAATAAATCCGGCCTGATATCCTGTTTGGGAACTTCGCTGGCGCCGGGCGGCGCTTTCGCTTAAACATATTTCGCCCGGTATTTGTGCAGAGCCGTAACGAAAGGCACGTCATGACCCATCCGGAACTGCTGCGTCTGCGAGATAGCATCGACAATATCGATGCCGCGCTCATCCACCTTCTGGCCGAGCGGTTCAAATGCACCCAGGCGGTGGGCGAGTATCAAGGCGACCCACAATCTGCCGCCCGCCGATCCGTCGCGCGAGGCGGCCCAGATACGCGCGGCTGCGCAAACTGGCCGAGGACGCCAAGCTGGATCCGGACTTCGCGGAGAAATTCCTCAACTTCATCGTGAAGGAAGTAATCCGGCATCACGAGGCTATTGCGAAAACAAGACTGAATTCTAGAGCGCCCCTCGTTATTTGTTTAATCGACCCCCGACTCGTCGCGGCTCAGGTCGGCTCTGCCGACACTCGCCGCGACATCTTCCTGGCCGGCTCAAGGCCGTGAAAGTGGAAGGATGTCGAAGGGTCGCGCCGCGAATGCGGCGCTCGAGCCTATAGAAAGCTAACGGCTTCGCGTGCTTGACTTGCGGCAGCTTGGCCACCGCCGCAGCCACATTCGCCAGGCACCGGTCCGTCCACTTCGATCAAAGCGATCGCGTCCTGGCCCGGCGCGCTGCGGCCCAAGGTGGAAGTTGGCGATATTGACCTTGGCGTCGCCCAGCAAGGTGCCCAGCTTGCCGATAAAGCCCGGCTTGTCCTCGTTGACGACGTAGAGCATCGTGCGGCGCGAATTCGGCGTCCAGGCCGATATCCTTGATCTGGATCAGGCGCGGCCGGCCGTCGGAGAAGACAGTGCCGGCGACGCGGCGGGTGGTGCCGTCGCTCATCTCCACCACCAGTCTTGATATAGCCTTCATAGATGCCCTGCGCGTCGCGGCGGGTCTCGCTGACCTTGATGCCGCGTTCCTTGGCGATCACCGGCGCGTTGACCATGTTGACGTCCGCCAGGATGGGCCTGAGCAGCCCGGCCAGCGCCGCCTGGGTCAGAGCGCGGGTGTTCAGCACGAGCGGCGTGCCCTCATAAACGATCTCGACGCCGGTCAGGCTGGTGCCGGTCAACTGGCCCGCGAACGAGCCCAGCTTTTCCGCCAGCGAAATCCACGGGCGCACCTTCTGCGCTTCCGACGCCGAGATGGACGGCATGTTCAGCGCATTGGTGATGGCGCCGGTCAGCAGATAATCGGAAATCTGTTCCGCCACCTGCAGCGCGACATTCTCCTGCGCTTCGCGTGGTGGAGGCGCCCAGATGCGGCGTCGCCACCACCTTGTCGTTGCCGAACAGGATATTTTCCTTGGCCGGTTCGGTCTCGAACACGTCCAGCGCCGCGCCCGCGACATGGCCGGTGTCGAGCGCCGCCTTCAGCGCCTTCTCGTCGATCAGTCCGCCGCGCGCGCAATTGATGATCCGCACGCCCTTCTTGATCTTGGCTGATGGCGTCGGCGGAAAGAATGTTGCTTGGTTTCGGTGGTCATCGGCGCGTGCAGGGTGATGAAATCGCGCGCGCGCCAGACAGATCGTTCAGCTCCACCTTCTCCACGCCCAGATCGTTGGCGCGCGTTCCTGCGGACAGATAGGGATCGAACGCGATGACCCGCATCTTCAGGCCCTTGGCGCGGTCGGCGACGATGCGTGCCGATATTGCCGGCGCCGATCAGGCCCAGCACCTTGCCGGTGATCTCCACGCCCATGAAGCGGTTCTTCTCCCACTTGCCGGCCTGGGTCGAGGCGTTGGCGGCAGGCAGCTCGCGCGCCAGCGCCAACATCAGCGCGATGGCGTGTTCGGCGGTGGTGATGGAATTGCCGAACGGCGTGTTCATCACGATCACGCCGGCGGCGGTGGCGGCGGGAATATCGACATTGTCGACGCCGATGCCGGCGCGGCCCACGACTTTCAGGTTCTTGGCCGCCTTGATCACATCGGCGGTGAGCTTGGTGGCCGAGCGGATGGCGATGCCGTCATACTGATCGACGATCTTGATCAGTTCTTCCTTGGTCAAGACCGGTTTTCACATCGGCATCGACGCCGCGTTCGCGGAAGATGGCGACGGCGGCGGGAGACAGTTTGTCGGCGATCAGAACTTTTCGGCATGGGGCTGGTCCTTAAGATGTCTGGATCAATTGAGGAGTGGGGCCGCCGGCGAGCGCGGCGCTGATAGAAAGGCGCGGCCTGGAGCAGGGCGCTGGTCATGCCGGCGGCGGATTGCGCCGGTCGACGCGCTGAATGTCGAACACCATGCCGGGAACGGCGGTCTCGGCCGCCGCCTGAATGGCCTGCATCAGCGAAGGCCAGTCGCCGCCCGCTTTGGAATCAAGCTCGATGCCCACCAGCGGATGCGGCTCGCCGGCGCGATCGGCGAAGGTGACCTGGATCATCCAGGCGGTCTTCGATATCGGGACGGGCGGCGAACACCGGATGTCAGCGCCTCGACCAGCGCCGTCGGATATTCGGCCTCGCCGGCAATGGATGCAGTTGGTCTAGGGAGCGCTGGACCGCCGAGCAACTGCTGCACCTGCTGGCGGCGAAAGCTCCTTGCCATACTGGGAGGCGGGATTGAGGATGACCGGCCCGCCGAGCGTCAGCTCCAAAAGCGCGCGGCCATTGATGCTGAGATATTTGGCTTTCCTGCTTCACAAATTCCTGCATGCGCGCCAGCGAGGAAAACCGGCAGATACTGGCTGCCGTCCTTGAGGCCGGTAACCAGTTTCAGGCTGCGCGCCGGGCGCCAGGGAAAATTGTTCCTGCGCATCTTCCTGGCCTTCCGCAGCTTCCCATCACCAGCAGATCGCTTTCCAGCAGCAGGCGGTAGAAATCCGGCGCCGAGGGCGGATTCTTCACCGCCTGCGACCAGCGCCTTTTCCAATTCATTTTGCGCGATGAACAGCATGGCAGGTCACCCTGGTTCGAAAAGTTCAGGCCTTGATCCTGGCTCCAGGCCCAGTCCAGCCAAGGCGTCAGCGCCTCGATATCGGCTTTGTCGACGGTGGCGCCGCACCAGATGCGCAGGCCGGGCGGCGCGGCGCGATAGCCGGCAATGTCGCAGCGCCACGCCTTCCTTCTCCAGCAGCGAACACATCTTCTTGATCGGCGTCCGCCTGTGGCCTCGTCGGAAAGGGCGGTGAAAGAAGGATCGGTGATCTGGCGATGCAGACGCTGGTATTGGAGCGCGATCGCGGCGTCCTGAGCCAGAAAGTCGGCTCCAGCCGCAGTCCGCGACCCATTGCTCCAGCACGCTGCAGATTGTCGTTGGAGCGCTTGATCAGGCCTTTCAGGCCGCCGAGGCTTTCCGCCCAGTTCAGGGCGTCGAGATAATCCTCGACGCACAGCATCGAGGGCGTGTTGATGGTCTCGCCCTCGAATAGCCTTCCGATCGAGCTTGCCGCCCTTGGTCATGCGGAAGATCTTGGGCAGCGGCCAGGGCGGCGTGTAGCTCTCAGCCGCGCGACGGCGCGCGGGCGAGAGGATCAGCATGCCGTGCGCCGCCTCGCCGCCGAGCACCTTCTGCCAGGAGAAGGTGACGACATCGAGCTTGTCCCAGGCAGATCCATGCGCGAAGGCGGCGCGAGGTCGCATCGCAGATGGTGAGGCCTTCGCGGTTGGCGCGGATCCAGTCGCCGTTCGGGCACGCGCACGCCCGATGGTGGTGCCGTTCCACAGTGAACACCGACGTCGTGCGCGGGATCGACCTGGCTCGAGGTCGGGCAAGCTGGCCGTAGGTCGGCCTTGAAGATGCGCGCAGTCCTTGATCTTCAGCTGCTTGACCGTGTCGGTGACCCAGTCTTCGCCGAAGCTCTCCCAGGCGACAGCGTCGACGGGCCGCGCGCCCCAGCATCGACCACAGCGCCATCTCGACCGCGCCGGTGTCGGAGGCCGGCACGATGCCGCACGCGATAGCCGTCGGGCATGCCCAAGCAGCTTCTTGGTGCGGTCGATCGCGTCTTTCAGCTTGGCTTTGCCGGGCTTGGAGCGGTGCGGAGCGTCCACAGCAGCGCCGTTTGAGGGCTTCGGGTGTCCAGCCCGGCCGCTTGGCGCAGGGTCCGGACGAAAAAAAGGCCGCGCAGGACGCACGGCCGGCCGCATATTGGCAACTTCAGTCATCGCGGTTCATTCCTTCCAGAATGATAGCACCTCGTTGGGAGGCGTGGCCCGCCGCCGATATAGGCGCGGGCGGCCGCGCGTCAACGCAAGACCGGTGAAAGCCTGTGGCAAGTTCGCAAGCCATTGAGCGGGCTTGAAAAAAGGCCGCGAAAATCCGCTCCGGAAAAATATTTCCGAAAATCCCGACAATGATCGTCAGGCGGAGCGGTCGGCGGTGAAAACTGCAATCCTGCTAGATCTCGATTTCGCTCGTCAGATACAGCGCGCAATCGCCCTGGAGGATGGTGCGCGCGCCATCGTCGGTGCAGATCAGATCGCCGCCGCGCGACTGAAGCCTGGCGCGCTTTCAGGGTTTTCTTGCCCAGCCGCTTCGCCCAGAAGGGCGTCAGCGCGCAATGCGCCGAACCGGTCACCGGGGTCTTCCGGCACGCCGTAATAGGGCGAGAGCAATACGTAACCGAACGAATACATC
>ERZ1370068.8774-contig-7602_pt1 | contig 48542 bp, 67 predicted proteins | sample MGYA00561227_ERZ1370068 | MGnify/ENA primary metagenome ERZ1370068 (study PRJEB38410, sample SAMEA6850437) | metagenome | study: Metagenomic assessment of the ecological functions of the soil: analysis of the soil microbiota associated with the... | reverse complement strand
TCGGTGTGCCGCTTCGTTCAGTTACGTATTGCTCTGCGCCAGCACGCGGTCCCCGTCGTGGACGGCGACCGTCACGGCGGGCGTCGCGGTGTCGAACGCGAGCAGCAGCACGGTTGCCCAGCGTAGGGCATACCCGCAGGGTCTTGGGCCGCCGGCCGCGGGCTGGCCGGAAGCGGCGCGGCGGTTCGCCCGGCACGTGGCCTGGGTGCGCGCTAGCGCATCCGGGCCAGGACGTCCCGGGCGGCGGTCACCGCCGCCGCCTGCAGCGCGGGCGGGGACACGGGCTGGTAGCCGCCGCGGCCCGGGCGGGGCCCTGGGAGACGACCGTGATCAGCACGTTGCGGTCCCTCACCACCACCGTCAGCAGGTTGGTCTTGTCCCCGCCCGCCGATGGCACCTGCAGCGCGGCGAGGCGCTGCTGCCGAGCCCGGGCAGCTGACTCACCGTCGCCCTGGGCAGGTGGGTTGCCTGCGGCGGGTGCGTCTTCGCCAGGCTGGCCTGCTGGTAGGCGTCCTTCGCGGCGAGGTGGCGCTGCCAGTTGCCGCTGGCCAGCCCGCTGGGGCGTAGGCCCGCACGGTCACTTGCAGCACCCGGTACAAGGGCTTGGCGTCCAGCGTCCAGTCGCACAGGCTCTGCGCACTGCCGTAGAGCGATTTCGGGTGACCACGCGCCGGGCTGCCCGGCAGGTACTGGTTCAGCGTTGCCGCCGTCACCGCCGAGCAGGCGTTCGGCACGGTCTTGAACTCGCCCGGCTGGAACGTGGTGACCAGGGAGTCCGGCGTCGGCTGAGGGCTCGGGCGGTGGAGGAACTCATAACCCACCCCGGCGACGATGAGCAGCACGGCGACGAAGGCGCCGCCCCAGATGTACGCGGTCCGGCGGCCCCGCCGCGCGCTGGCCGCGGCCCGCCCGTGGCGCACTGCGCCGCCCGCCCGGCTGCGGGCTTTCCCGTCCGGCGGGCCCGGCCGGGCCCGGCGCCGGGCCTGATGCTCGGTGTCCGCCTCCCAGGCGGTGTCGGCCCGGCCGGTCCCGGGTTCGGCGGCGCTCACGCTCGTCGTGGTCCGCCCGCCGCGGCACCGTTCCGGGTACCGCCCATGGCGGGTACTCCTCGTCATCGTCGGCGTAGTCGCCGTCGGACCAGTCACGGCGCGGGCGGCCGGCGGGCACCCGGCCGGGCCGAGGGGAGGAGGCCCCTGCTGAACCACGGTGCGCCTCCGGGAGGGATCGAACCATGCATGACTGCGCATAGCACCCAAGCCCGGGCGGCCACCAGCGGGCCGACCAGGCCAGGTAAGATGCGCAAACCGTCAAGGTGAGGACGCTCGAACTATAGAGCCTCCGGCCAACAGTGGTGGGCCAGACGCGCATACCGGCCCCCGCGAGAAGGATCATGCGGCCTCCTAGCACGGATCAGTCGCGTCACGGCCGTTTCGTCCCGATTCCCGTGATGACCCGGTCTCAGGCGGTCAGGGCACAACCGTTGTCTGGCGGGCCAGTATGCCGCTGCTGGGGGTGGCGGGATGGCGGCCAGGAGGGCGGTGAAATTGCTACGGCGAGGTGCGCCAGTCAGGGTCTGGCAGGTAGGCCGTTCATCCAGCTGCTCCCACGTGTTCCAGGTCGGCGGCGGTGTGAGTGGACGGGTCGGTGCCTTTGGGGAAGTACTGGCGCAGCAGCCCGTTGGTGTTCTCGTTGCTGCCCCGCTGCCAGGGGCTGTGCGGGTCGCAGAAGTAGACCGGGACGCCGGTGGCCACGCTGAACCGGGCGTGCCCGGCCATCTCCGTGCCCTGGTCCCAGGTCAGGGACCGGCGCAGCTGGGTAGGCAGCGTGGTGATGGCCTGGGCTGAGCGCGTCGGTGACCGACTCGGCGCCGTGCCCGCGGGGCAGGCGCGACGAGCATCACGAACCGGCTGCGCCGCCCGGCCAAGGTGGCGATGGTGCTGCGACGTGCGCCGAAGATGATGTCGCCCTCCCAGTGGCCGGGCACGGCCCGGTCGGCGGCCTCGGCGGGCCGCTCGGCGATGCTCACCCTGCCGCGGATCTTGCCCTGGCCGTTGTGCACGGTCAGCCCTCGCGGGCGGCGGCGGGCCCGCCCGGTCCGCAGGCAGCGGAACAGTTCTTTGCGCAGCGCGCCCCTGGCCTGCACGAACAGCGACAGGTAGATGGTCTCGTGCGACACGCGCATCTCCGGGTCGTCGGGATAGGCCAGCGCCAGCCAGGCCGCGATCTGCTGCGGCGACCAGCGCAGCCCCCGGCTTGCCCTCCACCACCTCGCGCAACCGCGGGCACACGGCCAGCTTCGCGCGCGCTTGGGCCGCCGCGCCCGCAGCTGCGCCGCCTGCTGCGCCTTGCCACCCGACCACCCCACGCACCGCCAGGTGCGCGCCACCTCCCACGGCTGATCGTGCGCCGGGCAGCCGATCCCGCCGCCCGATCGCCGCCAGCGACTCACCCGCCGCCAGCCCACCGCGATCTCCCACTCCCGCTCCAGCCAGGCTCAGCCGCACCCCGACAGCGCCACCACCGCGGCGGCACACCACCCCCGCCTGCGCCACCACCCGCCGCGCCACCTGCGACGACACCCCGCCGCCACCGCCGCCCGCTCCAGCGGCACCCCGCCTGCCGCACCGCCCACAACCCGCTCCCGCGCAAACCACGCGGCAGCGGCAGCGCCAGCCCATCACCACACCACCATCACCACCACCGCCCGATCTTCCGGCCAAGCTGTGCGATGACCGACTGAGATCCCACCTGACCAAAGTCCGTGATATGTCGGTCAGCCCAACCGCAGGCAGGTCAGCTGGCCGCCAAATGCCACCGGCGGATGGCTGCCCACTGGCCGTCGCTTCCGGGGCACCTCCCGGCCTGCGCACCGCCGGAGGCGGGGGTACGCTGCCAGAGGGGAGGGTGTGCTGGCGGGCGGGAGGCCATGCGGCGGTGTCCCGCCGGGCGCCGTGGCCACTCCAGGCACGCACGGTCCGGGGCTCCCTGATCGTGCCGCGCCGCCAGCACGCCTCACCGGGCACGGCCCCGGGAACTTCCGGGCGGCGTGCCGGGGGCGGCCAGAGGCGATGCTGACCTCCAGGCGGTCGGCGGCGAGGTCCTCGACCAGCCCCCGCCCCACTCGACCACGGTCACCGACGTCTCCAGGCTGGCGTCGAGATCCAGGTCGTCCACCTCGGCCGGGCTGGTGAGCCGGTAGGCGTCGGCGTGCACCAGGCCGGGCCCGCCGGTCAGCGAGGGATGCACCCGCGCGATCACGAAGGTGGGCGAGGGTGACCGGCCGCGCACCCCGAGACCGGCCCCGATGCCCCGGACGAGTGGTCGTCTTGCCCGCCCGAGGGCTCCGTTGAGCACCACCAGGTCACCTGGCCGCAGCACGGCTGCCAGCCGCCTGCCCAGCGCCAGCATGTCGTCCGCGCTCGCCACCGTGAGGCTCCCCGCGCACTTCAGGCCCGTACGCTCGCCCGCGTCGCCGGTCACGCCGACCGGGGCAGAGTTGCCGCCCGCCCGACCCGGGCGAGCATGGCTGGTGATCGCCTCGTTGACCAGGCCGGGCCGCTCCAGGATGAGGCGCGTGGCCGCCGCCCGGCACCCAGATGAGATGAGAGCCGGGGATGTCCATGGCCAGCTCGATGCCGAGCCGCGGCGATATCAGCCGGTCCTTCTCGCCGACCAGCACGCGTCACCGGCACCCGGCCGAGCGTGGCCAGCGAGTCGCGCTTGTCGCACAGCAGCAGCGCCTGGCCGAACCTGGCGACCACCTCGATCGGGGTGGCGCTGATCATCTGCCCCAGGAAGCCGACCAGGGCCGGGCTGACCTCGCCGTCCCCGAACCCGAGGAACCGCGTGCCAAGGAACGCCAGATCGGTCGACGCGGCGGCCCTGCTCCACCAGGATGGCGCGTCTCCCCTTGGCGGCGCCGCTGAGCAGGCCCGGCAGCGCCTGGCTCAGCAGCGGCCGGATCGGGCCCAGCATCCACGGGCTGCCGCTGTCCAGGCCATGGGCGGCGGTGTTGATGAGCACCGACCCGGCCACCTTGGTCCCGAACAGGTCAGGGTGCTGCTCGGCGAGCGCCATGATGGTCATGCCGCCCATGGAGTGGCCGACCAGGACGACCCGGGCATCGCCCGGCGCGACCGCGTCGATGACCGCCTTGAGGTCGGCGCCGAGCTGGTCGATGCTGGCGGCGCCGGACTTCGAGCGCCCGGACCGCCCGTGGTCGCGCTGATCCCAGAAGACGAGCCGGTGATCGGACAGATCACGGCGCTGGAAGTGCCAGCAGTCCTGGTTCAGCGTGTAGCCGTGACAGAAGACGACGGTGACGGGCGCGGCCCGTGGCCCGTTCATCTCGACATGCAGTGGCACCCCGTCCTCGGTGAGCACGGTGAGCGCGCGCCGCGCAGCCTCCCGAGCGGCTCGGTGGACGCCGGGTCGCCACGGCCGCGGATCGGCGCGACCGCGATCCGCTCGGCGGCCACGACGGCCCCCGCGCCCGCTGCCGTCGCGCCCGCGACCACCCCGGCCGCGCCGGTGATCCGCCGCCAGCTGGCCATAGCTTCCTCCCGCTACCTGCCACTCCGTACCTGCCCAGTGTGGCCCCGCTCAGGCTGCTGCCCACGCGGGCGGCACCTGGCGCGGCTGCACGCTACGCGGGGATGCCGGGACACGGGAATCGCGCTCATGCTGCTACTCCAGAGTAGCTTCTGGGCGTCCGCCCGCCGAACCTGGTCACGATCTCATAGGAGATCGTCCCGAGCGCGTCGGCCCAGTCCTGGGCGGTGGGCTCGCCCGCGTCGCCGGGCCCGAACAGCACGACCTCGTCCCCCTCCAGGGCGGTCTCGCTCCCGAAGTCCACGACGAACTGGTTCATGCACACGGTCCCGGCGATATCGCCCAGCGCCGTCCCTGCACGTGCACTTCAGCCAGCGCCGAACGCGTCCGCGCGGGACGCCTTCGGCGTAGCCCAGCGGCACCAGCCCGAGCGTGCTCTGGCCGGAGGTGATGTACCGGTGGCCGTACGACACCCCCGGACCCCGCCGCCACCTGCTTGACCTGGATCAGCCGGGCCCTCACCGTCATCGCGGGCCGCAGCCAGCCAGGTGGGCCGCCGGGCAGCGTGGACAGCCCGAACACGCCGCCGCCCGTCCGCACCAGGTCGAACCAGTGTCTGCGGCAGCGTCAGCGTGGCAGGCGTGTTGGCCAGGTGCCGCACCTCGGGCTTGGCACCCGCCTTCTCCGCCAGGGCGACCGCGTCGCGGAACGCGCGCGATCTGGGCGTCGATCGACGGATGGCCGGGCATGTCCGCGCAGGCCAGGTGGGACAAGATCCCAATGATCGCGACATCCCCGGCCGCCTCGGCGGCCAGGGCCGCGTCAACCACGCCCGGCCACGCGCGGGCAGTGGCGCCGCCACGCGACATCCCGGTGTCCACCTTGAGGTGCAGGCGGGCCGGGCGGCCCGCCTGCCGCGCCGCCGCCGCGATCTCCTCGACCATACCCACCGTCCCGGCGGACAGGTCCACCTCGTGGCGGACGGCCTCCTCGTGGGCCGCGCCGAGGCACGCCCATCAGGCACAGCACCGGCGCCGTCAGCGCCAGCGCCGCACGCAGTGCGAGGTGCCTCCGCGACGGTGATCACGCCGAGCCAGCTCGCGCCGCCTGCCAGGGCCGCCCGCGCCGCCGGGACCATGCCGTGGCCGTAGCCGTCGGACTTGACCACCGCCATGAGCAGCGGCGCCGCCGACGTGCCGCCGCAGCGCCGTGACGTTGCCCTTGACCGCGTCCAGGTCGATGAGCGTTTCCGCATGACCGTCCATGACCAAACAGTGTGCCAGCGGAGTCACGCTCCCGGCCGGACGGGCTGCCCGGCGCGCATCGCGCCGGCTCAGTCCAGCCACGCCCGGACGCCGCGGATGGCGGCCCGGGAGCGCGGAGATCACGTCGCCCGCCGCGATCGGGCTCCCGGCCTCCGCGCCCATGCCGGATCGGTACCCGCCAGCCCCGTGCCCGCCGGCCCAGTACGCCGGTCCCCGCCCCATGCCCTATGTAGACCGGTCCCATGCCTGCCGGCACCCGTCGCCGGCGGAACCGTACCTGCCGGAACCGTGCCAGCCAGAACCGTGCCAGCAGCGGCCCGGCGGGCCGCGATGCCGGTGCGGGAACGCCGGCTAGCCGCGGCGGCCGTCGGTCACCGCGAGCCCCTGGGCCAGCAGGGCACCTGCCAGTCCGGCGAGCACGTCTCCCGTGCCGGCCGTGGCGAGCCACGACGTTCCGGTCGGGTTGACCAGCACCTCTCCGCCCCCAGCCGGGGCGATCACCGTGGTCGAGCCCTTGAGCAGGACCGCCGCGCCAAACTCGGCCGCGGCCGCGCGGGCGTGCTCCAGGCGGCGCGCCGCCACCTCGGCCGGATCGGCTCCCAGCAGCCGGGCCAGGCTCGCCGGCGTGCAGGGGTCAGCAGCGTGGGGGCCGCACGGGCCAGCAGTCCTCGTTCCTGCTGCGATCAGGGTCAGCCCGTCGGCATCGACCAGCACCGGCAGGTTCGGTGGCCAGAACCGCGGCCAGCCGGTCCCGGGCCGCCTCATCGGTGCCCATGCCAGGCCCGGCCACCCAGGCCTGCACCCGCCCGGCCGCCGCCACCTCATGGCCAGCATGGGGACCGTCCCCGTGTCACTGTGACCAGCGCTTCCGGCCAGTGCTGGCGGACCACCGCGACGGCTAAGCCCGGCCGAGACCAGCCGCACCATGCCCGCCCCGCCCCGCAGGGCGCCGCCGACGGCAAGCGCCGCCGCGCCGGTGAAGCGGTCACTGCCCGCGACGACGCCGAGCACTCCACGGCGGTACTTGTCGGAGTCGCCGGGCGGCTGCCGGAGCAGGACCGCCACGTCCGCCGCCTGGAACCCGGCCGCGGCGGGCGTCGGCGAGGTACGGGCCGAGCCCGATATCGACCAGCTCACCACCCCGGCGTGGCCCGCGCCCGGGTCGATCAGCAGGCCCGGCTTCCACGTGCCGAAGGTCACCGTTACATCCGCCCGCACCGCGTCGCGTCCACCGCGCCGGTGTCCGCGTCGATCCCGCTCGGCAGGTCGACCGCCACCACCAAAGGGCCCGCGGCCGGGCTCCCCGGCCGTCCCCTGTTCCGGCCCGCGCGGCCAGGGCGGCCCAGGGCGGAGTAAGGGCTCGCGCAGCCCACCGCGGCCGCCGATCCCGAGCAGCCCGTCCAGCACCAGATCCGCGGCGGCGATGACAGCGGGCAGGCCGGGGTCGTCGGGGCCGGTGACGCGCCCACCCGCCATGCGCAAAGCCACCGCCCCCTGCTCATGGACGCGGGCCACCCGCGGCCACCACGCGTCACCCGCGCGCCGCGCCGGGCCAGCCGGGCGCCCGCGTACAGGGCGTCGCCGCCGTTGTCACCGCGGCCAGCGAGCACGACGATCCCGGCTCCGTAGACCTTCCCGGCCAGCCGCTTACAGCAGACCGATGCAAGCCCGGCCGCGGCCCGCTGCATCAGCGTTCCGGGCGGGACGGTCGCCATGAGGGTATGTTCGGCCACCCGGATCGTGGCCACGTCGTGCGCTTTCCTCATCCTTCTGCCACCACCATCGCCACGCTCAGGCCTCCGTCGTGGGTGATCGACAGATGCCAGTGGCGCACCCCGCGCCGCGCCGCTGCTTCCGCCACCGTGCCGCTGGCCGCCAGCGAGGGGGCGCCCGGCGTCGTCGTGGGTGATTTCCACGTCTGCCCAGCGCAGCCCGGCGGAGCCCCGAGGGCCTTCGCCGCCGCCTCCTTGGCGGCGAAGCAGGCGGCGAGCGAGGCCGGGCCGCGGCCGCGCTCGCCATCGGTGAACAGGCGGAAAGCCAGGGATGGGGTCCGGCGTAGGGCGGACTGCAGCCGTGCGATGTCCACCATGTCCACTCCAATGCCCACGATCACGCCCCCAGCCTGCCACTGCCAGCACCGGGAGACGACGCACCCCGGATCACCGGCTAAACTCCGGCTGGCCCAGCACACCGGCGCTGGGCCCCGGGCATCCCGCCGCCCGGATGGGCCAATCGGAGGCCGCTCGCGGAGACATGGACACTGTCGAGACGTGGACTACCGTGTTGTGTGAGTGGTGTGGCACTCTGGCGGAACCGGGATTTCATGCTCTTCTGGAGCGGCCAGTCCGTCAGCGAGATCGGCTCAGCCGTCACCGTCCTCGCCCTCCCGCTGGCAGCGGTTGCCATCCTGCGTGCGTCCACGTTCAGCGTCGACGTACTGTCCGCGATGACCACGGGGCCGCATTCCTGGCGCTCGCGCTGCCCGCCGGGCGGCGGGCCCCGGGCGCAAGCCCGGCCATGGCACGGCACCACCGCGGGCCTGTCGTTCGCGCGGCGGGGCCGATCCTGCGCAAGATCGTCGCCTTGCACCGGTACCGCCAACCTGTTCGGCAGCATGATGGCCGCCCTGGAGATCATCTTCCTGGTCCGCGTGCTGCATGTCCGGCCCGCCTACACCGGCTACCGGTGGTCGCGCTCGCCGCACTTGGCGGGGCGGCTGGCGGGGCGGCGTCGGGCCCGCCATCGCGCTCGGATCGGCCCGGCCCGCATCAATCTGGGTCTCCATCCTCGGCCTGGGGGCCTAGCAGCCCTGCTCATCCCCCTTGCCCAGCCCGGTTCATGGGCGAGCTGCTATGTGGTCGGCCTGGGTAGAAGCTTATGCCTTCCCCGGGTGCTCTACAACGTCGCCCAGGTCTCAGCTACCGGCAGGCGATCTGCCCGCCGGAGAACCACCTGGGACGGGATGAATGCCGCCGGTCCGCTGGATCGTCTGGGGCACCCTGCCCCTGGGCGGCCTTCTCGGCGGCGTCCTGGGCAGCGCGATCGGGAGTCCAGCCGAGCGCTCTGGGCTGGAGCGGCGGGCGCCTGGGCATCCGGGCTGTGGGTCTTCTTCTCGCCACTGCGCGGGATGCGCGATATCCCTGCCCGCCCGGCGGCAGGCTCTCCCACCGGGCATCGCGGCCAGCGGTGAGGGCGGCTTGCAGCCGCCGGTGAAGGCCCTCCATCGCCGGTTGAGACCGGCCATCCGGCAACCGCCGCCCTCAGTGATGCGGAACGGATGACCGACGCCAGCCTGGTCCGCCAGGTGCCGGGCATGCTCGGGCGTCCACCGCCTCGCACCATGACCCTGACCGCTAGGCTCGGTGCCGCTCGGCCGCACCAGGATCCCGCCCGAACGGCGCCAGTTCGCGCTTCGGCCGCCGCGACCTGCGCCGCCACCTCCGGGGAGGTGGCGACCCGCGTCTTGTCCACCCCGGCGACGTTGACGAGCACCTGCGGGTACCGGGTCATCACCTTCGTCAGGTCAGCCAGGGGGATCCGCTCGCGGGCGACGGCGGCCAGCAGGTGCAGCGCGGTGAGCAGGCCGTCACCGGTGGTCGCGTGCTCCGAGCATGATGATGTGGCCGGACTGCTCGCCGCCGAGGACGCGTAGTCGCCCGTGCGCATCGCCTCCAGCACGTACCTGTCCCCGACGGCGGTCTCCACCACGGTGACACCCGGCGTCCTTCATCGCCAGCCGGAACCCGAGGTTGGACATGACCGTCGCGACCACCGTGTCGCGCCAGCCGGCCGCTGGCCTTGCAGCCCGAGCGCGAGCACGGCCAGGATCTGGTCCCCGTCGACCACCTGGCCCGTAAGCGTCGACCGCCAGGCATCGGTCCGCGTCACCATCGTGCGCGATGCCAGCGTCGGCCCGCTGCTCGACGACGGCTGCCCGCAGCACGTCCAGATGGGTCGAGCCGCAGCCGTCGTTGATGTTCTCGCCGTCGGGCTCGGCGCCGATCGCGATCACGTCCGCGCCCGCGCGCCGCAGCAGCGACCGGGGCCACCGCGGATGCGGCGCCGTGCGCGCAGTCCACCACCACCCGCAGAGTCAGGCGCGGGCTGGGCGGACCGCGGCAGCGCCCGGCCGCACCGTGGGCGGGCAGCGAGGCCAGCAGGTGAGGTGAGATATACGCGCTCCCGCGAGTCACCGTCGTCGCTGACCCGGCCGAAGCCCGCCGCGTGGCGGCCCGGCCACGGCCTTGCCCGGGCTGGCCAGCCTCGCCTCGATCTCGTCTTCGGCGGCGTCGGGAAGCTTGAACCCGCCCCGGGCGAACAGCTTGATCCCGTTGTCCGTGGCCGGATTGTGGCTGGCCGACAGCATGACCCCGAGGTCAGGCGGACTTGTCGGCGGTGAGGAAGGCGACGGCCGGAGGTCGGGATCACTCCGAGCCGCAGCACGTCCACCCCGGCTCGGCCAGGCCCGCCACCACGGCGGACTCCGAGGAACTCGCCGGACGCGCGTGGATCGCGGCCCACCACCGCCACCGGGCGCCTGCCCTCGGCCCGGGCGCGGCCGAACACGCCGTGTCTCATGCAGTATCTCGGCCGCGGCGATGGCGAGGTCCATGGCCAGGCGGCCGGTCAGATCGTCGCCTGCCACGCCCGCGGACGCCGTCCGTTCCGAAGAGCCACCATGAAAACGTCGCCCCCGTTGCCACTGTGCCGTCCTGACGGATGCGCGGCCGAGTCCGTGAGCGCTGGTCAGCGCTTCGAGTACTGAGGCGCCTTCCGGGCCTTCTTCAGGCCGTCACTTCTTGCGCTCCTTGACGCGGGCATCCCGGGGTCAGGAAGCCCGCCCGCTTCAGGGTAGCCCGGTTCTCCGGGTCGACCAGCGTCAGGGCGCGTGCGATCCCCAGCCGCAGCGCGCCTGCCTGGCCGGTGACCCCGCCGCCGGTGATGCGGGCGACGACGTCGAACTGCCCCTCGGCGCCCGAGGGTCACGAACGGCTCACTGATGAGCTGCTGGTGGACCTTGTTCGGGAAGAAGTCCTCGAGCGGCCGCTCGTTGATGCGCCACTGGCCGGTGCCCGGCGTGATGCCGGACCCGCGCGATCGCCTCCTTGCGGCGGCCGGTGCCGAGCGCGCTGCCGGTCACCACCGGCCGGCGTGCCAGCCGGCCGGGCCTCAGCCTCGGCGGACGTCTCGGTGGTGTACTCCGACGACGTGCTGCTTCGGCGCTTTCTTCCGGCTGCGCGTCGACGTCCTCAGCAAGCGTCTGCGTGGTGTGGACTCGGCCACGGTGCTTTCCTCGTGCTTCCTCAGTCGGCTCTCGTCATCGCGTCACATGGTGCGCCTGCCCGCGGTGGCGGCGTCACCTGGCGCCGGCAGGGTGGCCCCGCCTGCTGCGCGATCTGCTTGATCGTGAATGGGACCGGCTGCTGCGCCTGGTGCGGGTGGTCGGGGCCCGCGTACACCTTGAGCTTGCGGAGCATGTTCCGGCCGAGCGAGTTCTTGGGCAGCATGCCCTTGACCGCCTTCTCCACCACGCGCTCCGGGTGCTTGGCGAGCAGCTCGGCGTAGGTCACCGAATGAATGCCCCCGGGATAGCCGGAGTGCCGGTAAGCCCGCTTGTCCTGAGCTTCGTTGCCGCTCAGTGCGACCTTCGTCGGCGTTGACCACGACCACGAAGTCGCCGGTGTCGATGTGCGGCGCGAAGATCGGCTTGTGCTTCCCGCGCAGCAGCATCGCCACCTGGCTGGCCAGGCGGCCGAGCACGACATCGTCGAGGCGTCGATGACATGCCACTGACGCTGGATGTCACCGGCCTTGGGCTGAAAGTGCGCACAGTCGTAAGCCTTCACGTGTGGGACCTGATCCGTGGCCCGCGCCCGGGGTGATCGTCCAGGCGAGGGAGTCCACGCACCCGCCGCCGCGTGACCAGCCCCGCTGAGCGGGCACCGCAGGCATGCTGAATGCGCATGGACGCTTGAGAAGGATACCGGCCGCAACCGATGACGGTCAAAGCAGGCCGAGCGTGCCTGGCGTGAACGACTCACCCAGCCCAGCGCCATGGGGCAAGAACTGGCCGGTGTGAATGGAGGTGACTATGCTGAAAGCCACAGCAGATAACGAAACGATCCGTTTCGGGCGTGAGCCTGTCGTGTGACGACAGGGTGTGCCGTTCGGGATAGGGCTGATCGTATGGGACGGGCTGACTGGATGGGACGAAGCCTGGCGAGGGCAGAAGAAGGTCGGGTCTGGAAGCCAGGTCAGGCGGACGCGATGAGGCCGGACGGACGGAACAGGCTGGCCGGGCGGGACGGGAGCCGACCGGAACGAGGCCGACCGGAACGAGGGCTGGACGTAACGGGGCCGACCGGAACGAGGCTGGACGGCCGGGACTGGACGGCCGGGACAGTAGGCCTATGACGAGCGGGCAGCCCCGAGCTCGGCTCTCCGGTCATTCTCTCGCATGCGACGTAACCACGTCCATGCTGCTTCGTCCCTGGCCGGAGACGATCCCCCCAGCTGGGGGAAGCATGTGAGCCCAGGAAAATGCCTGTCCGCACGATGTCAGCCGCTCAGGGGATACGCTCGCGCCATGGGTTCTGCGGGTGGGCGCGGCGACGAGCCGCCGCGCGGCCTGCCGGATGCGCGGACGCCCGGTCGACCGGCGCGAGACCAGCCACAGCGGGCGCGTAGGCCGGGCACGCCAGCCCGGCCGATCCCGGCTCCTACCAGCCGCCCTGCTGGCGACCGGCGCCCGCGCCGACGCTCTAGCGTCCCCGCCGCTGCGCGGCGCGCAGCCGTGGCCCGGGGGCCATGCTGGGGCGGCCTCCCGGCGAGCCTATGCCGGGTGGCACCACCGTGCCAGCTCACCGACGTCGGACGCCCTGGCCGCCCAGCCGTAGCCGGCGCCCCCAGTGGCGGGCCACCGCCCCCCCGGCACTGCCACCCCGTGCCGGGCCGCCGCGCGGTGGGCCGCCGCGTGAAGGTCACAGCGCGGCGGTACTGGACCATTGCTGCCCCGCGGCTGGCCGCCGCGATGACGGGCCGCAACGTGGCGGCACCGGGGCCGTCTCCGGCACTGCCACCCGTGACGGGCCGCAGCGTGACAGGCCCCTGGGGGCCCGAGCGCGGCGCCACCGGGCCGTCCACGGCACTGCCTGCCCGCGGCGCGCCGCCGCGTGACGGGCCGCGCGAGGGGCCACGGCGCGGCACCGGGCAATCCGCGGCACCGCCTCCCGGACCACAACGCGGCGGCGCTCCCGGCCCGGGCTGAGTTCCCCGCCAGGGTCCGCCCCGGTCGGGGCCTATCCACCGGGCGCGCCGCCGCGCGGGCTTCCTACTCCCGCGGCAGTTCCTCCTCCGCGAGAGTCCTACTCCCGCGAGGTGCTTCCTCCCGAGAACCGCCTCGGCGGGCGTCACCCGCCACCCGTGGGGCCGTCTCCGCGCGGAGGCTCACCTCGCCGGAGGGGCTCGATCCGGGGTTACCCGCCCATGCCGGGCCAGCCGGGCCCGATCTACCCGCCCGGCCAGTTCTCCGTGTGGAACCGCCCGTCCGTCCGCGCCTCCTGGCTGGGCATGAACGGCAACGGCGACGGCTCGTGGGGACAGCGAGGCCGAGCCGGGCTACTCCGATCCTGGCCACCAGCGATCCATCGGCGGACGCGACGGTGACCCAGACCTGGGCCGTCATCGATGAGGCGGGCGGCTGGTCTCCCCGCCGCTGGCCCGCGACGTGTCCGCGCATACCGATGGCGAGGGTATTCCGCGGAGTCCGCTGGCGGACGGGCGGGCGGCGGCCGCGCCGCGCACGGCGCTCGAAGCGGCCGGGCCGACTACAGGAGGCCCGCAGCCGCCAGCCCGCGCCGTGGGAATCTGGCGGCCTGCCGCCGCGGCCGCCCCAGCGGGCCGCCGCGGCCGCCCGGCGGCCAGCCGCCCCGGCCCGCGGCCCGCGCGCCCCGGCGGCGCCGCCGCGCCGGCGGCACTGGCGCCCAGGCCGGCACGCGGCGCATTGCGCGCGGCGCGAGCGCGCCGACGGCACCCGCGGAACTCCGCGGCGGCCAGCGCTGAGCCCGGCCGTGCGCCGGCAGCGGCCGCTCGGCGCCCGCCGGCGGCGGCGGGCTGGCCACGCGCTCACACCGCGCCCTGATCGGGTTGCTGATGGCACCGGTGGTGATCGTCATCCTGGTGGTGAGCGGTGATCGTCTACCTCGGCAGCAGGCCGGTGCCGACGGCCAGGCAGCGCCACGGCAGCGGCAGCCGCTGCGTTTCCACCCGGCCCCGACCCTGGGACCCTGGCAGCAACATCACCAGCCAGGCCGTCGACACGCCAGCCGCTCAGCGCCCATGAGCTCTACCCGGCGCGGTTCACCGGCTTGGCGGCAGCACCGGCAACCAGGACGGTGCGCGCGGATCAATACCAAGTGCACCAACGCGGTGATCGGCTCCGCGCTCCAGGCTGGCCGTCCGCAAGGGTGGCTGCACCCAGGTGCATGCGGGCCAGGCTACCTGTCCAGCAACCGGAAGGTGATGGCCACCATCGGTGTCCTGAACCTCGCTGACGTCGCCGCGCGGCCGAAAAGGCCGGGAAGGCCTCGGGCGCGGCCGAGTTCATCCGCCAGCTGCCCGGCCCGCACGGCCCGACCCGCAACCTCACCAAGGGAACAGGCATCGAGGTGGCCGAGGTCAAGGGGCACTACCTGATCTTGATCTGGACCGAGTTCGCCGAACCTGCATGCCCCCGCGGGCAAGAAACAGCGCAGAGCTGACGACAGTTCTCGGCGAACCTGTTCTGCCGGCACCGCCAACGTGAGCCTGACCAGCCGCATGGTGACCGGGACAGCCCGCTGAACCCGTAAACCCGCCGCCGGCCATGAGCGCCCGCTAACCGCGGGCTACCGGGCGCCCCCGGACCCGCCGGGTGGCCAGCGCCCGCCGCGACAGCTGATCGTCCGGCGGGTAGCCGACCTCCTCCAGGCAGAGCCGCGTGCGGGCCACCACGGGAACCGACGGGATCGCGCTACGGCGGCAGCGAGTACCTGCGGCGGGCCATCCGGCTAAGCCGCGTCCCGTCGCCGACCCCGCAGCAGCGCACCGACCAGCGCCCGGACCATGTTGTGGCAGAACGCGTCCGCCACCACGGTCGCCACCGCCATGCGCGGGCACGGGCCGGGACCATTCCAGGCGGAGCAGCTCACGGACCGTGCTTGCACCCTCCCGGCGGCGGCAGAACGCGGCGAAGTCATGCTCGCCCAGGCACGCCCGGGCTGCCTCGTTCATGTCGCCGATGGCGAGCCGCCGGGGGTACCACAAGGTCTCGTGCCTGCGCAGGGGTCGGCCCCGGCCGGGTCGTCACAGACCCGGTAGGCGTACCGGCGCCACAGCGCGGAGAAACGCGCGTCGAAACCCGGCGGTGCAGCGGCGATCCGGTGCGTACCCGGCACATCGGGCGGGAGCGACCCCAGCACAGGCGCCGCTGGGCGGTGTCCCGAGCCGCGGCCCAGGCAGCCGGCGGGCACGATCCACGTGGGCGACCTGGCCGCGCGCGTGGACCCCGGCGTCCGTCCGCCCGGCCACCGTCAGCTCGGGGCAGTCTCGGGCAGACGCAGAACGCGGCACGAGCGCCTCCTGCCAGCGTCTGCTGGACTGTCCGCCTGCCGGGCTGGCGCGCCCAGCCGGAGAAGCCAGACCCGTCATAGCCGACAGCGATCCTGACCCGGATCGTCCCCGGGGCATCGCCGGGCCGAGGACTTGCTGCCGCTACCTGCCGTCGTCTTCGGCGCCGTCCCCGGCGTCGCGTCGCCCTCAGCGGTGTCAGGGCGGTCGCCTCGGCGGCGTCGCCAGCAGTCGGCCGTCTCCCCGGTGACTGTGTCCTCGGCGGCCGCCGTGTCCTCCGGCGCTGGCCGTGTCCTCGGCGGCTGCGGCGTCTCCGGCGCTGGCCGTCGTCCTCGGCGGTCGCAGTGTCCTCAGCTGCGGCTGCCGCCGTCGGCGGCGGTGCCCCGGCCGGCGCGGCCGGCCGGAGGCCGCGGGCTGGGCGCGGCGAGCGCGCCAGCCGCTGGCGTCGCGGCGGCCTCCTCGCGGACGAGCTCGATGACGGCGAGCGGAGCGTTGTCGCCCTTGCGCGGCCCGACCTTGGTGATCCGGGTGTACCCGCCGTCCCGGGCCGCGAAGCTCGGGCCGATCTCGGTGAACAGCGGTGTGCACCACGCCCTTGTTCGGTCACCACGGTGAGCACCTGCGCGCCGCGCGTGCAGGTCACCGCGCTTGGCGAAGGTGATCAGGCGCTCGGCGAACGGCGCGGAGCCGCCGGGCCTTCGCCTCGGTCGTGGTGATCTTGCCGTGCTCGAACGAGCGCGGTGGCGAGATTCGCCAGGATGTGCCGCTGATGGGCCGGGCTGCCACCCAGCCGCGGGCCCTTGGTGGGCGTGGGCATACTGACCGTTCTCCTCTTTCGCTATCCGTGGCTACGCCGGGTCGCTGCCACGTCAGTACTGCTCGGTCTCGACGTAGCTCTCGTCGTCGTCCGCGCCGTAGCTGCCCGACCGCGCTGCCCGGGTCGAATCCGGGCGGCGAGTCCTTGAGCGCGAGGCCCATGTCGATCAGCTTCTGCTTGACCTCCTCGATCGACTTGGCGCCGAAGTTGCGGATGTCGAGCAGGTCCTGCTCGCTGCGGGCGACCAGCTCACCCACGGTGTGGATGCCCTCGCGCTTGAGGCAGTTGTAGGAGCGGACGGTGAGGTTCAGCTCCTCGATCGGCAGCGCCAGGTCGGCGGCGAGCGCGGCGTCGGTGGGCGACGGGCCGATGTCGATGCCCTCGGCGTCGACGTTGAGCTCCCGGGCCAGGCCGAACAGCTCGACCAGCGTCTTGCCCGCGCTGGCCACCGCGTCCCGCGGGCGCATGCAGGGCTTGGTCTCCACGTCGAGGATCAGCTTGTCGAAGTCGGTCCGCTGCTCGACCCGGGTGGCCTCGACCTTGTAGGTGACCCGCATCACCGGCGAGTAGATCGAGTCGATCGGGATCCGGCCGATCTCCTGCCCGGGCTGCTTGTTCTGCGCGGCCGAGACGTAGCCGCGGCCGCGCTCGACCGTCAGCTCCATCTCCAGCTTGCCCTTGCTGTTCGAGCGTGGCGATGTGCAGGTCCGGGTTGTGCACCTCGACGCCCGCGGGCGGCGCGATGTCGGCGGCGGTCACCTCGCCGGGCCCTGCTTGCGCAGGTACATCGACGACCGGCTCGTCGTGCTCGGAGGAGACGACCAGTTCCTTGAGGTTCAGGATGATGTCGGTGACATCCTCCTTGACCCCGGGCACGGTCGAGAACTCGTGCAGCACGCCCTCGATCCTGATGCTGGTCACCGCCGCGCCCGGGATGGACGACAGCAGGGTCCGCCGGAGCGAGTTGCCGATCGTGTAGCCGAAACCCGGCTCGAGCGGCTCGATCACGAACCTGGACCGGAAGTCGTCTACCGGCTCCTCGGTGAGACGTCGGACGCTGGGCGATGAGCATTTCTACCCCTTTCCGCGACGCCCGCTATTTGACGCCGCGATCTGACCTGACGGCTCGCCAGCTGTCCCGCACCCGGGGCCCCACCGCATCGTGGCGGCGGCCGCGGGAAGCCTTCTCACTTCGAGTACAGCTCCAACGATGAGCTGCTCCTGCACCTGGGTGTCGATCTGCGTCCGGGCTGGCAGAGGAGTGGACGAGGACCCGCATCTTGTCCGGGATGACCTCGAGCCACGCCGGGACCTGCCGCTCGCCCGTCTCGGCCCGGGCGACCACGAACGGGGTCATCTCCAGCGACGCTGAGCGATCACCTCGACTGATGTCGTTCGTCGCTCACCCGGTAGGACGGGATGTCCACCTTCTTGCCGTTGACCAGGAAGTGGCCGTGCGTCACCAGCTGGCGGGCCATGTCACGGCTCTTGGCGAAGCCAGCCCGGTAGACGCACGTTGTCGAGGCGGCTCTCCAGGATCTGGAGCAGGTTCTCGCCGGTCTTGCCGCGCTTGCGGGTGGCTTCCTCGTAGTAGTTGTGGAACTGCCGCTCCAGGATCCCGTACACCCGGCGGGCCTTCTGCTTCTCCCGGATCTGGAGCAGGTACTCGCCTCCTTCGGCCGGTTGCGGCCGTGCTCGCCCGGCGGGTAGGGCCGGATCTCGATCGGGCACTTCGGGCGAGTCGCACTTGGCGCCCTTCAGGAACAGCTTCATCTTCTCGCGGCGGCAGCAGCTTGCAGTCCGCGCCCGTGTATCGAGCCATCTGTCGGTATCTCCTCAGACCCGGCGCCGCTTCGGCGGCCGAGCAGCTCGTTGTGCGGAACGGGCGTCACGTCCTGGATCGACCCGACCTCCAGGCCGGTCGCCTGCAGCGACCGGATGGCGGTCTCCGGCCCGAGCCGGGCCCTTGACGAACACGTCGACCTTGCGCATCCCGTGCTCCATGGCCCGCCGGGCCGCGGCCTCGGCCGCCATCTGCGGCGGCGAACGGCGTCGACTTGCGCGATCCCTTGAAGCCGACCTGGCCGGAGGACGCCCAGGAGATGACGTTGCCGACCGGGTCGGTGATCGGAGACGATGGTGTTGTTGAACGTGCTCCTGATGTGGGCGTGCCCGTGGGCGACGTTCTTGCGTTCCTTGCGGCGCACCTTCTTGGCGGCGCCGGTGCGGCTCTTCGGCGGCATCTGCTCCTTCTCAGCTGGAGGTCGTCGGTTCGCGGCTGGTGTGCGCGGGCGCCGCGAACTACTTCTTCCCGGCCTTCTTCTTGCTTCACCACGGTCTTCTTCCTGGCCCTTGCGGGTGCGGGCGTTGGTCTGCGTCGCGCTGGCCGTGCACGGGCAGCCTCGCGCCGGTGGCGGATGCCCTGGTAGCAGCCGATCTCGACCTTGCGCCGGATGTCGGCCTGCACCTCGCGGCGCAGGTCACCTTCGACCCGGTAGGTGGCGTCGATCCAGTCGCGGAGCTTGACCACGTCGTCGTCGGTGAGATCGTGTGACCCGGATGTCGCCGCTGACGCCGGTGGCCTCCAGCGTCTCGAGCGCGCGGGTGCGGCCGATCCCGTAGATGTAGGTGAGGGCGACCTCGAGCGCGCTTGTCGCGCGGGAGGTCAACGCCAACCAGTCGTGCCATCTGCGGGCAGTTCTCCTTCGTGCTCGGGAGGTCTGGCACACCGCGCCCCGCCCCTGCCCGGGCGGGCCCCGGCCTCCTACCGGGGTCCTGCTACCGGACTTGGTCCGGCAAGGCTGCGGTGCGCTATGGCTTGCACTCAGCCCTGGCGCTGCTTGTGCCTGCGGGTCGGTGCAGATGACCATGACGCGACCATGCCGACGGATGATCCGGCATTTGCTGCAGATCTTCTTCACGCTCGGCTTGACCTTCATCGTGGTCTCCTCTGGCGCCGGGGTGGCCCCGGCGCATGTCGGGCATTGTCTTCGAGGAATCGCGGCGGGTTCCGCCGCCGCGACCCGTTGCTTGCAGGTCCGTTACTTGTAGCGGTAGACGATCCGCCCGCGGGACAGGTCGTAGGGGCTCGAGCCTCCACGACCACCCGGTCGTCGGGCAGGATCCGGATGTAGTGCATCCGCATCTTCCCGCTGATATGGGCCGAGACCTTGTGCCCGTTGTCAAGCTCCACCCGGAAGAAGGCATTCGGGAGTGATTCCACGATCGTGCCTTCGATCTCGATGGCGCCGTCCTTCTTGGGCATATCCTCCGCATTTCGTTTCGTCAGGTCCGCCAGCAGCCGTTATGAGCGGCCACTCACAGGTGGTTTCCGTGATCGTGTACTGCTGCTCACGACCACATAGCCTCCGATGCTGACCCGCAGCCCGGGCACATGCTGACGCACGATCACCAGATGCGGCGGCTCAGCCAAGCACTGCCCTGCACCGGCGCACAGGCCAGCCAGGGGACGAGCTCACAGGCCGCAGCAGAGTCTACGCGACATGAGCTGCGACTGACAGGACCCGGGCCGGCGCAGCCCAGGGCCATTCCCTGCCGCGTCACGGTCACGCGAGGTCGGCCGTGACGGCGGCGGCGCGGCGGCCCACCGCTGACCCACCGCCCCAGCAGGATGAGGCCGTAGGGCCCGGCGACCCAGCAGGAACCACAGGTTGTCCGGGTGCCCGGCGAGCAGCCAGACGAAGAAGGCGATCAGGCTTACCGAGAGCCACGACCCCAGGGCGGCCCGCCAGGCCGGGGACATGCGCCCCGGCGCCATCATCCACGGCAGCGGCGGTGGACCGGACCCGCCCCGGCGGTCCCGGTCCAGCGACGCGTCGGGCAGCTTGTACAGGTCGATCCCCGGCAGGTCCGCCAGCAGCTCATCCAGATCGCCCAGGGTCTTCGGCCGCGTACGCCTTGTCGAGCCGCTCGTTGAACTCCTCGGCCGTCAGCCTGCCCGCCGCGTGGTGCTCGCGCAGCAGCGCCGCGGTCCGGTCGCGGTCCGCGTCCGAGGCACGGATCCTGGGGTCACTGGCCATCGGCATCCTCCTCAGCTGTTGCGACGGTGCCAGTTCGCGGGGCGGCTGCTGGGCCAGCCGGGCGAAGCCTTCCTGCCTCCATCGGCGGCCGTGAGCACCCACGGCCCGTCCGCGAGTGATCGCCACCGTGTGCTCGAAGTGCGCGGCCGGGCTGCCGTCCTCGGTCACCACCGTCCAGCCGTCGTCGAGCAGGCGGGTGCCGGGCCGTGCCGAGCACGAGCAGCGGCTCGATGGCCAGGGCCATCCCTTCCGCCAGCACCGGCCCCGGCCGGGCCGCCCCGGTTGGGCACCGGGGGATCCATGTGCATCTCGCTGCCGATGCCGTGCCCGCCGTAGTCCTCGACGATCCCGTACCTTCCCGGCCGGCCGGGCACACCGCTGCTGACCGCGTGCGAGACGTCGCCGAGCCGGGCGCCGGGCCTGGCGGCGGCCAAGCCGTCGCCACAGCGCCCGCTCGCAGGTCGTCGATCAGCCGGCCGAGCGCCGGCCGCGGCCGCGCCGACGGGCACGGTCAGGCGGCGGCGTCGGCGTGCCAGCCGTCCACGACCGCCCGCAGTCGATCGACACCACGTCGCTTTCGTCGCGCAGCAGCCGGTCAGGCGCGGGATCCCATGCACGATCTCGTCGTTGACGCGAGGCGCAGATCGTCGCCGAGAACCCGTGATAGCCAAGGAACGAGCAGGTCGCACTCGGCCGCCGTGATCTGCAGCGGCGGCGATGGCGTCCAGCTCGGCGGTGCTGACCCCGGGCGCGACCGCGGCCGCCGCTGCAGCGTCAGGGCGCTCGCGACCACCAGTCCCGCTGCGGCCATCGCAGCCAGCTGCGCCGCCGTCTTGACCTGTATAGGCTTCTGCGCCTCATCCGCATAGTGCCTCCGCAGCTCCGGGGCATATCCCGTAGGTCCGGCCGTCGCGAGCGGCCGTGCTGGACGCCGCCGGTGGGACGCTCGGGCCTGAGGCTGTGGGACTGCTGGCACCGCCTGCCGTGCACGGCGCCTCACCGGATGAAACGGCGCAGGGCGTTCAGGGCGCGCGCTCGGTGATCACCCTCCACCGGGCCGGTGGCGTCGATGCCGGAGCAGGATGACGCCTCGTCGGCGTAGAACGCGATCAGCGGCGAGGCCTGCTGCTGGTACACCTCGATCCGGTGCCTGATCGTCTCCTCGCGGTCGTCGTCACGCTGGAACAGCTCGCCGCCGCAGATCGTCGCAGATGTCCGGCCGGGACGGCGGGTCGAACGCCGACGTGCCATACCCGCCCGCACCGTCGGCAGGTGCGCCGGCCTGACAGGCGCCGCACCACCTCATCGTCGTCCACGACCAGCTCCAGCACGACGTCCAGCCTGGGTGTCCCAGGCCAGAGAGCATCTTCTGAGCGTCTCGGCCTGCGGCACGTTCGCGGGAAACCGTCGAGCAGGAAGCCGTTGCCGGCGTCGTCGTCCGGCCAGCCGGTCGCGGACCATCCCGATGGTGACCTCGTCGGGCACGAGGTCGCCGCGGTCCATGTAGCGCCTTGGCCTCGACGGCCGAGCGGCGGTCCGTGGCTGACGTTGGCCCGGAAGATGTCGCCCGTCGGAGATCGCCGGGATCGCCGAAGTGCGACGCGATGAACTGGGCCTGCGTCCCCTTGCCCGCACCGGGGGCCCCGACGAGGACGAGCGCGCACTACGCGCAGGAAACCCTCGTAGTTGCCGCTGCTGCAGCTGGCTCTCGATCTGCTTGCACCGTGTCGAGACCGACGCCGACCACGATCAGGATGCTGGTGCCGCCGAAGGGGAAGTTCTGGTTGGCGTTCGAGCAGGCCGAGCGCGATCAGCGGCATCAGCGCGACGATGCCCAGGTAGACCGAGCCGGGGAACGGTGATGCCGGGACGAGCACGTAGCCGAGGTACTCCGCGGTCGGCCTACCGGCGCGGATGCCGGGGATGAAGCCGCCGTACTTCTTCATGTTGTCGGCGACCTCGACCGGGTTGAACGTGATCGCGACGTAGAAGTAGGTGAAGAACACGATCAGCAGGAAGTACAGCTGAGCATGTAGATCCGGCGTGGTCGCCCCTGACCAGGTTGCGTCTGGATCCAGCCGGACCAGCGACGCGCTCGTGGTTCGAACTGCGACGGCCAGCGCCGGGATGGTACGAGCAGCGATGACTGGCGAAGATGACCGGGATGACGCCGGCCTGGTTGACCTTGAGCGGGATGTAGGTCGAGTGCCGCCGAACATCTTGCGGCCGACCATCCGCTTGGCGTACTGCACCGGGATCCGGCGCTGCGGCCTGCTCCATGAAGATGACGCACGGCGATGATGACGACGGCCGACCACCAGCACGCAGCGACGAAGCGTCGAACGCCGTGCGTGGCCCGGTTGATGCTCCACAGCGCGCCCGGGAATCGACGGCGATGACCGGGTGAAGATCAGCATCGACATGCCGTTGCCGACGCCGCGGTCGGTGATCAGCTCGCCCAGCCACATGATGACCGCGGTGCCGGCGGTCATGGTGATGACCATCGTGGTGATGGTGAAGACGCGTCGTCGTTGGCGATCAGCGGCTGCGTGCGACGCAGCGCCTGATCAGGTTGCCGCGACCGGGCCAGCGCCACGATGCCGGTGGACTGCAGGATCGCCAGCCCGACGGTCAGGTACCGGGTGTACTGGGTGATCTTGGCCTGGCCGGCCTGGCCCTCCTGCTGCAGCGTCTCCAGCCGCGGGATGACCACGGTCGAGCAGCTGCAGGATGATGCTGGCGGTGATGTAGGGCATGATGCCGAGCGCGAACACCGACAGCTGCAGCAGCGCGCCGCCGCTGAACAGGTTGACCAGCGCGGAGACAGTTGCCGCCGCTCTGAGTTCGAGGCCGGCCCGATGCGACGCATGGACGCCGTGCTCGGATGACGCCGGGGTAGGCAGCGCCGCCCCAGCCGGAAGACGCGCGATGATGACGACGCGTGAACAGCAGCTTCCGGCGCAGGTCAGGAGTCCGGAAGGCCCGGAGGAACGCGGTCAGCATCGCGCCGTCCTCAGACTCGTATCGTGCGTCAGCACTCCGGCGGGACAGCGCCCGGGCCCGGAGTGGGCCGTGCGCGTGCACTGCCAACAGTCCAGCCCGCGACGGCGGTTGCCGGCGCTAGCACCCGGGCGTGCCTCAGGCTGCCCGGTCGCGCGGCGGCAGCCGTCTGGCCGTGTTACTTGGCGGTACTCAAAGCTGCGTGACGGTTCCGCCCGCTGCGGTGATCTTCTCCTGCGCGGTGGCGGAGAACGCGTGCGCGGCTGACCCGCCAGCGCCGACGCCGGCGTCGCCGGTGCCCAGCACCTTGATCAGCTACACTGGCGCGCACGGCCCCCTTGGCGGCGACCAGGCTCGTCCGGGGTCGACGTCGCCGCCGTCGGGGTAACAGCTCGGCCAGCCGCCCGGTGTTGACCACCTGGTAGCTGGTGTTGAACCGGCAGCGTTGGAGAAGCCCTTGAGCTTCGGCAGCCGGCGGTGCAGCGGCATCTGGCCGCCCTCGAAGCCGAGCCGCGACCGTGGTGCGCGCCTTGGTGCCCTTGGTGCCGCGACTTGCCGTCTTGCCCTTGAGGCCTCACCGCGGCCGACCCGGGTCTTCTGCGTGTGCGCACCCGGCGCCGGACGCAGGTGGTGGAGCTTCAGGCCCGGCTCCGGGCGCCTCCGCTGCCGTCATCTAGTCCACCTCCTCGACCGTGACCAGGTGGCGCACGGTCGCGATCATGCCGCGGAACTCCGGCCGGTCCGCCTTGACGACCACGTCGCCGATCCGGCGCAGCCCGAGCGAGCGCAGCGAGTCTCGCGCTGCGCCCTGGTGCCGCCGATCTTCGACTTGATCTGGGTGACCTTCAGCTGTGCCATCGTCCATGCTCCCGCTCAGCTGTTGCCCGGCGCCGCGGTGGCCGCGGCGGCGCGGCGCCTGCAGCATGGCCGCCGGGCGCGACGTCCTCGATGCGGCAGGCCCCGCCGGGCCGCGATCTCCTCCGGGCGGTTGAGGCTCTTCAGCGCGGCCACCGTGGCGTGGACGACGTTGATCGGCGTTCGACGACCCGCAGCGACGCGGACAGCACGTCGTGCACGCCGGCGCACTCCGAGCACGGCGCGCACCGGGCCGCCTGACGATGACGCCGGTGCCCGGGCTGGCTGCGGCTTGAGCAGCACGACAGCCAGCCGCCTCCTCGCCCTGCACGGTGTGCGGGATGGTGCCGGCGATCCTGCGGGACCTGGAAGAAGTGCTTCTTCGCGGCCTCCACGCCCTTGGCGATCGCGGCCGGGCACCTCCTTGGCCTTGCCGTAGCCGACGCCGACCATGCCGTCGCCGTCGCGACCACGACCAGGGCGGTGAAGCTGAACCGCCGACCGCCGCTTGACGACCTTGGCGACCCGGTTGATGGCCACCACCCGCTCCAGGTAGGCGGTGCGCGTCCTCATCGCCGTCTTCTCGGGCGTCGCGCCGCGTCGCCGCCACGGCCGCGCCGCCGGTCGCTGCCGGCCAGGCGTCCTCGCATTGCCCGCGGCGCCGGCTGGCTGCCGCGTGGTCACTCAGAAGCTCCTCATCTCAGCTGATCGTCCAGGGGCATTGGCGGCTCATAGCGTCAGCCCGTCCTTCGCGCGCGCCGTCCGCGAGCGCGGCCACCCGGCCGTGGCAGGCGTAGCCGCCGCGGTCGAACACCACCGACGGTCGATGCCCGCTGCGCTGGCGCGCCGGCGAGCAGCGGAGCCTACCTTGCTTGCGCCTGGCGGTCTTGTCGCCGCCGCCCATCCTGCGGACCGGCAGCCGTCCAGCGTGGACGCCGAGGCCAGCGTGACGCCCGGCGGCGTCGTCGATGATCTGCGCGAACGATGTTCCGCGCGGACCGGGTGACGACCAGCCGGGGCGCGCACCGTGCTGCCCGAGACCTTCCTGACCCGCAGGTGACGACGGGTTCGCGCGCGATCCGCCGGGCGGTGCGCGCAGCGGTGATGCGCCGATGCGCCCTGGTCCTGGTTCCCGCCATGGTTTACTTACCCAGCCTTTCCGACCTTGCGGCGGATCTGCTCGCCGGCTGTACCGCACGCCCTTGCCCTTGTACGGGTCCGGGCTTGCGCAGCTTGCGGATGTTCGCGGCGACCTCGCCGACCTGCTGCTTGTCGATGCCCTCGACCGACGAACCTGGTCGGGGTCTCGACCGTGAAGGTGATGCCCTCCGGCGGGCGTGACCGGCACCGGGTGGCTGTAGCCGAGCGAGAACTCGAGTGTCGGTGCCCTTGGCCTGGCACGCGGTAGCCGACGCCGACGATCTCCAGCGTCTTGCGGTAGCCCGTCGGTCACGCCGGTGACCATGTTCGCGATCAGCGTGCGGGACAGGCCGTGCAGCGCCCGGATCTCGCCGCTCGTCGTCTGGGCCTGGTCACGGTGATGGCGCCGTCCGTCCTGCGCGACCTCGATGGGCTCGCCGACTCGATGTGGACAGGGTGCCCTTGGGGCCCTTCACGGTGACCTGGCGGCCGTCGATGGTGACGTCGACGCCGCTGACGGGATGGCCACCGGCATCCGTCCGATTCGTGACATCGCCGCTCATCCTTACCAGACGTAGGCGAGGACTTCCCACCCACGCCCCGCTTGTTCGCCTGCCTGTCGGTCAGCAGGCCGCTGGAGCGTCGAGATGATCGCGACGCCGAGGCCGCCGAGCACCCGGGGCAGGTTGTCCTTCTTCGCGTACACCCGCAGGCCGGGCTTGGACACCCGGCTTGACGCCGGCGATCGAGCGCTCACGGTTCGGCCCGTACTTCAGCGTCGATCACGAGGCTCTTGCCGACTCTCGGCGTCCTCGACCCGCCAGCCGGCGATGTAGCCCTCCTGCCTGGAGGATCTCGGCGATGTGCGGCCTTGATCTTGGAGTGCGGCATGGTCACCGTGTCGTGGTACGCCGAGTTGGCGTTGCGCAGACGCGTCAGCATGTCTGCGATCGGGTCGGTCATCGTCATGGCCTGGTGGCCTCCTCACCGCGGTTTCCCGGTCTGTCCGGACCTGCGGCGGACGTTCAGTGCGAGTGAGCTGTGCGCCTGCGGGGTGCGTTACCAGCTGGACTTGGTGATGCCGGGCAGTTCGCCGCGGTGCGCCATCGTGCGGAAGCAGATCCGGCACAGGCCGAACCTGCGGTAGACCGCCCGCGGGCGCCCGCAGCGCGAGCACCGCGTGTAGCGCGCGCACCTTGAACTTCGGCGTTGCGCTTCGCCTTGACGACCAGCGCCTTCTTCGCCACTCGTCAGTTCTCCTTGAACGGGAAGCCGAGCGCGCCGCAGCAGCGAGCGGCCCTCGGCGTCGTTGGTCGCGGTCGTGACGACGGTCATGTCCATGCCGCGCTGCCGGTCGACCTGGTCCGGGTCGATCTCGTGGAACATCGAGCTGCTCGACGAGGCCGAAGGTGTAGTTGCCGCGGCCGTCGAACTGCCGGTCGGCGACAGCCCGCGGAAGTCACGGATCCGGGGCAGCGCGATGGACAGCAGCCGGTCGAGGAACTCCCACATCCGGTCGCCGCGCAGCGTCGACGTGCGCGCCGATCGGCATGCCCTCGCGGAGCTTGAACTGGGCGATGGACTTCGTGCGCCCGGCTGACGGCGTGCTTCTGGCCGGTGATCAGTGGACAGGTCGCTGACCGCGCCGTCGATCAGCTTGCGCGTCCCTGGCCGCCTCGCCGACGCCCATGTTGACGACGATCTTGGTCAGCGCCGGGAACCTGCATGACGTTCGGCGTAGCCGAACTGCTCGCGCAGCGCCGGGCGCGATCTCGGTCGCGGTAGCGGCTCGAGCCGCAGCACGGCGCTGCTGCGGCGGCGCCTGACCGTCTCCGTGGCGGTTGTCATCAGATGTTCCGTTACCGGCTGGCGCGGCGGATCCGCATCGCTTCGCCGGCTCGTCCGTCGCCGCGCCTGGTAGCCGACCCGGGTGGGCTTGCTTCGTCTCCGGGTCGATCACCTGCACGTTGCTGACGTGGATCGGCGCCTCCTGGTGCATGATGCCGCCCTCCTGGCACCGCGCTGCCCTGGTAGTCGACCTTGGTGTTCTTCTTGATCATGTTGACGCCCTGCGACCAGCACCTTCTGCTTGTCCGGGTCGGCGGCGATGACCTTGCCCTCACGGCCGCTTGTCCTTGCCCGCGATGACGACTCGACGTGGTCGCCCTTCTTGATCTTCATCTACAGCACCTCCGGCGCCAGCGAGATGATCTGCATGAACCGCTTGTCGCGCAGCTCGCGGCCGACCGGGCCGAAGATGCGGGTGCCGCGCGGGTCCCCGCCGTCCCTGATGCAGCACGGCGGCGTTCTCGTCGAAGCGGATGTAGGAGCCGTCGCCGCGGCGGCGCTCCTTGCGGTGCGCACCACGACGGCCTTGACGACGTCGCCCTTCTTCACGCCGGCGCCGGGCAGGGCGTCCTTGACCGTGGCCGACGATGACGTCGCCGATGCCGGCGTAGTCGCCGCCTCGAGCCGCCGAGCACCCGGATGCACAAGATCTCCTTGGCACCGGTGTTGTCGGCGACCTTGAGCCGCGACTCCTGCTGGATCACGTCAACTCCTGCTCCGCTCACGCCAGCCTGCGGGGACCTGGCGGAGTCCTGGTCGTTCTTACTTGGCCTTCTCGAGAATCTGCGACGACGCGCCAGCGCTTGGTCGCGGACAGCGGCCGGGTCTCCATCAGCAGGACCCGGTCGCCGACGCCGCACGGCGTTCTCGTCGTCGTGCGCCTTGTACCTGCTTGGTGCGGCGGATGACCTTGCCGTACTGCGGGTGCTTGCACCCGGTCCTCGACCTCGACGACGACGGTCTTGTCCATCTTGTCGCTGACCACCAGGCCCTCACGGACCTTGCGGTAGCCCCGCGACGTCGCCGCGCACCGTCCGCTCCTGTCTGTCGTCACTCATCGTCATCCGCCTCTTCCGCCACGCGTCACGATGCCGAGCTCCCGCTCCCGCTTCACCGTGTAGATGCGGGCGATCTCGCTTGCGGACGGCGCGCAGCCGCCCGTGGCTCTCCAGCCTGGCCGGTGGCCGCCTGGAAGCGGAGGTTGAACAGCTCGATCTTGGCCCCGGGCGAGCTTGCCGTCCAGCTCTTCCTCGGTTGAGTTCCGCAGATCACTGGCGACCAGGCCGTTAGCCATCAGCGCCTCACCAACTTCACGCTTGACGAAGCGGCACTTCATCGGCAGCTTGTGCATGGCGCGGCGGAGCGCCTCCCGGCGACCGGCTCGGTGACCCCGGACAGCTCGAACATGACCCGGCCCGGGCTTCGACGTTGGCGACCCACCACTCCGGCGCGCCCTTGCCCGAGCCCATCCGGGTCTCGGCTGGCTTCTTGGTCAGCGGCCGGTCCGGGTAGATGTTGATCCAGACCTTCCGCCACGGCGGATGTGCCGGGTCATCGCGATACGCGCGGCCTCGATCTGCCGGTTGGTCACGTACGAGTGCTCGACCGCCTGATGCCGTACTCGCCGAAGGTCACCCGGGTGCCGCCCTTGGCGGCGCCGGTGCGGTCCGGCCGGTGCTGCTTGCGGTGCTTGACCCTGCGCGGGATGAGCATGTCCTCAGCCCTCCTCGCCCGTGCCTCGCCGGAGCGGCGGCGGCCTGGCGGCCTAGCTCGGCGGCGTCCTGGCTCGGCTGTCGTCCTGGCGGTCCTGGCGGTCCGGCGCCGCCGCGGCCGTCGCGGCGGCCGGGCCGGCTCGCCGCTGCCGGCGGCCGTGCGGTCGCCGGGCTGGGCTGCCCGCAGCGCGGCGCGCCGCGGCCTCGCGCTCGGCGCGGGTCCTGCGGCGCCCGCCGCGGTAGATCCACACCTTCACGCCGATCCGGCCGAAGGTCGTCCGGGCCTCGTAGAAGCCGTAGTCGATGTCCGCGCGAGCGTGTGCAGCGGCACCCGGCCCTCGCGGTAGAACTCCGACCGGACATCTCCGCGCCGCCGAGGCGGCCCGAGCACTGCACCCGGATGCCCCTTTGGCGCCGCCCTTCATCGCGGTCTGCATGGCCTTGCGCATGGCGCGGCGGAAGCGAGACCCGGCTGGACAGCTGCTCGGCGACGCCCTGGGCGACCAGCTGCGCGTCGATCTCGGGGTTCTTCACCTCGAGGATGTTCAGCTGGATCTGCTTGCCGGTGAGCTTCTCCAGGTCGCCGCGGATGCGGTCGGCCTCGGCGCCCGCGGCGGCCGATCACGATGCCGGGGCGGGCGGTGTGGATGTCCACCCGGACCCGGTCCCTGGTGCGCTCGATCTCGACCTTTGAGATGCCCGCGCGCTCCATGCCGCGCTGCAGCATCCGGCGGATCGCGACGTCTTCCGCGACGTAGTCCTTGTACAGCTTGTCGGCGTACCACCGGCTCTTGAAGTCGGTGGTGATGCCGAGCCGGAACCCGTGCGGGTTCACCTTCTGGCCCACTAGCGGGTCCCTCCCTTGCGGCCATCAGACACGACGACCGTGATGTGGCTGGTGCGCTTGTTGATCCGGTAGCCGCGGCCCTGGGCGCGGGGCCGGAAGCGCTTCAGCGTCGGCCCTCGTCCACCCAGGCCTCGGGCTCACCACGAGATCGGCGGAGTCGACCTGGCTGGCCGGTGCTCGGCGTTGGCGATCGGCGCTGGCCAGCACCTTGCCGATCGGGCCGCTGGCCGACCTGCGGCGCGAAGCGCGAGCGCCGCCTGCGCCTGGTCAGCGGGCAGCCCGCGGATCAGGTCCACCACACGGCGGGCCTTCCGCGGCGTGACGCGCGACGTACCGCGCCTTTGCCCTCGCTTCCATTGCGTCTCTCGCTCTCTGGCAGCCGGTCTGCCCGGGATCGTCGGTCCAGGTAGTCGTCAGCGCGCGCTGCTGCCGGTCGTCCCGCACGTGACTGCGGAAGGTGCGGGTCGGCGCGAACTCGCCGAGCTTGTGCCCGACCATCGACTTCGGTGATGAAGACCGGGACGTGCTTGCGGCCGTCGTGCACCGCGATCGTGTGGCCGAGCATCGTCGGGATGATCATCGAGCGGCGCGACCACGTCTTGATCACGTTCTTGGTGCCCTTGTCGTTCTGCACGTCCACCTTCTTCATCAGGTGGTCGTCGACGAAGGGGCCCTTCTTCAGGCTACGAGGCATCGACAGGTGCTCCTACCGCTTCTTCTTGCCTTGCGGCGGCGGGTGATCATCGCGTCGCTGGGCTTGCTGGCCTTGCGGGTCCGGCCCTCCGGCTTGCCCCACGGGGTGACCGGGTGGCGGCCGCCGAGCTCTTGCCCTCGCCGCCGCCGAGCGGGTGGTCGACCGGGTTCATGGCCACGCCGCGGACCTGCGGGCGGCGGCCCTTCCACCGGCTGCGGCCGGCCTTGCCGCAGCTTGATGTTGCCCTGCTCGGCGTTGCCCACCTCACCGACCGTGGCCCGGCAGCTCACGTCCACCCGCCGGATCTCGACCGGACGGCATGCGCAGCTGCGGCGTGCGGGCCCTCCTTGGCGAGCAGCTGCACGCCGGACCCGGCCGACCGGCGCGATCTTGGCCCCGCCGCCCGGGCGCAGCTCGATGGCGTGCACCACGGTGCCGGTCGGGATGTTGCGCAGCGGCAGGCAGTTGCCGGGACGTGATGTCCGCGCCGGGCCGTTCTCCACCCGGTCGCCCTGGCGCAGGCCCTGGGGCGCGAGGATGTACCGCTTCTCGCCGTCGGCGTAGTGCAGCAGCGCGATCCTGGCGGTCCGGTTCGGGTCGTACTCGATGTGCGCGACCCTGGCCGGGACGCCGTCCTTGTCCGCCCGGCGGAAGTCGATCAGCCGGTAGGCCCGCTTGTGACCGCCGCCCTGGTGCCGGGTGGTGATGCGGCCGTGCACGTTCCGGCCGCCGGTCGAGTGCAGCGGGCGGACCAGCGACTTCTCCGGGCTCGACGCGGGTGACCTCAGAGAAGTCGGCGACCGCTCGCGCCCCGCCTGCCCGGGGTGGTCGGCTTGTACTTGCGGATAGCCATGTCTGCTCAAGCTCCTGAGTTGCGCCGGCCAGCCGACCGGTCCGCCGAAGATGTCGATCCGGTCGCCCTCGGCCAGACTGACGATCGCGCGCTTGGTCGTCCGGCCGCTTGCCCCAGCCGAACCGGGTGCGGCGCCGCTTGCCCGGCCGGTTGACCGTGTTGACGCCGGTCACCCGGACGCCGAACACGACCTGCGACCGGCCTGCCGGATCTGCGGTCTTGTTGGCGCCGGGCGCGACGATGAAGGTGTACTCTGCCGTCGTCGGCGAGCCGGTAGCTCTTCTCCGAGACGACCGGCCGCGAGCAGGATGTCCCTGGGGTTGGCGATCCGGCTCACTGCTGTCCCTCCTGGCGGCTGGCGGCCCGCGCCACGAACTGGGCGAGGCTGTCCTCGGTGAACACCACGTGGTCGCTGACCAGCACGTCGTAGGTGTTCAGCTGGCCTGCGGCGATCAGGTGCACGCGCCGCCACGTTGCGCAGGCTCTTCCAGGTGAGCTCGTCGGCGCGGTCGGCGACCACCAGCACCGCCGCGGCGTGCCGCCGGTGACCGTGGCCACGCAGCGCCGCGGCGTCCTTGGTCCGCGGCACGTCGCCGGTCGATGAAGCCGCTGACCACGTGCACCCGGCCGTGCGCGGCCCGGTCGGACAGCGCGCCGCGCAGCGCGGCGGCCTTCATCTTCTTCGGCGTCCGCTGCTCGTAGGAGCGCGGCACCGGGCCGTGCACGACGCCGCCGCCGGTGAACTGCAGGCGCGCGGATCGAGCCCTGGCGGGCGCCGGCCGGTGCCCTTCTGCCGGTACGGCTTGCGGCCGCCGCCGCGCACCTCGCCGCGCGTCTTGACGGCGTGCGTGCCCTGGCGGGCCGCGCGCCTCCTGAGCCACCACGACCTGGTGGATCAGCGGGATGTTGACCTTGGCGCCGAAGATCTCGTCGGGGAGCTCGACGTTCGCCCTGGCCTTGCCAGCGCACGACGACGACGCTTCACCGCGCTCATTTCGCGTCACGCCTCACCGGATCCTGCCGCGCAGCAGCGGGGTCTTGGCGGCACTGCGGACCAGCACCAGGCCGCCGCTGGGACCGGGCACCGCGCCCTTGATCAGCAGCAGGCCGCGGTCGGTGTCGACGCCGTGCAGGGTGAGCCGCGGCGCGGTGGTGCGCACGCCGCCCATCCGGCCCAGCCATCCGCATGCCCTTGAACACGCGGCCCGGGGTGGCGCAGCCGCCGATGGAGCCGGGCGAGCGGTGCTTGCGCTGGGTGCCGTGACGAGCGACCGAGGCCCTGGAAGCCGTGCCGCTTCATCACGCCCGCGAAGCCCTTGCCCTTGCTCTTGCGCGGTCACGTCGACCAGCTCGCCCGCGGCGAACGTCTCCGCGCTGATCTCCTGGCCCAGCGTGTACTCCGACGCGTCGTCGGTGCGCAGCTCGACCAGGTAGCGGCGCGGGTGACGCCTAGCCTTGGCGAAATGCCCGGCCTGCCGGCTTGTTCACCTTCCGCGGGTCGATCTCGCCGTAGCCGAGCTGCACGGCCGCGTAGCCGTCGGCGTCGGGCGTCCGCACCGCGGTGACAACGCAGGGGCCGACCGCGACGACGGTGACCGGCACGATCCGGCCGTCATCGCCGAAGACCTGGGTCATGCCGAGCTTGGTGCCCAGGACCCCCTTGATCTGCTTAGTCATGGTCGGCGCGTCCCTCACGAGCTTGATCTCGATGTCGACGCCGGCCGGCAGGTCGAGCCGCATCAGCGAGTCAACGGTCTTCGGCGTCGGGTCGATGATGTCGATCAGGCGCTTGTGCGTGCGCATCTCGAAGTGCTCGCGCGAGTCCTTGTACTTGTGCGGCGAGCGGATGACGCAGTACACGTTCTTCTCGGTCGGCAGCGGCACCGGGCCCGGCGACCTGCGCGCCGGTGCGCGTCACCGTGTCGACGATCTTCCGCGCCGAGCTGTCGATGACCTCGTGGTCATAGGCCTTGAGCCGGATGCGGATCTTCTGTCCCGCCATTGTGGCTTCGTTGTCCTTCGCTTCCGTGGTGCCGCTGATGTACCTGCGTGCCGTCGCGCCAGAGGTCGGCGGCCATGCCGGGCGGCACGGCCGCCGCACCTGACGGCAGCTACTTGACGATCTTCGTGACCCGGCTGGCACCCACGGTGCGGCCGCCCTCGCGGATCGCGAACCGCAGGCCGTCCTCCATGGCGATCGGCTGGATCAGGTCCGACCTTCATCTCGGTGTTGTCACCGGGCAGCACCATCTCGGTGCCCTCCGGCAGGTGCACGACACCGGTCACGTCCGTGGTACGGAAGTAGAACTGCGGCCGGTAGTTGTTGAAGAACGGCGTGTGACGGCCGCCCTCGTCCTGGACAGGATGTAGACCTGGCGCCTCGAACTCGGTGTGCGGGGTGTTGGTGCCCGGCCTGATGATGACCTGGCCGCGCTCCACGTCCTCGCGCTTCGACGCCGCGCAGCAGCAGGCCCGCGTTGTCGTGCCTGCCTGCCCTCGTCGAGGATCTTGTGGAACATCTCGACGCCGGTGCACGCGTGGTCTTGACTGCGCCTTCTCCTTGATGCCGATGATCTCGACCTCGTCGCCGGTGTGGATGACGCCGCGCTCGATCCGGCCGGTGACGACCGTGCCGCGGCCGGTGATCGAGAACACGTCCTCGACCGGCATCAGGAACGGCTTGTCGACCTCGCGGACCGGCTCCGGGATGCGCGTCGTCGCACGCGCGTCATGAGCTCCGGCGACCTTGTCGCCCCACTCCGCGTCGCCCTCGAGCGCCTTGCAGCGCGGACACCCGGACCACCGGCAGGTCGTCGCCGGGGAACTCGTAGGCTCGACGAGCAGCTCGCGGACCTCGAGCTCGACGAGCTCGAGGATCTCCTCGTCGTCGACCATGTCGGCCTTGTTCAGCGCGACCACGATGTAGGGCACGCCGACCTGGCGGGCCAGCAGCACGTGCTCGCGGGTCTGCGGCATCGGGCCGTCGGTCGCGGCGACCACCAGGATCGCGCCGTCCATCTGGGCGGCACCGGTGATCATGTTCTTGATGTAGTCGGCGTGACCGGGGCAGTCGACGTGCGCGTAGTGGCGCTTCTCGGTCTGGTACTCGACGTGCGAGATCGAGATGGTGATCCCGCGCTCACGTCTCTTCCTTCGCGTTGTCGATCTGGTCGAACGGCGTGAAGGGGTTAACGTCGGGCAACTTGTCGTGCAGGACCTTGGTGATCGCCGCGGTCAGCGTCGTCTTGCCGTGGTCGATGTGCCCGATGGTGCCGATGTTGACGTGCGGCTTCGTCCGCTCGAACTCTGGCCTTCCCCACTGGTCTCTCCTCGTTGCGATCTGTCGCCCCACCGGAGTGGGGCCAGGCGCTCGCGCGGGTGCCGTGGCTGACTTGCTGGTCGTTACTCGCCGCGCGCTTTGGCGATGATCTCCTTGGCGATGCTGGGCGGGACCTCGGCATACGAGTCGAACTGCATGCTGTAGTCCGCCCGGCCCTGCGTCCGGCTGCGCAGGTCACCCACGTAGCCGAACATCTCCGACAGCGGGACGATTGGCCTTGACCACGCGACCCCGCTGCGCTCCTCCATGGCCTGAATCTGGCCACGGCGGCTGTTCAGGTCGCCGATCACGTCGCCCATGTACTCGTCGGGCGTCCGCACCTCAACGGCCATCACCGGCTCAAGCAGGACGGGATCCGCGATCGCGGCCGCCTTCTTGAACGCCATCGAGCCCGCGATCTTGAAGGCCATCTCGGAGGAGTCGACCTCGTGGTAGGCGCCGTCGGTGAGCGTCACCCTGCAGGTCGACCATCGGGTAGCCAGCCAGCACGCCGAACTCGGCGGCTTCCTGGCAGCTGGTGTCCACGGACGGGATGTACTCCCGCGGCACGCGCCCGCCGTGGATCTTGTTCTCGAACTCGTAGCCACCGCCGTCACCGCCGGTCGGCTCCAGGTTGATGACGACCTGGCGTACTGGCTGGACGCCGCCGGTCTGCTTCTTGTGCGTGTACTCGACCTTCTCGGCCTTGCGCCGGACGGTCTCGCGGTAGGCGACCTGCGGGCGGCCGATGTTGGCCTCGACCCGGAACTCCCGCCGCATCCGCTCGACCAGCACCTCGAGGTGCAGTTCGCCCATGCTCGGCGATGATCGTCTGGCCGGTCTCCTCGTCGGTCCTGACCTGGAAGGTCGGGTCCTCCTCGGCCAGCCGCTGGATGGCGATGCCCAGCTTGTCCTGGTCGCCCTTGGTCCGCGGCTCGATGGCCACGTTGATCGACCGGGGCCGGGAACGTCATCGACTCCAGGATCACCTGCCGGGCCTGCGTCGGTCAGGGTGTCGCCGGTGGTGGTGTCCTTCAGGCCCATCACCGCGACGATCTGGCCGGCGACCGCGGACGGGCGCTCCTCGCGCTTGTTCGCGTGCATCTGGTAGATCTTGCCGATCCGCTCCTTGCGGCCCTTGGTGGAGTTCAGCACGGTGCTGCCGGACTCCAGGGTGCCGGAGTAGACCCGGATGTAGGTCAGCTTGCCGAGGTGCTGGTCCGACATGATCTTGAAGGCCAGCGCCGCGAACGGCTCGGACGGGTCCGGGTTGCGCTGGATGATCTCGGTCTCGTCGCCGACCGCGTGACCCTGCACCGCCGGGATGTCGACCGGGCTGGGCAGGTAGTCCACGATCGCGTCCAGCATCGGCTGGACGCCCTTGTTCTTGAACGCGCTGCCGCACAGCACCGGGGTGACCGTTGCCGGCGATGGTGGCCCGGCGGATCGCCGCGACCAGCTGCTCCTCGGACGGCTCGGTGCCCTCGAGGTAGAGCTCCATCATCGTCGTCGTCGTTCTCGGCGATGGTCTCGATCAGCCGGTCGCGCCATTCGCGCGCGGCCTCAGGCGTGGTCGTCGGGCGATGGCGACGATCGTCGTAGGTGTCGCCCTTGCCGTCGCTCTGCCACAGCAGCGCACGCATCCGGATCAGGTCGATGATGCCGCGGAAGTCGGATTCCACGCCCACGGCAGCTGCACGACCAGCGGGGTCGCACCCAGCCGGTCGGTGATCATGTCCACGCAGCGGTGGAACTCGGCGCCGACCCGGTCCATCTTGTTGACGAAGCAGATCCGCGGCACGCCGTACCGGTTGGCCTGCCGCCAGACGGTCTCGGACTGCGGCTCGACCCCGGCGACGCCGTCGAACACGGCGACGGCACCGTCGAGCACCCGCAGCGAGCGCTCCACCTCGACGGTGAAGTCCACGTGCCCCGGGGTGTCGATGATGTTGATGGTGTGGTCCCGCCAGCTCAGCGGTGGTCGCGGCGGACGTGATCGTGATGCCGCGCTCCTGCTCCTGCTCCATCCAGTCCATGGTGGCGGCGCCCTCATGGACCTCACCGATCTTGTAGTTGATGCCGGTGTAGAACAGGATCGCGCTCGGTCGTGGTGGTTTTGCCCGCGTCGATATGCGCCATGATCCCGATGTTGCGGACACTGGCGAGGTCCACGGCGGTCTGGGTGGCCACTACTGCGATCCTTCGTTCTGTCGTGTTGCCGGGCGCTGCCGTCCGGCAGCTGATTGCGTAGCGGTAAGCCTCCGCTGTCACCAGCGGTAGTGGCGCGAAAGCCTTGTTGGATTCAGCCATCTTGTGCATGTCCTCGCGGCGCTTGACGCTGGCGCCCGAGGCCGTTGCTGGCGTCGAGCAGCTCGTTCATCAGCCGCTCGGTCATCGTCTTCTCCCGGCGCGCGCGCGAGTAGGAGACCAGCCAGCGCAGCGCCAGCGTGGTGCTGCGGGAGGCGCGCACCTCGACCGGCACCTGGTAGGTCGCGCCGCCGACCCGGCGGCTGCGGACCTCGAGGGTCGGCTTGACGTTGTCCAGCGCGCGCTTGAGCGTCACCACCGGGTCGTTGCCGGTCTTGTCCCGGCAGCCCTCCAGCGCGCCGTACACGATGCGCTCGGCGACAGCGACCGCTTGCCGTTCAGCGAGCACCTTGTTGACCAGCGCGGTGACCAGCGGGGAGCCGTAGACCGGGTCGGTGACCAGCGGACGCTTAGTCGCGGGGCCCTTGCGCGGCATGTCAGCTCTTCTCCTTCTTCGCGCCGTAACGGCTGCGGGCCTGCTTGCGGTTGCGGACGCCCTGGGTGTCCAGGGAGCCGCGGATGACCTTGTAGCGCACGCCGGGCAGGTCGCGGACGCGGCCGCCGCGGACCAGCACGATGGAGTGCTCCTGCAGGTTGTGCCCGACACCGGGGATGTAGGCGGTGACCTCGATCTGGCTGGTCAGCCGCACCCGGGCGACCTTGCGCAGGGCCGAGTTCGGCTTCTTGGGCGTGGTCGTGTAGACACGCGTGCAGACCCCGCGGCGCTGCGGGCTGCCCTTGAGCGCCGGGCGTCTTGTTCTTGGCTACCTTGTCCTGGCGGCCCTTGCGGACCAGCTGCTGGATCGTGGGCAACCGCGTCTCCGTCTTTCCAGTCGTTCCGGCCCGCGCTCACGCGCGAGCCCTGTCACGTTCATTGCTGGCGAGCCTTCGAGATATCTCGAGCGGCCTTAGGGCCCCGAATACGGGATCCGGCAACCGCCTGGCCTGGGGTTTTCCTACCCTCCGCCGACCCCCGAGGTCGGGCGTGTCGTCCTGACCGGGCGTCAGCGGCCTCGCTAAGAGGCCGACTACTGGGAGGGAGGAAGCCCACGCTACCAGCCAGTCAGCCATCCGGAACCGATCCGCGGACCTTCGGCCCCCGGCCCAGTTCGAACTGGTACGGCCGTCAGCTGGCATGCCTATGCGTCCATGCGGACACGGACACGATTGATGAACTTACCATGCCACTACTCTCAAGCAAAATCGAGCTTCCACTGCCCCAGTCCCTCGGGGAGAGCGTGGATGCCCGCATTACTCGCACCTGTTGCAACACCCCGCCCCCGCCGTTTAATCGCCGGCCGCGGCGCGACTGCCCGCGATGCCGGCACCGAGGGCTCAGTGGCCAGACGATCCGCCGTTCGGGGTGAGAGGGCCCATGGTCTATCGGGGCAGGGGCCTCACCCCGATTGGTTAGGCGGGGCAGGCGGGGTGGGTGGGGGGCGGGGTGCGGCGGGCACGCGCCGGGTCGTTCGGTATATATGCCGAACGGGCTGGCGGTCAGCTTCGCCGGCCGCCAGCCCGTTACGGTGCTGGGTTGTTACCTACCGGTTGTACGAGCCGAAGTCGTACTCCTCCAGCGGCACGGCCTCGCCGGAACCCTGGCCGAAGGCGTAGCTCTCCGATTCGGCGTAGCTGCCGGGCGGGAAGGCCGACGAGCGGGCGTCGTCGGTCGGCTCGACCCGGATGTTCCGGTACACCTGCATGCCGGTACCGGCCGGGATGAGCTTGCCGATGATGACGTTCTCCTTCAGGCCCAGGAGCGAGTCCGACTTGGCGTGGATGGCCGCGTCGGTCAGCACCCGGGTGGTCTCCCGGAAGGAGGCCGCCGACAGCCACGACTCGGTGGCCAGCGACGCCTTGGTGATGCCCATCAGCACGGCGCGGCCAGCGGCCGAGGTGCCGCCCTCGTTCACCACCGCGCGGTTGACCTCCTCGAACCGGGGCCGCTCGACCAGCTCGCCGGGCAGCAGCTCGGTGTCGCCGGATTCGAGCACGTTCACCCGCTTCAGCATCTGCCGGATGATGATCTCGATGTGCTTGTCGTGGATCGACACGCCCTGCGACCGGTACACCTCCTGCACCTCGTGCACGAGGTGCAGCTGGACCGCCCGGCCGCCGAGGATGCGCAGCACCTCGTGCGGGTTGACCGCGCCCGCGATGAGCTGCTGGCCCGACGGCCACGTGGCCGCCGTCGCTGACCAGAAGCCTGGAGCGCATCGGGACCGGGTAGGCGCTTCTTCCGCGCCGTCGTCGGGCACCACGATGATCTTCCTGGTCTTCTCGGTCTCCTCGATCTTGACCCGGCCCTCGTACTCGCTGATGGGCGCCATGCCCTTCGGGATGCGGGCCTCGAAGAGCTCCTGGATACGCGGCAGGCCGTGGGTGATGTCCTGGCCCGCCACACCACCGGTGTGGAAGGTCCGCATGGTGAGCTGGGTGCCGGGCTCGCCGATCGACTGGGCGGCGACGATGCCGACGGCCTCGCCGACGTCCACCCGCTTGCCGGTGGCCAGCGAGCGGCCGTAGCACTTGCCGCAGACGCCGATCTTGGCCTCGCAGACCAGCACGCTGTGACGTGCGGATGGTCTCCACCCCGGCCTCGGTCAGCCGGTCGATCATCAGCCTCGGTCGTGTCGTCCCCGACCTTGGCCAGGATCACGCCGTCGACCTCGATGTCCTCCGCCACGGTACGGCCCGTGCCGGTGTTCTCGATGTTCGGCAGCTTGCGCAGGCGGCCCTCGGCGTCCTTCTCCGCGATCCGCATGCGGAGCGACCGGTCGGTGCCGCAGTCCTCCTCGCGCACGATCACGTCCTGCGCCACGTCCACCAGGCGCCGGGTGAGGTACCCGGAGTCCGGCCGTGCGGAGCGCGGTGTCGGCCAGGCCCTTGCGGGCACCGTGGGTCGAGATGAAGTACTCGACCACCGACAGCCCCTCGCGGAAGCTGGACCTGATCGGCCGCGGGATGGTCTCGCCCTTCGGGTTGGAGACCAGGCCGCGCATGCTCGGCTGATCTGCCGGACCTGCATCGGGTTACCGCGGGCGCCGGAGTTGACCATCATCCAGACCGAGTTGGTCTCGGGGAAGGCCGCCTCCATGTCCTGCGCCACGTCCGGCGGTCGCGTGCGTCCAGATCTCGATGAGCTCCTGACGACGCTCCTCGTCGGTGATCAGGCCGCGCTCGTACTCGCGCTGCACCTTGTCGGCGCGGCGCTCGTAGTTCTCCAGGATCTGCCGCCTTGTTCGGCGGCGCGACGACATCCTCGATCGCGATCGTGACGCCCGCCCGGGTGGCCCAGTGGAAAGCTCGGCGTCCTTGAGCGCGTCAAGGGCCGCCGCCACCTCGACCTTCGGGTAGGTCTCCGGCGAGCGAGTTGACGATGACGCGTCAGCGCCTTCCTGTCCACCAGGTAGTTGACGAACGCGAAGTCGGCGGGCAGCGTCTCGTTGAAGATGCACCGGCCCAGCGTGGTGCGATCAGCCGGATCGGGTCGCCGTCCTCGGCCCCCTCGGGCCGCACCGAAGTCGCGCGGCGGGACGATGCCGGACAGCCGGATCTCGATCTTGGCGTCCAGGGCCAGCTCGCCTCGTGTCGTAGGCCATCAGGGCCTCGGACAGCGAGGCGAACGCCCGGCCCTCTACCCGCCGCGTCCTCGGTCTCCTGGTCAGGCAGTACAGCCCGATGATCATGTCCTGGGTGGGCATGGTGACCGGCTTGCCGTCGGCGGGCTTGAGGATGTTGTTGGTGGACAGCATCAGGATCCGCGCCTCGGCCTGCGCCTCGGCGGACAGCGGCAGGTGCACCGCCATCTGGTCGCCGTCGAAGTCCGCGTTGAACGCGGTGCAGACCAGCGGGTGGATCTGGATCGCCTTGCCCTCGACCAGCTGCGGCTCGAAGGCCTGGATGCCGAGGCGGTGCAGCGTCGGCGCCCGGTTCAGCAGCACCGGGTGCTCGGTGATGACCTCCTCGAGCACGTCCCACACCACCGGGCGGGCCCGCTCCACCATCCGCTTGGCCGACTTGATGTTCTGCGCGTGGTTGAGGTCAACCAGGCGCTTCATCACGAACGGCTTGAACAGCTCCAGCGCCATCTGCTTGGGCAGACCGCACTGGTGCAGCTTGAGCTGCGGGCCGACCACGATGACGGAGCGGCCGCGAGTAGTCGACGCGCTTGCCGAGCAGGTTCTGGCGGAACCGGCCCTGCTTGCCCTTGAGCATGTCGGACAGCGACTTCAGCGGGCGGTTGCCCGGCCCGGTGACCGGACGGCCGCGGCGGCCGTTGTCGAACAGCGCTGTCCACGGCCTCCTGGAGCATCCGCTTCTCGTTGTTCACGATGATCTCCGGCGCGCCCAGGTCGAGCAGCCTCTTCAGCCGGTTGTTCCGGTTGATGACCCGGCGGTACAGGTCGTTCAGGTCGGAGGTGGCGAACCGGCCACCGTCGAGCTGGACCATCGGCCGCAGGTCCGGCGGGATCACCGGGATGCAGTCGAGCACCATGCCCATCGGGCGAGTTGCGGGTGTTCAGGAACGCGGACACGACCTTGAGCCGCTTCAGCGCGCGGGCCTTCGTCTGGCCCTTGCCGATGCGGATCGTCTCGCGCAGCGCTCTGCGCCTCCGCGTCCGAGGTCGAAGCTGGCCAGCCGGTCCTGGATGGCCTGCGCGCCCATGCCGCCGCGGGAAGTACCGGCCGAACCGGTCCCGCATCTCGCGGTACAGCAGCTCGTCGCCCTCGAGGTCCTGGACCTTCAGGTTCTTGAACCTGCTCCAGACCTCGTCCAGGCGGTCGATCTCCTTGCCCGCGCGGTCCCTGGATCTGCTTGCACTCCCGGTCGGAGGACTCGCGCAGCTTCCGCTCGGCGTCGCTCTTGGCGCCCTGCGCCTCGAGCTCGGCCAGGTCGGCCTCCAGCTTGGCCTGCCGGGCCTCGACGTCGGCGTCGCGGCGCTGCTCGAGCTGGCCGCGCTCGACGCTGATCTTCGCCTCCATGGACGGCAGGTCGCGCGCACGCGCGTCGTCGTCCACGTAGGTGATCATGTAGGCGGCGAAGTAGATGACCTTCTCCAGGTCCTTCGGCGCCAGGTCGAGACAGGTAGCCGAGCCGACTTGGGCACGCCCTTGAAGTACCAGATGTGCGTGACCGGCGCGGCCAGCTCGATGTGGCCCATCCGCTCGCGCCGCACCTTGGCGCGGGTGACCTCGACGCCGCAGCGCTCGCAGATGATGCCCTTGAACCTGACCCGCTTGTACTTGCCGCAGTAGCACTCCCAGTCCCGGGTCGGGCCGAAGATCTTCTCGCAGAAGAGCCCGTCCTTCTCCGGCTTGAGGGTGCGGTAGTTAATGGTCTCCGGCTTCTTCACTCGCCGTGCGACCACTGCCTGATGTCCTCGGCGGTGGCGAGGCCGATGCGCAGGTCGTCGAAGAAGTTGACGTCTAGCATGTGCGGTATTCCCCCTTCTCGATCAGACCTCTTCGACACTGCTCGGCTCGCGCCGGGACAGGTCGATGCCGAGTTCCTCGGCTGCGCGGAAGACATCCTCGTCGGTGTCGCGCATCTCGATCGCGGCGCCGTCGCTCGACAGCACCTCGACGTTGAGACACAGAGACTGCATTTCCTTGATCAGCACCTTGAATGATTCCGGGATCCCCGGTTCTGGGACGTTCTCGCCCTTGACGATGGCCTCGTAGACCTTCACGCGACCGAGAACGTCGTCGGACTTGATGGTGAGCAGTTCCTGGAGGGCGTAGGCGGCGCCGTAGGCCTCCAGCGCCCAGACCTCCATCTCACCGAAGCGCTGGCCGCCGAACTGCGCCTTGCCGCCCAGCGGCTGCTGGGTGATCATCGAGTACGGGCCCGTGCTGCTGCGCGTGGATCTTGTCGTCCACCAGGTGCAGCAGCTTCAGGATGTAGATGTAGCCGACCGCGATCGGGTCCTTGAACGGCTCACCGGTCCGGCCGTCGAACAGCCTGGCCTTCCCGCCGGAGCCGACCATCCGCTGGCCGTCCCGGTTCGGCAGCGTGCTGCCGAGCAGGCCGGTGATCTCCTCTTCCCTGGCCCCGTCGAACACCGGGGTGGCCACGTGGGTGCCGGCCGGGGCGCTGTCGGCGCTGACGCTCCGCAGCCTGTCCTTCCACTCGGCGTCCTCGCCCTCGACCTGCCAGCCGGTCTTGGCCACCCACCCGAGGTGGGTCTCGAGGACCTGGCCGACGTTCATCCGGCCCGGGCACGCCGAGCGGGTTGAGCACGATGTCCACCGGGGTGCCGTCCTCGAGGAACGGCATGTCCTCCACCGGCAGGATCTTCGCGATCACGCCCTTGTTCCCGTGCCGTCCGGCCAGCTTGTCGCCGTCGGTGATCTTGCGCTTCTGGGCCACGTACACCCGGACCAGCTCGTTCACGCCGGGCGGCAGCTCGTCGCCGTCCTCACGGGTGAACACGCGGACGCCGATGACCTTGCCCTCCTCGCCGTGCGGGACCTTGAGGCTGGTGTCCCTGACCTCGCGGGCCTTCTCGCCGAAGATCGCGCGCAGCAGCCGCTCCTCCGGGGTCAGCTCGGTCTCGCCCTTCGGGGTGACCTTGCCGACCAGGATGTCGCCGTTGACGACCTCGGCGCCGATCCTGATGATGCCGCGCTCGTCGAGGTCGGCGAGGACCTCGTCGGAGACGTTCGGGATGTCCCTGGTGATCTCCTCCGGGCCCAGCTTGGTGTCACGCGCGCGTCGACCTCGTGCTCCTCGATGTGGATGCTGAGCTGAGCACGTCATCCTGGACCAGGCGCTGGGACAGGATGATGGCGTCCTCGTAGTTGTGACCCTCCCACGGCATGAACGCCGCGAGCAGGTTCTTGCCGAGTGCCATCTCGCCGAGGTCGGTGCACGGGCCGTCGGCCAGCACCTGGCCCTGCTCGACCCGGTCGCCCTCCTCGACGATGGGCTTCTGGTTGAAGCAGGTGCCCTGGTTGGACCGCTTGAACTTGGACACCAGGTAGGTGGTCCTGGTGCCGTCGTCGTTCATCACGGTCACGTAGTCCGCGCTGGACTCCTCGACCACGCCGGCCTTGTCGGCCAGGATCACGTCGCCCGCGTCGGTCGCGGCGCGGTACTCCATGCCGGTGCCGACCAGCGGCGCTCTCGCTGCGCAGCAGCGGGACCGACTGGCGCTGCATGTTCGAGCCCATCAGGGCGCGGTTGGCGTCGTCGTGCTCGAGGAACGGGATCATGGCGGTGGCCACGGACACCATCTGGCGCGCGGACACGTCCATGTAGTCGACCTCGTCCGGCGGGATGTAGTCGACCTCGCCGCCCTTGCGGCGGACCAGCACGCGGCTCTCGGCGATGGTGCCGTCTGCCCCGAGCAGCGTGTTGGCCTGGGCGATGACGTGCCTGTCCTCCTCGTCGGCGGTCAGGTAGTCGATCTGGTCGATCACCACGCCGTCGACGACCTTGCGGTACGGCGTCTCGACGAAGCCGAACGCATTCACCCGCGCGTAGCTGGACAGGCTCCCGATCAGGCCAATGTTCGGCCCTTCAGGGGTCTCGATCGGGCACATCCGGCCGTAGTGGCTGGGGTGCACGTCGCGGACCTCGAAGCCCGCCCGCTCACGGCTCAGGCCGCCCGGGCCGAGCGCGCGACAGTCGGCGCTTGTGGGTCAGCCCGGCCAGCGGGTTGGTCTGGTCCATGAACTGGGAGAGCTGGCTGGTGCCGAAGAACTCCTTGATGGACGCGACCACGGGCCGGATGTTGATCAGGGTCTGCGGCGTGATCGCCTCGACGTCCTGGGTCGTCATCCGCTCCCTGACCACGCGCTCCATCCGGGCCAGGCCGAGCCTGACCTGGTTCTGGATCAGCTCGCCCACGGTGCGCAGCCGGCGGTTGCCGAAGTGGTCGATGTCGTCGGTCTCCAGCGGGATGATCGCCTCGCCGGAGATCATCTCCTCCTCGCCCGCGTGCAGCCGGACCAGGTACTCGATCGTGGCGACGATGTCGTTCTCGCTCAGCGTGCCCTGCCGGATCGGCAGCGTCGAGGCCGAGCTTCCTGTTGACCTTGTAGCGGCCCACCTTGGCCAGGTCGTACCGCTTCGGGTTGAAGTACAGGTTCTCCAGCAGCGCCTGGGCCGACTCGCGCGTCGGCGGCTCACCGGGCCGCAGCTTGCGGTAGATGTCGAGCAGCGCCTCGTCCTGGCTCAAGCCGTGTGGTCCTTCTCCAGGGTGGCGCGCATCGACTCGTACCCGCCGAACCGGTCCAGGATCTTCGCGTCGTCCCAGCCCAGCGCCTTCAGCAGCACGGTCACGCTCTGCTTGCGCTTGCGGTCGATGCGGACGCCGACGGCGTCCCGCTTGTCGATCTCGAACTCCGAGCCAGGCACCCGCGGCTCGGGATCACCTTGCAGGAGTAGATGTCCTTGTCGCTGGTCTTGTCGACCTGACGGTCGAAGTAGACGCCCGGTGAACGGACCAGCTGGCTGACCACGACGCGCTCGGTGCCGTTGATGATGAAGGTGCCCTTGGCCGGACATCAGCGGGAAGTCGCCCATGAACACCGTCTGGCTCTTGATCTCGCCGGTGGTGTTGTTGATGAACTCCGCCGTCACGAACATCGGGGCGGAGTACGTCATGTCCTTGTCCTTGCACTCCTCGGCGGAGTACTTGGGCGGCTCGAACCGGTGATCGCGGAACGAGAGTGACATGGTGCCGGAGAAGTCTTCGATCGGGCTGATCTCCTCGAAGATCTCCTCGAGGCCGGACTGCTCGGCCACGTCCTTGCGGCTCGGCGTCCAATGCTTCGCTGATCCGGGTCTGCCACCTCTCGTTGCCGAGCAGCCAGTCAAGGACTCGGTCTGGAGGGCGAGGAGGTCGGGTACCTCGAGCGGCTCCTGGATACGCGCGAAGGATACGCGGCGTGAACCAGTATTCGTGGCGGAGGAAGTCGTTGCGGAGGCGCTGCGCGATGCTGCCAACAGGGGTCCTTCCGAACTTTGTCGCGGAAATATCACCGCACGCACGCCAAACGCCCCGCGGCAAAACCCGCGTAGACGCCGAGGGAGAGACCGAGGACGTCAGAGTGCAGCGCAAACTAGCAGTGTAGCCAAAGGTTACACTCGCTCGTCAAATGTACGCCACTATGAGATTCACGGTTGCTCCGCAGCATCGCTCTTTGGCGGCCAAGAGTCAAGTCTAAACCGGACACTCGGTGCACATTGCCTGGGTGACGGATGCCACATGCGGTGTTATGTGTAGTGGACAACCACGGTGGGGGTAGAACAATATTCCTGCCCGGAGGCGGCTGCCGCCCGGGCGTGTCGCGGGCCGTCGTGAGACCGCTGTCGCGGCGGAACGGGCGGCGCTGTGCGACGTCACGGGAGCCGGGCCCGCAGAGCTGATGCGGGCCCGGGTCTCGCAACGCTTCTGCCGCCTAGCGCAACCTTCCGGCTACTCGACGGTGACGGTGGCAAGCGCAACGCCTCCAGAACCGCCCTCGCCTTTGTCCGCGGCTCTCCTTGTTGACCTTCTCCAGGACCGTCTTGGCGCGCCGTCGACCAGGTCCTTGGCCTCCTTCAGGCCCAGGCTGGTCAGGCTGCGCACCTCCTTGATGACCTGGATCTTCTTGTCGCCCGCGGCCTCGAGGATGACGTCGAACTCGTCCTGCTCCTCGGCGCTGCTCGGCCTCGCCGCCACGTGGTCCGCCTGCGGACGGGGCGGCTACCGCCACGGGCGGCCGCCTTCACGTCGAACGTCTCCTCGAACTGCTTCACGAAATCGGAGAGCTCGAGCAGAGTCATCTCCTTGAACGCCTCGAGGAGGTCGTCAGTGCTCATCTTCGCCATGGTGGTGTGTTCCTCGTTCCTTCAAATTCCCAGCGCGTGATCCACGCGTGGTCCGCGTGATGGTCAGGTCAGCCTCGTCGCCGTCGCCCGGCGCAGCGCGCGCGCGCGTACTGGCCTCGAGTGGCCTGGCTCTGGGTGCTGGCCTCGGGGGCGCTGGCGCTCGGGAGCGCTGGCCTCGGCGGCGCTGGCCTCGGGAGCGCCGCCTTCGGCTCCGGCGCGCTTGGCGCGCAGCGCCTCGGCGATCTGGGCCATCTGCACCGGCAGCGCGTTGAACGTCGCGGCCGCGTCAAGCCAGCGACGCCTTCATGGCGTCAGCCAGCTTGGCCAGCAGCACCTCGCGCGGCTCCAGGTCGGCCAGCTTGGTGATCTCCGACGGGCTCATCGCCTTGCCGTCGAGCACCCCGCCCTTGATCACCAGCAGCGGGTTCGCCCTGGCGAAGTCGCGCAGGCCCTTGGCCGCCTCGCACCACGTCGCCGTCGACGAACGCGATCGCCGACGGGCCGGACAGCATCGAGGACAGCTGCTCGTCGAGCGCCCGCCTCGTTGACCGCGATCTTGGTCAGGGTGTTCTTCACCACGGCGAACGTGGCGTGGCCGCCCAGCGACCGGCGCAGCTCGGCGAGCTGGGCCACGGTAAGCCCGCGGTACTCGGTCAGCACGGCGCCAGACGAGTCCCTGAACCGCTCGGTGAGCTCGGCGACCGCGGCGACCTTCTCTGCGTTAGCCATGTGCCTCCTCTCCGTCATCTAGAAGCACTGTTATCTAGAAGCACTTCGTGCGTTACGTAGCAGCCGGAGACAGCAAAAACGCCCCGGCGCGAGGCGCACGGAGGCGGCAACGCCAGCCCTGGTCGGGGCCGAGCGGTACAGCTCGAGTATCACCTGCGCGGGATGTCCGGTCGGGATTCGCGACCCCGCCGGAGCCTTCGGCCGTCACGGGTGACGGCATCCAGCGGTCTTCGGCAGATTCAGGGTACAGACTCAGTGCTCAGATTCAAAACGCGCCGGATTCAAAACGCGCAACTTCGGATCAGGGCCGCTGCCGGACGCCTCACCGGACACCGGCCGGACGCGGTGAAACCGGACTTCGCACTGCGTTAGAACGCACTGGAACGCGCGGGTTTCATGGCGTTCCATACGCGTCAGGCGCACCCGGGTCGCGATGCTGATAATCGCCGGTGTGACCTGGAGTCCGGTTTTCTGGACACATACCGCCCGGCTGCAGTAACCCAGCGGGGTGCTGGACAGGCGCGCTTAGGTGCGCCAGAGGAAAGGACGTGAGGCGAGATGCGGATGTTGCCTCCCGGCAGAACGGCCGTGGCGGCGGTTTGCCGGGCAGGAGCGGCCAGCGCGGCGACGGGCGCGCAAAGCGGCCGGCGCGACAGCCGGGTCCCGGGTGGAACCGGCCGCGGTGCGCTTAGGTCAGGCAGTGGCTTCGGCTAGGTCGTCGGTCAGGTTGCGGGTCTTGTTGGGGTCGACCGGGATGCCGGGGCCCATCGTGGTGGTGAGGGTGACCTTCTTCAGGTACCGGCCCTTGGCCGCGGCGGGCTTGAGCCTGATCACCTCGTCCAGGGCGGCGGCGTAGTTCTCCAGCAGCGCGTTCGGCGGGAAGGACGCCTTGCCGATGATGAAGTGCAGGTTGCCATGCCGGTCGGTCCTGAACTCGATCTTGCCGCCCTTGATCTCGGTCACGGCCTTGGCGACGTCCGGCGTCACGGTCCCGGTCTTCGGGTTCGGCATCAGGCCGCGCGGGCCGAGCACGCGGCCGAGGCGGCCGACCTTGCCCATCATGTCGGGGGTGGCGACGACCGCGTCGAAGTCGAGGAAGCCGCCCTGGATCCGCTCGATCATGTCGTCGGAGCCGA
>ERZ1370068.4649-contig-371_pt1 | contig 48544 bp, 86 predicted proteins | sample MGYA00561227_ERZ1370068 | MGnify/ENA primary metagenome ERZ1370068 (study PRJEB38410, sample SAMEA6850437) | metagenome | study: Metagenomic assessment of the ecological functions of the soil: analysis of the soil microbiota associated with the... | reverse complement strand
TTGTACTTCGTTCAGTTACGTATTGCTGTCGCGCCGCTCCTTGGCTTGCGATCATCCAGGCCGCAGGGCGGGTCGCAGAGCACTGCTCTCGGATCTTGCGGTCAGCGAGCCAGGCCGCCGCGAACCCATGGTCCGATGTCTGTACCGCAACGGGCTCGAGATCGCCGGGGCACGTGGTCGACACCGGGATCGACTCGACGGCCCTGTCCGCCGCGCTCATCCGACAGGACCGGCCGCGGCAGTGCGCGTCCCCCTGCCCTCGACGATGCCTACGACCATGTCTTCCGGATGGTGGAGCGCGCCAGGCCACGACATCGTTCACAGTCACAGGTTCGACCCCGCGGCACTCCGGCGTGCTCGGGCAGGACGGACGCCCGTCATCCACACGATCCACCTCCCGCCTGGCCGAACATCATCACTGCGCAGGCCCAGCGCGCCCCAGGCAGCCATCGTCGTCGGCGTTCGGCCTCCCAGGCGCGAGCCATGCGGCCCCTTCGATCAGTTCCGATCACGTCATCCCGGCAGGTTCCGGTCGACCGCATTCCTGGTCCGACCAGCCTGGGCGCAGGCTGGTCTTCGCCGGCAGGTTCAGCGGCGAGAAAGGGCGCCGCCGCGGCCATCGAGATCGCGTCGGCGTCCGGTGAGCGGACCTCTACGGGACGGCGTACGACGAGGAATACGCGAGGACCATCCGACGCCGACACGCAGGAAATCCGGACGTCAGCTTCCACGACGCCGTGCCACGTGCCGAAGAGCTGTGGCGGGAGGTTCGCGACGGCGAGCGATTGCTCTGTCCGAGTGACACCGATGAGTCCTATGGCCTGGTCGCGGCCGAGGCACGGGCCGCGGGGACGCCGATCGTGGCCCTACGCTCGGGTGCGCTGAACGAGGTCGTCGACGACGGCGTGACCGGATACCTCGTGGAGCCGGGCAACATCGGGCAGGCCGCCGCGGCGGTCGGGACGTCGGCGCGATCGACCGGCAATTGCTGTCGGCAGCGCGTTAATTCACTGGATCTCAGACTTGCCTCGGCGGCCGCAGAACCACGATTATCAGTGTCGGCCGGAATAGGAGGACGTCTGGTGGACCTTCCGAAGCACCCGGTCGTCCACGGTCACCCCGTCCACGCGATGCTGTCCGACGGGCCGGTCATCCTGATCCCGCTCGCCTTCGCGGCCGAACGCTATGGGCTCAACGCAACCCAGCGACTGGGCCGCCGCTTGGCGATGCGGTCGCTGCGGTGGCCGCCGCCGCGGCCGTGTCTGCCGCGACGGTCGGCTGGATCGACTGGCTGACGATCCCCAGCGATCACCCGGCTCGGAGGCCCGCGACGATCCACGGGATCGTCAACACCACGGCCGTCATCGCCGTGGCGAGCCGCGCTGCCTGCAAAGGCGGATTCGACTCAGCCTGCTAGGCGCGGCGACGGCTGCGATGGTCGTCGGCGCGTGGATCGGCGGCGACCTGGTGTTCCGCCCGGCTGGCGGGTTCGGCCGGCCGAGGAGGCCGAGATCGCCGAGCAGCTGCTGGACAACCCCGGCGGCCGCCGGACGCGTTCGCGACGGCTCGGCGCGAGGTCGCCGACTTCGAGCGTCAGAAGACGTTCCTGCCGCCCGGCTGACGTCAGTCGTTCGAGGACACCCCACGACATGGCCCTGGGGATCGGCGAAGAGCCCGAACGTGACCCCGGGGACCTGCTGCGCGGGCTGCACGATCGTCCCGCCGAGGGAACGACCGCCTTGTCGAGCGCCTTGCCTGCGACGTCTGGCACCTGGGCGAACACGGTCACCAATGACGTGCCGCCTTGGAGCGGGCTGATGCCACCCGGATCGTGCCTTCGGTCGTGCCGCTGTCGACGTACGTGTAGCCGGGGAAGCCGCCTGGCGGATAGGCCCAGCCGAAGAGTTCTGCGTAGAACGCGCGTGCCGCATCCGGGTCCGCGGATCGGATCTCGAAATGGACGATCGGACTGCCCATGGTCTTCTCCTCGTGTTCGTTGTCGACCTGACTGATCGAACGACGAGCAGGCGCACCGCCGAATCGACAGGGTCGAGACGTGGGCGTGCGTCAGCGAGGGCCTTCCGCCGATCGAGCTGCCAGCTCCCGGCCCAGGATGCCCTGGAACGCACCGTCCGATCGGCGAACACGAGAAGCCAGTACTGCCCGAGCAGGTACGGCGCGATCGCGAGCCCAGCCCACGCCGGGTGTCGGCGCCAGAGCCACACCGAGCGGCAACCCGACGACAAGCCAGGCGTACCCGAAGAACCGCGCGTCGAGGCCGAAGTTGCTAGGCGCACGACATCTCGTTGCTCGAGCTTTCGAGCAGACGCGACAAGCCAGTCAGCGCCGAACCCGGACCGGAACGCGACCATGGAGGTGGGCCACGAAGAACGCGAGGACGGGCAGCCGCAACCAGTCGTGCCGCCAGAGCAGCCACGCCAGGAGTGGGAGCTGCACGGGTCGCGGCATCAACATGGTCAGAACGACGTAGCCGACGATGCCCAACTTGTTCGCCCGGATCGCCCAGAACGCCGCGACGAAGACGAAGGTGAAGGTGTTCCCACATGAGGTCGAACCAGAACGGGAACGACACCGCCACGATCAGGCCGAGCCGCCTTGGAAGGGTCAGCAGCGTCGCGAAATGCAGCAGGACAGATCCGATCGGGCCGATCAAGACCGCCAGCGGCTGGATCAACCACGCGGCGACCGGCGAATATCGAAACGGCGGCTCGGCGAGATACGGCGAGATGCCCGATCCGGAACGCTGGGAGCCGCGCCCAGATCTGCCAATCCGGCGAGGTGTGCCACTCCGTCCAGGTCAGGAGCCGGGCGACCAGGATGACGTTGAGGACGATCGGTCCGACACCGATCGGACGGGCCCACCGTTCCGGGCGCGCGATCGACGCGAAGGCTGCTCTCGCTGGCGAGGCCGGACCGGACGGCGCTGGCGATCCCGGTCACGGGCGCGGTCCACATCTCGGAGCAGTTCGGTCGACGGCAGGTCGGAGTCCACTGGCGCTAGGTCGGCCTCCGCGTTTCCTTTATCAGGGGGTGGCTGGCCTGTCATGTGGCGAGGTCGCCGACAAAGTACTTTCGTCCTGGCGCCCACCAGCTCCTCAGGGAGGCGGCGCCGACCACCGTCGCCTCGGGCACTTCGATGAGGCGGCCCGTGTGACGTCGTAGACGAAGCCGTGGATCGGGATCCTGGCCGGGACGAGCGGATGGTTCCGGATCCGGCGGACGTCTTCGACGACGCTGCCCGTCTGGTCGGCGATCGTCAGCCAGTCGATGTAGTCGCGCCTCGGTAGACCCGGGTCCGGTGCCGACGTCGTGGAAGCCCTCGGGGCCGAGCGCGGCCGTCTCGAGGCTGCTGGCGAGCAGGCCGCGGATGACGTCGTCGGTGAAGAACTCCATCCCGCAGTCGGTGTGGTGGATGACGAACCACTCGGCCGTGCCGAGCAGCTTGTACGGAGATGACCAGCGAGCGGATGGCATCGTCGCTGGCGCGACCGCCGGCATTGCGGATGACGTGCGCGTCGCCTTCGCTGAGGCCCGGCGTACCCGGCAGGGTCGAGGTCGTGCATCCATGCAGGTGAGGATGGCGAGATCGCCGGGCCGGCGGCAGCGCCAGGTCCGCCTTGACGCCGAACGGATCGGCATAGGCCTTGTTGGCGGCGAGGACTTCGTCGAGGACCGTGGACATCGGCGGGGCTCCTGCGGCGTGGCGAAGGTGGGTCCGGGGTGCGACCGCGCAACCTGCGGCAGCGCCCCGGGTCGGGTGCTAGGCGGCGACGACCTCGACGTTCAGGACGGCCGGCCGCTCGATCGTGTTGCCGACCGGGCGAGGTCCGGAAGACGTCCGAATGGAGCGCTTCGATCGCGTCCTTCGGCGCATCCGACCGGATAGGTACACCTTGGCGTCGATCTGCTCGTACCCGGCGTGGCCCGGCGCTTGAGACCGAAGAAGACCGGGAGGTCGATGGCGCCGGTCAGATCGATGCGCAGGTCGTCGATGGTGATGCCACGAGCAACGGCGCCCGCGGTGTAGCCGATGGCAGGCAGGCTGCCGAGGGCGCCCAGGATCTGCTCGACCGGGTTCGACGCCGTGTTGGTGCCACCGAGCGCGAACGGCTCATCGGCGTAGGTGGGCGGCAGGTCGCGGACGACGATCTCGTTGCCGGAACCCGCCCTGCCGAGATGACGGTCGCGCTGAATGGGGTGCCCTCGGCCGGGGCGTCGGTCTGGAGTCGTTGGGCGCATACGCGACCACCGCGGTGGCGTCGACGCCGTTGGGGAGGACTTCGGTCGTCATGTCGTTGCTCCTGAAGGTTGTCGGATCGGTCGTGGGGGGGACCGTGGTGAGCGGAAGACCGGTCCATCGGGCTGGGGACCCGGATCTGGCGGCCACCCGTCGCGTCAGTGTCGGAGGAAAACAAAAGCCGCGGTTCCACCTTGGAAACCGCGGCCCCGGGACCGATCTGCGACCCCGGCCGTTCCCCTGTCAGGAAACGCGGCGCCTCAGACCCCATCCTCCGTACGGCGGGGCCGCCAGCAGCATACACACTGCGACCGAGTCGAGACCGGGATGCCATGGGCCGGACTATAGGTCGACGGCCGACGAATGTCCACTATTTCTATGGACAATCGTCGCATTGCGTCTGCCACATCGCCGGCCGTCCGCTTGTACGATTTCCGGGTGACACGTCGACAGTCGGACAGATCGGTCGAGCGGATCATCGAGGAGATGCGGGAAGCGTCTCACGACCGATTGCGAGCGAACCTGGGAGCCAGGAGCATCTCGAGGCGATCGACGAGGAGCTTGCCCTCGACCGTGATCTCGATGAGGTGATCAACGAGCGGTCTCGATGGCACCAGGCCCGATCAAGGCATGGACGGGGAACCGGAACGATCCTGACCGACGAAGACCTCGTCCTGCGTCCGTGGCGCGCCGCGGATGCACCGGAGGTGCTTGCCGTTTGCGCAGGACCCGGAGATCGCCCGCTGGGTCGCCATCCCCCAGCCATTCCTGCCCGCCGATGCGGACGCCTTCATCAGAACAGCCTGACCATGTGGCGGGACGGCACCGGCGCCCCGTTCGCCATCGTCGATGCCGCCACCGATCGGCTTGCTGCGGAGCCGTGACGCGGTTCGGCCCAGAGGACATCAGGCCACCTTCGGTCTCTGGCTCGCCCACGAGGCGCGTGGTCGAGGCGTAGGCGCGCGAGCGCTTCGGCTGGTCGCGGACTGGACGTTCGCGACCACCGCGGTCATCCGGTTGGACGCGTTCATCATGGTCGGCAACGAGGCGTCAGATCGGATGGTGGAGCGGGCCGGGTTCCGGCGCGAGGGTGTGCTGCGCGCGTGGGACCTGCATCACGATGGCGTTCCCGTCGATTGCGTCGTCTATGCCCGCATCCGTGGCGACGAGATGAGGTTCGCCTGCGCGGCGAGGCACCCGTCCGGATGAACCCGGGACCGCGTTACCGGCCGCCGAGCCCGATCGAGGCCCTGCGCATCCGCTCGATCACGACCGCGCCGTCGGTCGCGGGGTCGGAGCAGGTTGGGCTGGGCGAGGTCGACCATCACCGTTGGATGGAGGCGGACCTGGACGGGCCGGGACCCGGCGAACGTGACCTCCACGATCATGCCTTCCAGGGTCTCTTCCGGAGCGAACGAGGTCGAACACGAGGTTGCCCAGCGAATAGAGGACGGGTTGACCGTCGACGAGGTCCACGGCGCCAGTCCAGTGGCTATGGCTGCCGAGGATCAGTGACGCACCCGCAGCCGCAGTCAGCGGGCGTGGCCCTGCTGGCCGGACGAGGCAGCGGACGTGTATTCGATGCCCCAATGCGGGAGGACGACGACGACGTCCGCCCCAGTCGCCCGTGCGCCGCGGCGATGTCGGCGCGGTAGCCGGCGCTCGTGAGACCAGCGCTGCCCGCCCGCCGCGACGTGCGCGTTGTACGCGGGTCGGATGGCGTCGTAGCCAAGCAGTGCAACCCGCTGCCCGGCGACGTCGAACCAGGCCGGCGTTCCGGGCTGACGCCGCGTTCCGGCCGGCGCCGACGTGGGCGATCCCCAGCTCGTCGAGGTGACGGATCGTTTCGACGACTCCACCCGGTCCGGCGTTTCCGATGTGGTTGTTGCCGATCGTGACGACGTCGACGCCCGCGTTGGACAGGCCCGCGAGCAGCGCCGGATCGAACGTGAACGTGAGTCCATGCGGGTGCCAGCGAAACGCATCCGGGGCCGGTCCTCGAGATTGACAGGGGCCAGGTCCGCGTCGCGGAACAGCGCACGAACGGCCCCGCGTGGCCGGTCCGCCGGACCGTCGGCAGCGGCTGGCCGGCCGCCGAGCAGGCAGCGGCGTCCGGTGATCGCAGCCGTGCCCCCGTCCCGCGGGTAGTCCGCGCCCTTGCCCTGTCGGACCGTGCGTTGGTAGATCGATCGGTCGAGCATCACGTCCCCACCGGCCACGAGGGTCCAGGTCGTCGCGGCGTCGAACGACGACAGTCGAGCGCCCGGTGGCGCAGGTACGAACAGCGGCCACCTGCTGAGGTCCCGAAGGCGACCGTTCCCGAACAGGTCGAGTCCGTTTACGGCGAGGGCGTGCACATCCGCCGTCACCTCATCGGCAGGAGGAGGCCGAGCGTCGCCGGATCGGCGTTGACTACCGCGCGGATCCGGGTCGGGGTGGACCGGGTCGCTCCGGGCACGGGCCCGCCGCGAGCACCCGTCGGTAGACGCGACTGCGTCCTGTCAGCGCGGCCTCGAGTTGCGCGCTCGAGATGCCAGACGCGGTCGACCAGGAAGCCCACGACCGGCACGTAGGGATCTGCGTCGGCGTCGCGGTCAGACTCGGGGTCGGGTCGGAGTAGGCGAGGCCGGGGTGGCCGTTGCCGTCGGGTCGGCCCCGAGCTCGGCTCGGCCTGGAGCTGGACGGCGGTTGCCGAGCGGCTGGGCTCGGTCGTCGGCGTCGGGCTCGCGCAGCCCACGACGATGACGGCCACCAGTAGCCCACTCGATCCATCGCCGGACGATCCGCCGCGCACGCATCGGCGCAGCGTACGACCTCGCATCCCCGGGCCACCATAGGCCGCCCGTCAGTCCGCGCCGGCTGATCGGTCGGACCTCCGTGGCTGCCCTGCCGAGTTCGATGACCCGGCCGTCGATCCGGCCGACGTCCGGGTAGTCGTCGTGATGGGCCATGACCGACCTCCGGCACGCCCAGGGCGGTCGCCGCCGCGTCGGTCACGTAGAGGTACGGCCGGTAGCCGATCTCGTCCCGGACCGTGTTCTTGAGGAGTCGGTGGGCGACGCGTCACCGCGGGGCCGAGCAGGTCGCTGTTCGACGCCGACCGCCTGGCGCACCGTCAGCCCCCGGTGGAGCACCACCTTGAGGTCGAGGTTCACGACGTTGGGGCAGGCGGAGCAGACGTGGTCGCTCGTCGGGATCGCCCGCGTCCGCCCGGCGATGAACGCCTGGTACATCGCCCCGAGCTCGGCGAGGACGCTGTCGCCGTGGCCGTCGAGCGGCGGCGCGGGCGCCGCGGCGAAGACCGCATCGCCTTCGAGCTTCACCACCGCGAAGTCGGGCTCGAGGCCCGTGATGACCAGATCGAGCAGCACGCCCAGAATTGAATAGGCCGCCGGGATTCCCTCGCTGAAGTCGACACCGTGCGCAACCTCGACGCCCGCCATGAACCCGGTGTAGCCCGAGATGTCGGCGAGAAGCAGATACCGCTCCCCTGCCGCCGCATCGGCGACGGGCGACGTCGCTGATCGATCCGCTGGTTCCATGTGCGCAGGCTACCGGATGCGAAGCTCGGCCGGGACAGATCGAAACGGGACCACCTTTCGTGGTGGTCCCGCTCCCCTGATCGACTTGCGTCGCGCCGGCTGTGCGCCGGCCTGGCGAACGGCTAGGGTCGTCGCCGGTCGCGTCCCGAGGACGACAGTCAGCTGGATGGTCTGGCCGCCACGGAGCACGTCGACCTTAACGGACGTACCAGGCGCGAACTGGCTCATCACCATGTCGAGCGCATGCGAGGCGTCGAGCGCCGTACCGTTCACCGCCGTGATGATGTCGCCGGCCTGGAGGCCCGCCCTGATCGGCCGGGCCGCCCGGGACGACCGCGTCCTGGGCAGCGGGACTGGCCGGCCGTCCTGGCCGCTGCCGCCCTGGTTCGAAGCGGCGGAAGCCGACGGGATCCAGGCGCCGTTGTCGACCGGCAGGCCGTTGGCCTGCTTGACGGTCGGATCGATCGTCTCGAAGCGGATGCCGAGGTAGGGCCGCGCGAGGGGCTGCCCGGCGCTCGCCTGCGCGAGCAGCGGCTGCGCGATGTCGATCGGGATGGCGAAGCTGATGCCCTGCGCCTGGCCCGCGCCGGCGGTGTTGATGCCGATGACCTTGCCGCTGGGGTCGAGCAGCGGGCCGCCGCTGTTGCCCGGGTTGATCGCGGTGTCGGTCTGGATGAGGTTCGTCAGCACGGTTGCCGTCCTCGACGGGGATGCTGCGACCGAGCGCCGAGATGATCCCGCTCGTCACCGAGTCGGTGAACGTCCCGAGCGGGCTGCCGATGGCGATGGCCTGCTGGCCGACCTGGATGGTCGACGAGTCGCCGATCGGGGCGGTCGGCGAGCCCGGTCGGCGTCGACCTTGACGATCGCGAGGTCGGTCAGGGTGTCGATGCCGTAGACCGAGGCGTCGAGCGGTCGACCGTCCTTGAGGTGCACCGTCAGCGACTGCGGGTCGCCGGCCACGACGTGATGGTTGGTCAGGATCAGTCCGCTGGCGTCGAAGATGACGCCGGAGCCCGTCGCCGTCGCCGTCCCGGTCTGGCCGGTCGTCGGATCCGTCTCGGTCACACCGTCGGCGACGATCGTGACCACGGCCGGGCTGACGGCCTTCACGATATCGACGACCGGGGTCTGGCCGCCGGACACGTTGCCGGTGCTGGCGTTCTTGCCGGAAGGTGTCTGGGCTGTGCTCGATGCAGGGGCAAGCGTCGAGGTTCGAGCGGCGGCGCTCACGACCGCGTACGTACCACCGGAGGCAAGGAGGGCCGACGCCAGGACGGCGCCGACAACGAAGCCCGGCCCGACGGCCCGCCTTGGCTTGGGCGAGGTGGCCGGTTCGGTGGGGCCCGTAGCGAAGGGCGGCTGGTCCGGTCCGGCGGGCGGCGTCAGCGGTGTCAACGGTTCGTACATCAGGTTCCTCCGGCCCCGTCGCACGGTGGCGTGCAGGCTTTGGTGCGGGGCTCAGAACCCGATCGTCGAGTCCATTTCTGAGAGTTAGGTGACAGGACCGCCCGGCTTGCGATTCCTTATCAAGACCGACATCCGCCTCACCCTTGGGTGGAGGGATCCTCCATGCGGCATGGGTCGTCGCCGAGATGACGGCGGCGTCAACACCGCCACCCCCGAGACGATGGCAAGTCCGGCCAGCCAGCCCCGACGACATCGCTCGGGTAGTGGACTCCGAGCGCGATCCGCGACAACCCGATCAGGATGATGAGGATGGTCAACGAGATCGCTGTCAACCGGCGCAGCCAGGCCGGGAGATCGCTTCGCCAGACCAGCAGTGCGATCAGGCCGTACGTAACGGTGCTGTTCAGGGTGTGACCCGACGGGAAGCTGAAGCCCGGGGCCGGGACCAGGGCACCCGCCGGGGGACGCAGGCGGGCGATGTACACCTTCACGACCTGCGTCCAGAGCGCCGCTCCGATCATCGCGCCTGCGTAGACGACGGCGGTCCGCGGACGACGGAGGAGCAGGAGCGGCCACAACGACGGCGATCCCGATCGGGAGGAGGACGCCGGCACCGGCCGCGGTGAGGGCGAGCCAGACGTCTGTCGGGACGCCGAGACCCTGCACGAAGGCAATCACTGGATCGTCGAAGCCGATGGCGTCGCGTTCGTTGACTTCCACCGCCAGGATCACGAACGCGAGCGCGCAGATGAGCCCGACCCACGTCCACGGATCGTTCCGCAACCGGGGCGCCCGATCGGTCACCGCCACAGGCTAGCGCATGACCCAGCACAGTTAGCGAAACGGGATCAGGACGCCCGCGCCCGAGGTGCGTTCCGCCGTCAACGTCGAGCGATTCACCGGTCAGGAAGCTCGCCTCCTCCGAGATGAAGAAGCCGACCGCGTTCGCGACGTCGTCCTCGGTCGCGTTTCGACCAAGTGGGACGCCCCGAGCCCGGGCCGCCAGGATCTCGTCGGGGGTCTTGCCCAGCGTCTTCACCTGATCTGCCAGGATCGAGCGACCCATCTCGGTCGTGGGGATGCCGATCGGACAGACGGTGTTGACCGTGGCTCCAACTCGGAGAGCTTCGGCCGCGAGCGACTCCATCAGCCCGATCAAGCCGAACTCGATGCGCAGTAGGCCGACGCGCCGGCGAACCCCCGGCGGCCCGCGTCGGACGAGATGCCCACGATCCGGCCGCGACCGCTCGCGCGCGAGGATGGCGCCGCGGCCCTGGCCGCAAGGTAGGCGCCCTTCAGGTTGACGTCGAGCGTCAGGTCCCAGTCGTCCTCGGTCGACTCGACGAGTGTCCCGCCCCGGATCACGCCCGCCGCGAGGACGAGCGTGTCCAGCGACCCGAAGCGATCACGGCCTCGTCGACCGCGCGCGCCATGTCGTCGGCTGATCGGACGTCGCCGACGATCGTCGCCGCGGCCCTGCCGACGGCCGCGCGTGCGAGCTCGAGACGATCCGCCGCGACATCCACGAGCACGAGCCGCACGCCGCTGGATGCGAGCAGGCGCGCGACGGCCGAGCCGAGGCCCGCCGCACCGCCTGTGATCAAGGCCACGCGACCCGAGGCGATCGTCATCGCTACCTCCTCCTCACCCGCATCGAACGCGCCGGCGACGACCGCGGACGAACCGCTCTGGCGCTCTGCTACATTGCCATGAAGGGTGGGTGAAGTCCCGGGACCGGAGGACGGGTGATGCTGATCGAGGACGTTCGCGTCGTGCTCGTCGCCGCGGGCGGTGGCTTCAAGGGCGGCACGAACTGCATGGTCCAGATCCAGACGGATACCGGGATCATCGGGACGGGCCAATCGGGAACGTGGGCCTACCCCGAGGCCGTCGCAGCCGTCGTTGCTGCGCTTCCGGACATACCTCATCGGGCAGGATCCGTTGCGGATCGAGCACCACTGGCAGCACTCTCGATCGAATGGGTCCGTTCCGCGGCAACATCCTCCATGGTGCGGTGAGCGCGGTCGACATCGCGCTGTGGGACATCAAGGGCAAAGCACTACGGCGCGCCGATCTGGGACCTCCTGGGCGGTCGCTGCCGCGACAAGGTGCGTCTCCCACAAGCTCGTCCTCGGTGATGAGCACGATCCCGAGTACGTCTCACGGTTCGTCAAGGATGGTGTCGCCGAGGGGTTCACCGCGATCAAGTTCGATCCACTGCCACGCTCCTGCGGGGATGTCCCGCTCCCTGAGCTGGTGGCCACGATCCGCGATGTGGTCGCGGCGGCGCCGCGAGGCGGCCGGACCCAGCGTGGACCTCCTGCTCGAGTTCGGCCGAAAGCTCACGCCACTGCAGGCCCCGACCGTGATGGCGGCGGTCGCCGAATTCCAGCCCCTGCTGATCGAGGACCCGACCCAGATCCGATCTGATCCAGACGTTGGCGCTGGTGGCCGCCAATACCACGGCACCGATCGCCAACGGGGAGCGCCTGACGTCGATCTGGGAGTTCCGTGAGCTGCTCGAGCACGGTGGGCCGCAATTCGTCCGGCCCGACCTCGGCATGGGCGGCGGATCACCCACTGCAAGAAGATCGCGGCCGTCGCGGAGTCGTACAGCTCCGTGTTCCTCAGCCACAACTGGCTCGGGCCGCTCCTGACCGCGGCAGCGATCCATATCGACGTGAGCATCCCGAACTTCGTCGTCCAGGAGTATTCGGTCGATGACGAAACGGCGCCAGAGAACGCCGTCTTCCGTTCGTCGTTGCGTCGGGAGGGCGGCTACATGCTGATCCCCGACGCACCCGGGCTCGGCGTCGAGTTCCTCCCCGAGGTCGCCGCGACCTTCCCGGCCGTGCCGATCGACTGGGCGCCGACATCGCCCGGTTCCGACGATCGGACGGCGCGGTCCACGCGTCCTCTCTGACCGGGCGCTGGGTTCGAGGCGGGCAGGGCCGATGGCGTCATGTATCTCACCGACGCGGACGTCGCCGGCCTGATCGACCTGCGCGGCGCGATGGCCGTCATCGAGGAGGCGTTCGCCGCCAAGGCACGCGCGGCGAGGCGGTCAGCCGACCGCGCCTGCCGACTGCCGCTGCCCGACGGCAACTACAACGTCATGGCCGCCAGCTGGCCCGATCGCGGCGTCGTCGGCCACAAATCGTTCACGGCCGGGACCGCCGGGCTCACGCTCGATGTCATGCTCTACGACGCCGCAGGCGGTGGCCTCCTGGCCATCATCGAGGGACGCCATCTCACCCAGCTCCGAACGGGCGCGGCGAGCGAGGTCGCGTCCCGTCACCTGGCGGTCCGTGGTGGATCGATCGCCCTGATCGGCACCGGGGTCCAGGCGGCCAGTCAGCTCGAAGCGGTGGTGCTGGCCACGAGCGCATCCGGAGCCACCGTCTTCAGCCGCGCCCCCGAACATCGCGCCTCGTTCATCGAGGCGATGTCGGGTCGCCTCGGGATCCCGATCACTTCTGCCGATTCGGCCGAGGCGTGCGTCGACGGTGCCGCGGTCGTCATCACGGTCACCAGCTCTGCCGAGCCCGTCCTTCGGGGCGCGTGGCTCGGTCCGGGAATGCACGTCGTCGCCGTCGGCAGCAACAGCTGGATGCGGAGCGAGCTCGATCTCGACGCCGTCATCCGGTGCGACAAGATCGTCGTCGACGACGTCGAACAGGCGAAGCTCGAATGCGGCGACCTCCTCCGCGCGCCGTGGAGCTCGGCCGATTGTCGTGGGCATCCGTCGCCGAGCTGGGGGACGTCGTGACCGGTCGGTCCGGCCGGCCGGGAATCGGCAAGCGAGGGGTGACATTGTTCGAGAGCCAGGGGATCGCGATCGAGGACGTCGCCATCGCCGAGCGGGTCTACCGCCTGGCTGTCGGAAGCGGGGCGTCGGCGCGACGCTTGCCGTGACGATGGAGCCCGGTGGGCCTGTCGATCGGTCCATCCCGTTCGTGGACACCCATCACCACCTCTGGGAACTCGATCGCCTGCCGTACGCCTGGTTGACGGCTGACGGCGACCTGCGACGAGACCGCGGTGCTCGGCGAGTACCGGATGATCCGGACCGATTGGGGTCCGGATCGATTGGGTCGGGAATTCCACGGCCAGAGCGTGCGCAAGACCGTGCATGTCGAGGCGGCCATGAGTGGGACCGATCCGGTGGCCGAGACCAGGTGGCTCGCGGACGTCCAGCGCACCCATGGCTGGCCGAATGGCCTCGTCGTGTATTGCGACCTTCGAGACCCACGGGCCGAGGCGATCCTGGACGCGCACCTCGAAGCTTCCGAGCTCGTGCGCGGGGTCCGGATGCGGGCGACGGGCGATCACACTGACCCTCCTTCGAGCGAGGGTTCCGGGCGATGACCGCCCGCGGACTGAGCTACGACCTCGACGACCCCTCGATCGGCCCGGCCCTGGCTCGACGCTACCCATCCACGCAGATCGTCCTGGGCCACGCGGAGCGCCCTATCGCCGCGATGCGGAGACCTTCAAGACCTGGTCCGAGGCCATCGGTCGGCTCGCTGGACATGAGAACGTGGCGTGCAAGATCTCGGGCCTCGGCATGGGCGACCATCGGCTGGACCATCGCGTCGATCCGACCCTGGGTGCTGCGATGCATCGAGGCGTTCGGTCCGGAGCGGTCCATGTTCGGTACGAACTGGCCGGTCGACCTGCTCTACGCTCCGTATGTCGAGCAGGTCGACGCGTACCGGACGATCCTCGTCCAGGAGGGATTCGATACGGCCGTCCAGCATGCCCTCCTCCATGGCAATGCCGAGCGGATCTATGGGATCTGACGTGGATCCGACCACCTCGGCGAAGGAGGAACTCCAGGACATCCGTGACGCCATCAGGGCGGTGTGCGCCGACTTCCCGGACGCCTACTGGCGGGAGCTCGACGCGCGGCGGGCCTACCCGACCGAGTTTGTCGCCGCGCTGACCGCGGGCGGGTGGCTGGGTGCGTTGATCCCGGAACGGTTCGGCGGCAGCGGCCTCGGGCTCACCGAAGCCGCCGTGATCCTCGGAGAGGTCAACCATTCCGGCGGGAATGCCGCGGCCGCGCACGCACAGATGTACATCCTGAGCACCATCCTGCGGCACGGATCGGCGGAGCAGCAGGCTCGCTACCTGCCCGATCTCGCCAGCGGGCGGCTTCGTCTGCAAGCGTTCGGCATCACGGAGCCCGATGCCGGGTCCGACACCACCCAGATCCAGACGACCGCCGTCCTGTCCGGCGACAAGTACGTCATCCGGGGCCAGAAGATCTTCATCTCCCGGGTCGAACACTCGGACCTGATGCTGCTCCTCGCACGGACCTCCGCCCCGGACGAATCCGCCGACCGCACGCGCGGATTGAGCCTGTTTCTCGTGGACTTGCCGGCCGCGATCGCATCGGCTCAGATCGTCGTTCGGCCGCTCGACGTCATGATGAATCACCACACGACGCAACTCTTCATCGACGATCTCGAGGTCCCGGTCGCGAACGTGATCGGCCGGCCGGGCGAGGGGTTCAGGTATGTCATCGACAGCTGGAACGCCGAGCGCATCCTGATCGCGGCTGAGTGCGTCGGGGATGGCGACTGGTTCGTCGAGCGAGCCGCCCGCTACGCCAGCGATCGGTCGTCTTCGGTCGGGCGATCGGGACGAACCAGGGAGTCCAGTTCCCCATCGCCGACGCCTATGCGGCCGTTCGCGCGGCCGAGCTCATGACCTATCGGGCTGCCGCCCTGTTCGATGCGGGCAAGCCCTGCGGACCCGAGGCCAACATGGCGAAGTACCTCGCGTCGCGCGCCTCGTGGGCGGCGGCGAACGCCTGTCTCGACACGCACGGCGGGTACGGGTTCACGGCCGAGTACGACGTCGAGCGAAAGTTCCGGGAGACGCGCCTGTACACGATCGCGCCGATCAGCAACAACCTGGTGCTGGGATACCTGGGCCAGCACGTCCTGGGGATGCCGAAGTCGTATTGACGTCGCCCCACGGACCGGCGTCGTCAGCGTCCGGTCGGTGGCGGGCTCCCGGTGCGGTTCGCCATGGTGCGCGGAAGCAGGGCACTTCGCACCTCGTCGCCGCCGAAGAACCGCTCGAGCTCGTCGACCATGTAGGTGAAGAATCCGGGTACGTCTGCCCCGTCTCCCCGGCGATGTGCGGCGAGACGAAGACGTTGGGCATCCGCAGGATCGGCGAATCGGCGGGGACGGGCTCCGGGTCGAACACGTCGAGACAGGCGACGACGTCGCCCCGTGACAGCCGCTCGATCAGGGCGTCGGTGCGGACGACGGCGCCGCGCGACACGTTGACGAAGACCGCGCCTGGCCGCAGCCGCGAGAACTCGTCGGCGCCGAGCATGCCCCGGGTCGCCGGCGTGATCGGGACCAGGCAGACGACGACGTCCGGCACCGACATGACCTGTTCGAGGCTCGTGAAGTCCATGTCGTAGACATCGGCCATCTCGCGAGGCAGGTACGGGTCGAAGACCAACAGCCGCACATGGAATGGCTCGAGGAGCTGGATCAAGCGGCGACCGATGTAGCCGCACCCGATCAGCCCGACCGTCTTGCCCGTCAGGTCCCCGTGGATGAACCCAGGATCCTGGAAATACGAGCCCGCGACCGCGAACGGTTGCTCCCCGGCGATCATCCGGCGGAAGTGCGATCCGGCGTTCCTGAGCCCGATCATCATCAGCGCGAGCGCCCATTCCGCGACCGGGGGCGACGAGGCATGGGTCGTGTCACCACCGGGATCCCCAGCTCGGCGGCCGCGTCGACATCGATCCGACGGGCGAAGCGATCGCCTTCGAGCTCGCCGATGACCTTGAGCCGAGGGGCCGCGGACAGCACGGCGCGAGTGACTCGCGGGGAGCCGTGACACACGATGAGCCCGTCGAGCGCGCCGGCGAATTCGACCAGTCGAGCCTCGGCGTCCGCGTCGAACGGCGGTGGCTCGTCCCAGCTGGATGGCTGGTTGAATTCCCGCCATTCGAAGGTCGCGAACTGGCCGAGCCGGGTGACGTCGTCGTCCGAGATCATCGACGTGAACGTCGACCGGTCGCACGCGAGGCCCACAGTCGGAGCGGTGCGCATGTTGGACCTCCCTCAGACCCCGGCTCGCCTCAACCCTTGAGCCCCGTCCCCGCGATCCCCTGGACGAACCGGCCCTGGGCCACGATGAAGACGATCAGGACCGGCAGCATGGACAGCAGCGCCATGGCCATCAGGTTGCTCGGCGGAACGCTCGAGGTGTTCTCGATCGCCAGCTGGACACTGACCGTCCGGAGATCGGGCTTCGTCGAAGCGAGCAGCGGCCAGACGAACAGCGAGAACTGCGCCGAGGAAGGTGATGATCGCGTAGGCGGCGATGGTCGGAGCCGACGCAGCGGAGCGTAGATCCGCCGCAGGATCAGGAACGGGCTGGCCCCATCGACCGTGGCCGCTTCGAACAGCTCATGCGGGACCGCGAGGAACGCCTGGCGGAAGAAGAAGACGGCGAGCGACTGTGAGGCGACGACCGGGATGATCAGCCCGGGGTAGGTGTCGAGCCAACCGAGCCGGAACACCAGGACGAACAACGGGATCATGATCACGTGGAAGCGGCACGAGCAGCTCGCTGGATGTACACGAGCAGCAGGCCCTGGCGGAACCGGAACCGGAGCAGGGCGATGGCGAACGCGGCCATCATCCCGAAGACCGTTTGACCGAGGATCGCGCAGACGGCCAGCAGCGTGCTGTTGAAGAACGGTCGCCAACCGAGCAGCTGGAGCGCATCCGCGATGTTCGACAGCTTCAGCGGGTCCGGGATCCATTGGGTCGGGTAGGCGACGAACTGGATGGTCGTCATGAGCGCGTGCGACGTGCCGAAGACGAACGGGATGACGGTCAGGAACGGTGCCCGCAAGCAGGATGGCGAAGACGAGTAGCCTCGTCGCGTTTCGCCGATATCGGTAGTAGCCGGCCGAGTGTCGGGGCCCGGACCTCGGGCTCGCTGTCATGTCAATGCCTTGCTTCGGGTGCGACCTAGTAGCGCTTGGATCACTCGTACACCAGCAGGAGCCGGGTGATCAGGAGGAGGAGCAGGGCAAGCATGAAACCCAGGGCGGACGCCGACGGCAGGTCGAAGTCCACGAACGCGCGACGGTAGAGCAGGTAGACCACGGTGGTCGTCGACCCCTGCGGGCCACCCTTGGTGAGCACGTAGACGATGTCGAACGATCCGATCGCGACCGCCGTGATGTTGATGACCGTCACGAAGACCGTCGTCGGGAGCACGAGCGGCCAGGTGATGTGGCGTGCCGCCGCGATCCCGCCCGCCCCGTCGATGGAAGCCGGCGTCATAGAGGTCTCGACTGACCCCTGGAGCGCCGCGAGATAGAACACGATGTTGAGCGGGATGAGCGTCCAGATCAGGATGATCGACAGGCACAGCAGCGCGAACTCCGGTTGGCTCCAAGAAGGCGATCTGCGTTCCCAGCAACGAGTTGATCGGGCCGTTCTGGTAGAAGACGAACCGGAAGATCGTCGCCACGGCGACAGCCGCGCTGATGAGCGGCAGGAAGAATGGCCGTCCGGAAGACGAGCCGGCCTGGCAGCTTGAGATTGAGCAGGCTGGCGATCACGAACGACAGGAGGATCGTCAGAGGGATCACCTCGACGAACAGGACGAACGTGTTCCAGAGGGCCTGATGGAACTGCGGGTCCGAGATGAAGGCCGTGTAATTCGTCAGGCCGACGCAACCCTGACGAGCCGGCCAGGATGTCGTAGTTGGTGACGCTGATCAGGAGCCCGAAGAACATCGGGCCGATGACGAAGGCGAGGAACAGGAGGAGGCTCGGTGCCAGCAGCACCGCGGCATAGACGTATTCGGGATACCGGGAACCGTCGATATCGGTATTTGGGTGCAGCTCAACGGTCGACATCCCCGTGACGAAAAGCGGGCAGAGGCGATACGTGGCGCCCCGCCCGGTTCGACGTGGAATCCGGACGGGGCTCGTCACGCCCCAGGCGTGTCGGCGATTTCGGGTCTCGGGACCTCAGCTGACGGGGTCGGTCGGCACCGGGACGCTGGCGGCTGGATCCGTCTTGAGGCCCGCGTCGATCTTCGTCTTGAGGTCGGCGACGGCCGTTGCGAGCGGCTTCTTCCTGGACCACGTACTCGTTGTAGGTGTCCGCCAGGCCCGAGTACCAGATGCCACTCGAGTCATAGACCGGGCCACGCGGCTGGATGTACATGTGCCTGGATCGCGTCGATGTAACGCTGAGCGTGGGGGATCGGTGGCGCCCAGGGCGTGTCCTTCAGGCTTCGCTTCGGCGGAGTGACGCTGTGATCGGTGGTCCAGATCGCGAAGCCTTCGGGGCTGAAGATGTACTTCATCAACTCCCAGGCCAGGGCCTGGTTCTGCGAAGTCCTTCGTGATCGCCCAGCCGGCGCAGCCACCAGCCGGAAATACTGGCCGCCCGGCCCGACCGGCATGACATTCACGTCCCACGGGGACTTGATGGCCTTGATCGACGGCGTGGACCAGATGGCTCCCTGGAGCATCGCCGCCTTTTCGGCCACGAATGCCGCCTCCGCCAGTCGCCTCCGAGGGCCCCGACATCCTCGGCGGAGATGATGCTTCCGTCCTTGACCCCGGACCAGTAGACGTCCAGCGCCGCTGCGAATTTCGCATCGGCGGGCAGCGTCTGGGTCGCGTCGTCGAGGAGAGGGGAGCCGAGGCGGCCATCGTGTTGGCCAGCTGATCGGCATTGTCGGGCAGGCAGGACAATCTCCATCGAGTCGTCTTGCCGGATGGCGTCCCGCTTGGTCAGCTTCCTGGCGTAGTCGGCCAGGTCGGCGTAGGTCCAGGCTTCCTCGGGCAGCGGGAGATCTGCCTCCTTGAGCATGTCGAGGTTGAACAGGATCATCCACCACGTCGACGCTCATGCCCAGCAGGTGAAGCTCCCCTGCCGCCATCCCGCCGAGCGCGACCGTCGAGCCGGCCGCGATCATCTGCGAGTAGAAGTCCGCCACCGGGAAGTCGGGCGATTGCGCGAACAGGGTCGTCAGGTCGAGCGTGATCCCCTTCTGCGCCGAGCGTCTGTGAGGACCCGCTTTCGTCGGCGATGATGTCGGGCACGCGACCGGTCGCCTTGAGGGCGAGCAGCTTCTCGAGATACGGAGCACCGGCCGGCTGCTGGTCGAGTGAGATCGTCACACCGGGGTTCTTCTTCGTGAACGCCTCGATGATCTTCGTCGGCAGGTCCGTATACGGCCCCGAAGCCGTCCAGGTCAGCCAGCTGAGCTGTACCCGTGAGCGGCGCCGCAGACTGCGTGATGGACTGGGGGAGGACGAAGCGCCGGCGCTCGCGCCCGGATGAGGCCGGAGCCGACGCCGGCGGCGCCGACGAGGCGGTGCCGACCGGGCCTGCAAGCTGCGAGGAGGGCGGCGGGCGCCCCGACGGCGGTCGCCTTGAGAAGAGTGCGTCGCGAGATCAGCTCGGTCACGGTCTTCCTCCAAGCTCAGTGAGCCGCCATCGAACGACGATGGTGGGCTCACGTCGAGTTCCGGGACGAGAACACCCCCGCTCGCAGGTGCAACTGCGGCACCGCAGCCAATTGGATGCACTGGGAACGATATCTCGTTGCCCGACCAAGCGGCAAGGCGCGTCGCATGGGGCGGAGCGGGTGCACCGCCTCGCCTTGCATGCCGCCGAATCCGGATGGTATATACTGAACCACATGGTTCAGTATGCGCGGACCAGCTTCGATGCCTCGTTTGCCGCGCTCTCGGACGCCACCCGACGCGGTGTTCTGGAGCAGCTCGGGCGTGCAGACGCTTCGATCACGGACCTTGCCGACAAGTTCCACATGACCCTAACGGGCATGAAGAAGCACGTCGGCGTCTTGGAGCAGGCGGGGCTCGTCACCACGGCGAAGGTCGGGCGCGTGCGGACCTGCAGGCTCGGCCTGCGCAGACTGGATGAAGAGGCGGCATGGATCGAGAGGTACCGCCAGCTCTGGGATGCACGGTTCGACGAGCTGGACAAGGTTGTCGAGGAACTGAAACGGAAGGAGAAGGTTGATGGACGCAAGAAGAGAGAGTGAGCCCACGCCCATGAAGAACCGCACGACGGTGGAGCGGAAGTCCGAGCGTGAGCTAGTCGTTACCCGAACCTTCAACGGCCCGGCCCGCATCGTGTTCGAGGCGTGGACCAAGCCCGAGCTGTTCAGGCGGTGGTGGGTGCCGAAGTCGATGGGCATGTCCCTGCGTTCCTGTGAGATGGATGTTCGTGTCGGGGGCAAGTACCCGTCTCGAGTTCGAACCCGATGCTGTGGCGTTCTTCGGCACGTACCTCGAAGTGACACCGCACTCGCGCCTCGTGTGGACCAACGAGGAAGGTGGTGAGGGTGGGCCTGTCACCACGGTGACATTCGAGGAAAAGCGTGGCAAGACGCTGCTGGTCATGCACGAGCTCTATTCCTCGAAGGAAGCTCTCGACGCTGCCGGCACCGGGGCGGCGGATGCGATGGTCGAGACGTTCGCGCAACTGGACGAGCTTCTCCTCACCCTGGGCGCGAGCGTGGGACGGTCATGAAGTCGTCGATCTCGCGGTTTCCGCTCAGAAGGAGAAAATGATCGCGTCGCACAGGGCGAGATCGAGTTGAGTAAGGGACTCGTTGAGAGCCAATCGCGCCTACCCGCTAGACTCCGGCTTCTCCCCCGAGCGGGAGTAACTCAGTTGGCAGAGTGTCAGCTTCCCAAGCTGAATGTCGCGGGTTCGAACCCCGTCTCCCGCTCCACTTCCATCCTTCTGACTTGCGGTAGCCGCGTGTCCAGCTTCCGAACGGTCGTCAGGTATGTCGCCTACGGCCGTTCAGGGCGAGGGCATGCACCCGTAGGCTCGTAAGCCTTCTGCGGCCCACGGATTTGCGCAGCCTGAAGGGTGTCGATCCAGGATCCGGGTCGTTGTTCGACGGCGCGTCCGTCGACCAGGTCGCGCCGCCAGCGCAGAGGAAATCCGCCGTCGAGCAGCCTGCCGTGCCACCTCCGCTACGTCATCCCCACCGACCACCTTCCGGCCGATGAGAGACATCGGATGGCGGCAGGAGATGACATGACACGAAAGACATTGCTGATGGCGACCGCCCTGGCGGCACTCTCCGCGACGATCGCGGTGCCGGCCGTGAGCGCGGCGCCGACGGTCAGGGCAAGGGTCGTCGACGGCACGCTCCGCGTCACGGGCAGCCCGTTCGCGGACACGATCGTGCTGGCGTATCAGTGCGACCGACCCGAACCAGCTCCAGATCGACGTCAATGCGGACGGGTCGGCCGACGACACATTCGACATCAACACGCTTCGCGTCCATCGTCGTCGACGCAGGCCGCGGCAACGACTTCGTCCAGCTCGACACCGCCAACGGGGCATTCACGACCGCCCGACCGACGATCGTCGCCGGTGGGAAGGGCGACGACACCCTCCTCGGCGGCAGCGGCAACGAGCTCTTCTTCGGCGGCCCGGGCGACGACTTCGTCGACGGCAACGGTGGCGCCGACACGGCCTTCCTCGGCGACGGCAACGACACCTTCGTGTGGGACCCGGGCGACGGCTCCGACACCGTCGAGGGCGGGTCGGGCTTCGACACCCACGTGTTCAACGGGTCGGGCGGCAACGAGATCTTCGCGGCGAAGGCCGACGGCCACCGGGTGCCGGTTCACCCGCAACCTCGGCGACATCGTCATGGACCTCAACGACATCGAGGCGCTCGACGTCAACGCCATCGGCGGTAGCGGACAGCGTCACGATCAACGACCTCGCCGGCACCGGCCTGACCGACGTCACCGTGGACCTGGCGAATCGACGTCGGCAGCGACTTCTCCGACGGCGACGCCGACACGGTCCAGGTCGAGGGCACGGCCGGGGTCGACACGATCACCGCCACCGCGAACGGCGGAGCGGTCGACGTGGCCGGCCTCGCGGCCTCGGTGCGGATCGCGCATACAGACCCCGCGCTCGACCGGCTCACGATCGACACCCTCGCCGGTGCCGACAACGTGTCCGTCGCGGCGGCGGTCAATGGCCTGATCGAGGTCGCTGTCCAGTAGGTCTGGCTTCGCTCGGATCGGTGGGGTCCTCGCTGGATCCCACCGATCCGGTGTGATCCACAGCACCTTACGGGCACGAGATCCGCGCACGAAGCCTTCGACTGAGGATCCGTGATCCGACGGATCCGGCCATGAGATAGTGCCAGCCGCTGAAACATCAGCCTCCCTCACACGTTCACACGGTCGTAGATGTCGGATCCGATGAGACCCAGGCTCGTCGAGGTCGAGGCGGCTGCCACGAACGGCACCGCTCGGCCGCTACGGCGCCGTCAGCACGGCGTTCGAGGTCATATCACGCCGAGCTCTACAACTTCCTTCGTCGCTCCACGCGCGACGAGGCTGCCGCGGGAGGATCTGTTGCAGGAGGCGTTTCTTCGCCTGACCAGAGAGGTCGACGCCGGACGTACGCCAGAACACGTCCGGGGCTGGCTGTACCGCGTCGCGTCAGAATCTCGCGATCAGCCGAGGCCGTCTGTCAGGTCCGCCTTCACCTTGTTGCGTGCCGCCGGCGAGCCAATCGGTCCCGTTGATTTCGGTCGAAGGGCAACTCGCGGGCCTCATCGCGGCGAGCGCCCGTCAACAACAGGAAACGAAGGAGGCGAATGGAACGGCTGCGGTCTCTCGGTGGCCGCCCATAGCTCACAGTCATCATCGGTCAGTACCCGCGTTCCCTCATTCGCCTTTGGAGTCATAGCGGCTCATGCCTCACGACAGGTGAGTTGAAGTCATCGACCCGACTTACTGCCAGCCGAATATTTTGCGGATGTGGGAGAGGGTCAGGTCGGCAATAGCCGTGCCGTGGCAGTCCTCGATCCCGTCAAGCATCTTGATAATGGTGCTGCGCTTCAACTCAGTGAGCGGCACATCACCAATCGCGGGATAAACGAGTCCGTTTTAATTCACGCTCGCGCTCATAAGGCCGTGCGCGGCTTGGCCTTCGCGCTAGATAACTTTCGCACAGCGCCCTGAACGGTGTCGGCCTTGGCAGCTTCGACCTTAGCCTTCGTCGCCTTCTTCGCGCTCGCCGGGTCGCCTGCCCTTCTCCAAGTCATAGAGCGCGTCGGACGCCAGCTTGCGCGCGGCAGCGAGCGATGAGCCACCGGCCAGCGTTAGCTTCCTCGGCTTGCCTTCGTGGCGATACCTGACGGCCCATGAGCGAGCACCGGATGGCTGTAGGACCAGATACAAACCAGAACAGCCGGCGTCCGGTATCTCCCGGCGTGCCTCGCCGGGCTTCAACTGCGGATTGCAATGTCAGGTCAAGCCTTTTGCCATTTCACCCTCCAGGTAACGGTGCCTCAAGGGTAACATATGGGTGTCGATTCGCCATGTCTGGCGTTGTCTCGGATTGTCTTAGACAAACCCAGACAAAAGGCCTGTTCTACAATGGTTTTCTCTGATGGTTTCGAGGGTAAAGTGTCGGGCTTTGTCTGTGCTTGTCTAGGGGCCGTAAATTACCCCCTCTTAACAGCGCCAGTCTAGGGTCGTCTCGGGACCGCGGTTCGTCCGAGGGCGTGCGTGTGTTGGGTGGGTAAGCAATGGATATTTCGACTGGCCTAGGGCTCCTCGCCGGCGCCGGCGTCCTCGCAACCCTCATCTTGCTCGGCGGCGACATGCGCATGTTTGCGGACATGCACGCCGCCATCGTGATCTTTGGCGGTTCATTCGCCGCCACTCTGATCCGGTTCCCGCTCGCCTCGATTTTCCACGGATTGCCGCTCGGCGCCAAATTTGCCTTCACATTGCGGCGCATGAGTCAGCGCGACCTGGTCGACGAACTGGCTGGTCTGGCCGAAGTCGCGCGCAAGTCCGAGCCGATCGGTCTGGAAAAGGTTGAAATCGAAGACCCATTTCTCGCCAAGGGCGTCCGCTTCGTTGCCGACGGTTACGACGGCAATTTTATCCGCGACAATCTTGAGCGCGACCGCGACAACTTTCTGACCCACTTGGATGAAGGTCAAAAGATCTATCGTGCGGTAGGCGACTGCGCGCCGGCTTTCGGCATGATCGGCACACTGATCGGCATGGTGCAGATGTTCGCCAACATGACCGACCCGTCGAAACTTGGTCCATTTATGGCAGTGGCGCTGCTGGCCACCTTCTACGGCGCTGCTGTCGCCAACCTGCTGTGCTCTACCGATTGCCGACAAGCTCCACCTCAAACTCGTGGACGAGGAAATCAATCGCACCCTGATCATCGACGGCATTCTGATGATCCGTGAAGCCAAGAGCCCAACTCTCGTGCGCGAGATGTTGCTCGCCTACCTGCCGGAGAAGCATCGCCACAGCGAAGAAGAAGCAGATGAAGGGGCTGAGGCAGCAGTCCCCGCTTAGAACGGCACGTTGAAGGCATCTGATGGCGAGACGCAAGGAAGCAGGTCACGGTGGCGGTCATGGGTGGTTCGTCACCTTCGCCGACCTCATGGGTCTGTTGGTCAGCTTTTTCGTGATGCTCGTCGCGTTTTCCACGCAAGATCAGGCCAAGCTGCAGGTCGTCGCCGGCTCAATGCGCGATGCCTTCGGCGTTCAAGACCGTGTGCGATATTCCGGCATTATCGAGGTGCTGGGCTTGCCGACCCGCCCCAGGCTGAAAAGCGCCGCGCACATCGATCCGTCGGAAGCATCAGCGACCCCGTCCCCGGAGGACAGTGACCGGCAGCGCAGTTACGGCGCCCGCTTCAAGGAGGACCGCAAATTTTCGCTTGCGTCCGCGTCGTTGCGGCAGGCCTTGCAGGAAATGCCGGAAATTACCGAAGCGTCGAAGCACATTATGCTCGAGGAAACCAAAAATGGTCTCAATATCGAGATCGTGGACCAGGACGGACGATCGATGTTTCCGGAGGGGGCAAGGAGCCCTATGAGCGCACGCGCAAGCTGATCCAGAAGATCGCGCCACAGCTCAAGGCGATGCCGTATCGGGTCGCCATCGTCGGCCATACCGCCACAAGCAAGGTGCCGCCAAAACCTGGTTATGGGCCGTGGAATTGTCAGCCGATCGTGCCAATGCCGTACGCCAAATTTTGGACGCAGAGGGTGTGCCATCGGGAAATATCTTTATGGTGGCAGGAAAGGCCGACACAGAACCGCTGTTCCCGGACGATCCCTCGATGTCGCCGAACCGCCGGGTTACCATTACCTTGATGCGCGAAGAGCCACCGTTGCCGGCCGATTTGAACCCGTAGAGAAGCGCGATAGCTTTCGGCCTATTGCAATCAATCGGATATGGTACGCCCGGTATTCCCGCAGGGCCCGTGCGATGATATAAGGCCGGCCTTCTAAACCTTTAGCGGATCACGCAATTTCAAATGAGTGACGGCGCGAACCAAGCCACGGCGTCGGCCCATGCAGGACATGACGCGCCTCCGGGATTCCTGACGCTGGCGCTCGGCAGCGTCGGGGTTGTCTACGGCGACATCGGGACAAGTCCACTCTACGCCTTTCGAGAGGCGGCAATGGCGGCAAGCCACGACCAAGTCGTCAGCCGCGCCGTCGTTCTTGGCGTGCTTTCGCTCATCGTCTGGGCCCTCATCATAACGGTGACGCTCAAATACGTTCTAATCCTGCTGCGCGCGGACAATAACGGCGAGGGTGGTACGCTCTCGCTTACAGCGTTGGCAACGCGCGCGCTCGGACGGCGAACCGCCTTCGTTTTTATCGTCGGTGTCATCGGTGCGTCGATGTTTCTTGGCGACTCCGTGATCACTCCGGCGATCTCGGTACTCTCGGCGGTGGAGGGGCTTAGACTTGCAAGCCCCGCGTTCAGCGAGTTTGTTGTGCCGCTCACGGTCATCATTCTGATTGTGCTGTTCGCAGCGCAAAGCCGGGGCACTGCCAAAGTGGCGGCGATGTTCGGCCCGATCATGGTTGTTTGGTTCTTGTCGATCGCGATTGCCGGCGCTCTGCACATTCGCGACGATCCCACCGTTTTGACTGCTATCAATCCGTTCTACGGCATCGACTTCCTTGTCCATCACGGTGCAATTGGCTTGGTCACGCTTGGCGCCGTATTCCTCGTGGTTACCGGCGGCGAGGCCCTCTATGCGGATCTCGGTCATTTCGGGCGCAAGCCCATTCAGACTGCATGGCTCGGTCTCGTCCTGCCTTCGCTTCTGATCAACTATTTCGGCCAGGGCGCCAAAGTACTGGCTGACCCTGCGGCGATCGAGAACCCGTTCTACAGGCTGGTTCCCGAAACCTTTCTGCTGCCGATGGTCGTGCTGGCGACTGCGGCGACTGTGATCGCGAGCCAGGCGGTCATCACGGGCGCCTATTCACTCGTACATCAAGCGATTCAGCTCGGCCTGTTGCCGCGTCTCGCCATCTTGCACACCTCAGCCTCGCACGTTGGCCAAATTTATATCCCACGTGTGACTGTCGTCGCTGATGATCGGTGTGCTGCTCCTGGTCGGTCTGTTCCGTACTTCGAGCGCGCTCGCGTCCGCCTATGGTATTGCGGTCGCAACGACGATGGTCGTGGATGGGATCCTTGCCTTCGTCGTTATCTGGCGGGGATGGCAATGGCCGCTTTGGAAAACGCTGCTGTTGATTGCGCCGTTTGTTGTCGTCGATGTGGTTTTCTTTTCGGCCAACTTGCTCAAATTGTTCGAGGGTGCGTGGGCGCCACTCCTGTTCGGCGCAACCATGGTGCTTTTGATTTTGACATGGCGGCGCGGTACCGGCATCCTGATCAATAAGACGCGACGGACTGAAGTGCCGCTCGATACCCTATTCCGAAGTTTAGAAAAGAAGCCGCCTCATTTCGTCCCCGGCACAGCGGTGTTCCTCACCAGCGATCCCGAATTTGCGCCGACAGCATTGTTGCATAATCTCAAGCACAACAAGGTGCTGCACGAAAGCAATGTGATCCTCACGATCATCACGGCCGACACGCCTCGTGTTCGCGAGGAAGAGCGCGTGCAGATCACCCGATGTCCAAACATTTTTCGCGGGTATCCCTGAAATTCGGGTACATGGAGCAGCCCGAATGTACCGAAGGCGCTTGCGATTGCGCGCAAGCACGGCTGGCAATTCGACATCATGTCGACCTCGTTTTTCTGTCGCGGCGTGCGCTCAGGCCGTCAGCCAAATCGGGCATGCCGTCGTGGCAGGATCATCTGTTCATCGCGCTGGCGCGGTCGGCGAGCGATGCGACCGACTTTTTCCAGATACCCACCGGGCGAGTGGTGGAGGTCGGCACCCAGGTCACAGTGTAGCGCCAAACAATTTCAGATAAGGCATTGAATTCGTTACTGAAGCAGGCCGTATAAGGTTGTAGTTTCTGCATGGCTCAGGGAATTGTATTGCGCAAATGGCGGTGCCGGGCCAATGCTCGGGGCGTTATAAGCCGCGTCCCGCGGATCTTTTTGCACTGCAAAAATTCTTAGGCCATTCATGCCCCGCAGCATTGCCGCCGCCCCGGGCGGCTCGATCGCGGCCACTAACGGCAGCGAGTCTCCGAGCAAAGTTGGCTTCTGGTCACTGGCGCTCGGGAGCATTGGAGATCGTCTATGGCGACATTGGCACCAGCCCACTCTACGCATTCCGGGAGGCCGTGCTGGCGGCGACCGGGCCGGGCAATGCGGCGGGCGAACCGGTCGTGCTCGGCATTCTGTCCCTGATTATCTGGGCGCTGCTGCTGGTCGTAACCGCCAAGTATGTGTTGATCCTGCTGCGCGCTGACAACAAGGGCGAGGGTGGGACGCTTGCACTGATGGCGCTCGCATCTCGCTTCGCTGGTGCGCCGAGGCGGCATCGTGATTTTTCTCGGTGTTATCAGCGGTGCGCTTTTCTATGGTGACGCCATTATTACGCCGGCGCTGTCGGTTCTTTCGGCGATCGAGGGTTTGAAAGTCGTCACCCCGGCGTTTGACGCATATGTGGTGCCACTCACCGTTTCCATTCTCGTCATATTGTTCATGGTGCAGTCGCGGGAACCGCCAGCGTCGCCGCCTTCTTCGGTCCGGTCATGTTTTTTGGTTCACTATCACCGCGGCCGCGGGCATTTGGCGTGTGGGACAAAATCTGACTGTTCTGCTGGCGTTCAATCCCTGGTACGGAGTGAGTTTCCTCCTCCACAACGGCATCATTGGATTCTATACGCTTGGTGCAGTCTTCCTGGTCGTGACGGGCGCGGAAGCGCTTTATGCCGACCTCGGCCATTTCGGCCCCGGCCCAATCCGGATGGCTTGGCTGGTCGTCGTGCTGCCGGCGCTTACTGTCAATTACCTGGGGCAGGGCGCATTGGTGCTGGCCGATCCGAAATCGGTCGAAAATCCTTTCTTCCTGCTTTTTCCGGATTGGGCGCTGCTGCCGATGGTAATCCTGGCCACCCTGGCGACAGTGATCGCAAGTCAGGCTGTGATCACCGGCGCCTACTCGCTCACACGGCAGGCAATCCAGCTCGGACTTCTGCCGCGCCTTGAAATCCGCCACACGTCGGAAGCGCTGTTCGGACAAATCTATATGCCTCGCGTCAACACGCTGCTCTTGGTGGGCGTGCTGCTGCTGGTGGCGTTGTTTCGCTCGTCGAGGCGCACTTGCCTCGGCCTACGGTATCGCGGTGACCGGCACCATGGTTGTCACGGCGATGATGGCCATCGTGGTCGATCTGGCGAGTGTGGAACTGGTCGCTGATTGCGGCTTTGGCGCTGATCGCTGCCGTTCCTGTTCATCGACCTTACCTTCTGTCCGCCAACCTGCTCAAGATCGTCGAAGGCGGATGGATGCCGCTGGCGCTCGGCGCGCTGGTGATGGCTGGTGATGTATACGCTGGCGGCGCGGCAGCCGGCTGCTGTTTGAAAAAACTCGCCGTCTTGAAACGCCGCTCGACGATCCTGGTGCAGCATGCTCGAGAAGAAGCCGCCGGCGCGTGTGCCGGGTACGGCGGTGTTTCTCACCAGCGATCCAGTCAGCGCGCCGACTGCGCTGCTGCACAGCCTCAAGCACTATAAGGTCCTGCACGAGAAGAACGTGATTCTTACAATCGAGACCGCGCGACACGCCGCACGTCGATCCGGCAGAGCGCGTACGGATGGAGCCGGTCGGAACGACATTCTCACGCGTGTGCTTCGCTTCGGATTCATGGAGACACCGAACGTGCCCAGAGCGCTGGCGATAGCGCGCAAGCTCGGCTGGCAGTTCGACATCATGTCGACGTCATTCTTCCTCTCGCGACGCTCGCTCAGACCTGCGGCGCATTCTGGTATGCCGCGCTGGCAGGATCGCTTGTTTATCGGCCTTACCCGTGTCGCCAACGATGCCACCGACTATTTCCAGATCCCGACCGGACGGCGTGGTCGGAGGTCGGCACCCAGGTAACGATCTAGGCTTTGGGCCCAGCCAATAAGACTGATGCGTCACCTGTGATTTCCGGTTAAAACCCACTTTTGTTGGATAACGGAGTTTTCGGCGATGGCCGATGAAATGCCGCGCGCGGACGAGGTGACGAACCTGGCGCCGGAAGAAGTCGCCGTTGGCTTGCGCGAGGGACGCATGCTGCTGGTTGATGTGCGGGAACCCAACGAGACGTCGGTCGAAAGCTATCCCGATGCGGTGATCGTGCCGCTATCGTGTTTCGACCCTGCGGCGATTCCCGATCCCCAGGGCAGGCAGGTTGTGTTCGCCTGTCGCTCCGGAAGCGCCGCTCCATCACCGCTTCGGTAGCTGCGCAGGACGCCGGATATCCCTACACTGCTCACCTTGCCGGCGGCATCATTGGGTGGAAAGCGGCCGGGTTGCCTACCAAAACTTGAGCATTGCGAGCTGGGGTCTTCGCATGCGCTGTCGATTTCCGCGATTACCGCCGTGGCTTTCAGCCTTGCGCGTGCACAACCTGGTATGGCACTCGCTCAAAATGAGCGTGTCGTAAATGTCTATAACTGGTCCGATTACATCGACGCCAAAGTTCTCGAGGACTTCACCAAAGAAACAGGCATCAAGGTCCAGTACGACACCTTCGACGCCAACGAGACACTCGAGACAAAACTGCTCGCCGGTAAATCCGGTTACGATGTGGTGGTGCCGACTGCGTATTTCCTGGAAAGACAGATCAAAGCAGGCGTTTTCCAAAAACTCGATAAAAGCAAACTTAGGATCTCAGCAATGTCTGGCCCGACATCGCAACGCGGCTGGCGGCTTACGATCCCGGCAACCAGTATGCCGTCAACTACATGTGGGGCACCACGGGCATCGGCTACAACGTAAAGGCGATGCGTGAGCGGCTCGGACCGAATGGCAAGATCGATAGCTGGGAAATCGTGTTTAATCCCGAGAATCTGGCAAAGTTTCGGGATTGCGGAGTCCATATGCTCGATTCCGCGGACGATCTTATGCCCGCGCGGCGCTGCATTTTCTCGGCTTCAATCCGAATTCGAATGACCAGAAGGAGTTGGAGAAGGCTGCCGAGCTGCTGACGAAGATCCGTCCTTCAGTCCGAAAATTCCACTCCTCAGAATATCTCAACGCACTGGCGAGCGGCGAAATCTGTCTGGTGGTTGGCTGGTCGGGTGACATCAAGCAATCGCAGAGGCGTGCGATAGAAACCAAGAATGGCGTGGAAATCGGGTATTCGATTCCGAAGGAAGGCGCGCAGATGTTTTTCGATAACCTCGCCATTCCGAAGGATGCGAGTCACGTCCCCGAAGCGCATGTCTTCATCAATTATCTTTTGCGTCCGGAAGTAGCCGCAAAAAACAGCAACCTGGTGGCCTACGCCAACGGAAATCTGGCGAGCCAGAAATTCATTGATAAGGCTGTGCTCGATGACAAAAGCGTATATCCGGACGCTGTCACGATGAGCCGGCTCTATACGGTGAGTGCCCGCGACCAGAAATCGCAGCGTTTCGTGAACCGGCTGTGGACGAAGATCAAAACCGGCCGTTGAGCGGGCTGCGGCTCTTCAGGCCGCCAGCGGCGGTGCATCCATAGCCACTGTTCGGGATGCTCGCGAATCCAACCCTCAATCACCGATGTGATGATCTTGCATTGGTGCCAGCGACATCGACTTTTCCGTCCGCATCGAGAACTGGCTTGATTTCATCAGTGAGCTCGGCGCGAAACCGGTGGTTCGCCAGGCGTACAATACGGGTGCCATGGATTGGGCAATCGAAATGGCGCGCGAGCCGAGCCAGGAGCGGGTTTGCCATGGTACGGCGACCGAAGAACGTCACCGGGACACCGCGCACGTAGTACTGATCGACAAGCATGCCGACATGCGCGCCGCGTTCGAGCGCTTCGGAAATTTTCACTGGCGCATAAAGATCGGTTGAGATCATCTCGCCCATGCTGGCTGTACGGGTCTCGGCGAGCCAACGATCGATCCCGGAAATATTTGGCCGCCGATAGAGCACCGCGCTATCAAGCTTGTAGGTTGCTGCACAGACGGCCGGCAGCTCCCAATTGGCAAGGTGGGCTGCGAAAGATCAGCGCCGGCTTTCCGTCGTTCAACAGCCTGAGAAAGCGGTCAATATCCGGTTGCGCGAGCTCAATACGACCGTCGTTCGGGGACTGTTCAGGGTCAAAATTCCAAAGCCGGTCTAAATGCGCAAACTCCGCGGCCCATGCGGCCAAGATTATCCCAGCAGCCGCGCAGGATCGTATCAATTTCGATCTTTGGATTTTTCGGGAAAAGCCGCAGCAAGGTTGGCGCGGCCGATCCGATTTTCCGGGCAGTAGCGGGCCGATCGTACGCATGAGTCCGCCAGCAAAGTCAGCCATTTTGTCCGCATCGATCAAGCGCAGACCGCCGAGCACGATGATCGCCAGCTTTCCGACCAAGGCATCGCTTGCGCGCTTAAACCCACGGCGCAAGCGCAGTATCATCCGCTTCATCGCAAAACGCTCGTATTTATGTGGTGCATGATCTCTTCCGAAAGCCGTCGCCACTCTTCGGAATCATGTACTAGAAATTCACGATGACTTTGCCGAACACCTGACGGCTTTCAGGCCGGGCGAGGCCGCGCTCGAAATCGGCGAGTGGAACCTCGGTGTCGATGATGGGCGCCATGCCGGCAGCAATTTTTGACAGGCTGTCGCGAATATTACGCATGGAAGCGCCGAATGAACCAAGTATCTTGTACTGCTGCTGGAACAGCTGCATCAGGTTGATGGTGACTGTCGGGCCCGCTGTCGAGCCGCAAGTTACCAGCCGGCCGCCGCGCTTAAGGCAGAGCAGGGAGGCATTAAAGGCCTCGCCGCCGACATGTTCGAAAACGACATCAACGCCTTTTTTGCGGTGAGCTTGCGAGTGACGCCCTCGAAGCGTTCGGTCTTGTAGTTGATGACGTGGTCAGCGCCCAGCGCTCGGGCTTTTTCTGCCTTCGTGTCGTCGCCAACTGTTGTAATAACCGTGCAGCCGAGCGCCTTTCGCCATCTTGATGGCGACAGAACCGATGCCGGAGCCGCCTGCATGCACCAAAATGGTTTCGCCCGGTTTGAGCTTGGCGTTGTCGAACAACATGTGCTCGACGGTACCAAAGGCAATCGGCGCGCACGCCGCGTCTCGCAGCGAAACGCTGGCCGGCACAGGGATCACCAAGCGTGCGGGTAGGTTTATCAGGTCACGAGCAAAGCCGTCGATGTGAAAGCCCATGATGCCGCTGACATTCTCGCAAAGGTTGTCGCGGCCTTCACGGCAGGCGGCACAGCGTCCGCAAGTCATCGCCCCGTACATCACGACCTTGTCGCCGGCAGCCTTGAAGCCGGTGACGCCTCTGCCGATCGCGGCTATTTCGCCGGAGGCTTCGGCGCCAACAACGATCGGCAATTGCCGCTTTGCGAACGCCATCCCACGGAAGCCCCAAAGGTCGAGGTGATTGAGCGCTACAGCCTTGATACGGATCTGGACCTCGCCTTCCCCGGGCGGCGGCGGCGGAGGGACATCGGCAAGCTCCAGCTTGCGGTCGGCGATTAGTCTTCAACGCACGCATGATGATTGACTCGGACGGCCGCTAGGCCGGCTCGAGCCCCATCACCAGCGAAACGTTCTGCCCACCAAAGCCGAACGAATTCGAAATGGCGTGCCGCAAGCTTGCATCGCGCGCCCTATTCGGTACCACGTCGAGCGGAATCGCCGGATCCGGAATGGCATAGTTGATAGTCGGCGGAATGCGTTGCTGCTGCAGCGTGAGCAGGGTGAATACCGCTTCAACCGCCCCGGCGGCGGAAAGAGTGTGACCGATCATGGATTTATTGGAGGAAATCGGCAGGCTCTTCATGCGTTCGCCAAACACGGTCGCGCAACCAAGATATTCCATCTTGTCGTTTTCAGGGGTGCTCGTGCCGTGGGCATTGATGTAGTCGATGTCGTTCGGCGTGAGGCTGGCGTCGCCGATCGCGTTGGCGATGCAACCAATGATCGGCTTCCCATCGGGGCTCGAACGCGTGCGATGGAACGCGTCGGTCATCTCACCGCACCCTTCGAGCACACCCAGGATCTTAGCGCCGCGCGCTTTGGCGGCGTCATAGCTTTCAAGCACCAGCGCGCCAGCGCCTTCGGCCATTACGAAGCCATCGCGATTCTTTGAGAATGGCTTGGCTGCGGTCTGTGGCACGTCGTTGCTCGTCGACAATGCGGAAAGCAATGAGAAGCGGATCACCGCCTCGGGATTGATTGAACCGTCCGTGCCGATGCAGAGCGCGGCGTCGGTCTCGCCCCGGCGAATCGCCTCAACACCGAGCTGAATGGCCGTCGCGCCCGATGCGCAGGCAGTGGAAAGCGATATCGGCGAGCCCTTGTGTACCGAACTTCTCCGCCAGAGTTGTCAGCAACTGAACCGAGCAGGAAGCGACGGTGATAGGCAGGAAATTCCGCGCTTACACGCCAGCATGTCGGGGTAGGTGACCTTGTCGTTAGCTCCTGACTTTGGCACCGACCTCGAGTCGTTGCGGCCAATCCAACTCGATTGGCGGTACGGCCAAAAATAGGGGCCTGGAAATTGGCCCGGCCTTGCCGAGTTCGGACTGTGCGTAATAGCCTCTTCGGCGGCGAGTTGTGCGAATGACTCCGTCAATGCGGCGGCGCTGATCTGCGGCGGCAGGTAGTCAATGGTGCCGGCGATGCTGCGTTTTTAAACCATCGGTGGGAAAACGGGTAATGGTCTTGATGCCGGATCTGCCGGCTGTGAGTTTTGCCCAATTGTCCGTTTTACCCGCGCCGAGCGATGTCACTACGCCGAGGCCAGTTACGACCACCAGCGGTCGCCCCATTTTGTCTTTGCCCGCCGTCATCGTTCGCTCTCCTCAGCCGATGCGTTCGACCACCGCGAGGCCTTCGCCTCGCCAGTGCCCGACGCCGGTCACCACGACTTGAGCTCACATCCCCGTTCGTTGGCCGCTCCAAACCGGTCGAGTCACAGGGCGGAAACAGACTACCATGATCAAGCGCGGCCGTGGCCAGCGCGATGTTCATGGGGAATTGCGGCTCCAACCCGTGACCGAGATATGATCCGGTGGCACGCACGGCAAGATCGCGAGTGCAGCTCCAGAAAATGCCGCTCCTCTGCGGTTGCAGGATTGGCGCCCGTCGCCCCTGACAATATTGCGGCATGGCCGATATTTATCTTGTCCTTGATCTGATCCCATAGCCGCGACAGCGTTTCGGTAACCGTTCCAGGCTTCCGGTTGGCACGGTCGGAGACCACAGCGCTGAGGCGACCTAACGGTTTGGCACCGCGTTTTTCCGCATGGTCGCGTCCCTCGATCACGAGAAATGCCCCCAGCGACGCCAACGCAAAACCACCTTCGCCATTCCCGCGCTCCCACACCGGCTCTAAGTTGTTCTTCAACGCGAGGTCGGCAAACTCATAGAGCATCAGCAGGTCAGGCCGCTCTCCATTGTACGAGCCGCCCACCAAAGCAATGTCGCTTTGCCTTGCGCCGATGCGCGAGTGCGCGATACGCACCGCGTCGATACCGGCAGATTCTTCTCCCATGAACGTCCGCGACGAGCCTGTCACGCCGTGAACAATGGAGATATTTCCAGCCAGCAGGTTCGAGAGCTGGGCCAGAAATAAAGTCGGCCGTAAGTCGCTCATCAGGCGCTCGTTTAGAAACGCGGCCGGATTAGCTGCGTGTGCGATCCCGCTGAGAATGTTCGAATCCACTATCAGGTCACGCTCGCCGCCGCCGGCCGCGACGATCATGTCCATGCGTGACAGTAGATCGGTGTTGCCTTTCACGCCCGCCGAGTCGAGTGCAAGCCCGGCGGCATATGTACCGATCCGCTGCCAGTTTTCCATTTGGCGCTGATCACCCTTTTGGGGATCTGGAGGTCAAAATTGATCGGCGCCAGCGGATTCACAATGAAGGGGGCAAAAGTAGCCGTATCCGCGCACGGCTGTGCCTCCATCAGCTTCTGCCAATGCGCGTCGGGTCCTTCACCGAGACACGAAACAATTCCAACCCCGGTGATCCAGACGTCCCGCGTGCTCGCTCAGCCATTGGCCGGCACCTCGGCCGGAAAACCGACTCGTGTCGGCGGCTTCGCGCATCCGCAGCTTCATCTCAGCATTCGGAAAATCGAGGACGCGCAGCGTTAAGGTTGCGTCGCAAATGGGCTTGCCGTCCAACAAAATACTCGCCCGCGTGATCGCGTATCCAGAGCCCTCATGAATAAGGCTGGCCTGCACTGACAGTTTGTGGCCGGGCGTGACGAACATGCGGAACTTGGCGTCCTTAACTGCCGCAAGGAACGCCATACGCTCGAACTGATTCACAGCGACCACGAGCCAGCCTGATGTCTGGGCCATGGCCTCGATCAGCAGCACGCCAGGCATTAGCGGAAAACCAGGAAAGTGCCCTTCGAAGATCGTATTCGTGGTGGGAACTGTCGCTTCGGTGGCGATTTTGCGGTCGGCCAGCTTTAGGTCGACAATACGGTCGATCAGCTGAAAGTACTCAAGACGCATGTGACCGCGCTTCAGGCTCCCTTGGCAGCGACGAGTTCGTCGATGCGGGCGCTCAAGTTCTCGAGTACAAAATACTGGTCCGTAGTGGCTTTGCCGTCGTTGACCTCCTGGGTCCACTGCTCGAGCGGAAGTTTGATCCCAAAGGCCTTGTCGATGGCGAATGCGATATCAAGAAAATCGAGACTGTCGATCCCGAGATCATTAATCGCATGACTTTCCGGCTTTATGGAGTCGCGCGGAATATCACAGGTTTCAGCGATAATATTGGCGATGGTGTCGAACGTCGAAGACATCGGTAACTCTCTGGTTGATTTGGAGTTCTGGCAAGTAGGCGGCCAACGCGCCCTGAGCTTGCGCAACAGCCCCCAATCCGTACTTTCGCCTTAGAGCGATTGGATGCCCGTATAGCGAAGCATAGGGACAAGTTCAATGGTGGCGGCCACTTAGCGCGAAATCTGGCCATCGGCGCGTCTTTGGGACCCGGGAACCCTTGTCCCCGGGATTACCAGCGGTCTTTAGTCACTTCGACCGGCGTGCATCCACGGCGTCCCGAAAGCACGCAATCCTGGTTCTTGCGCATCGCGGCCATGGTATCAGCGAGCCAAATTCCCGCGCCGATCAGCCCGACCACGAAGACAAATACCGTCACGTTTACGATCATGCGATGACGATAGTCGTCTGAGCTTCGCCCTGTTCGTACTTCGTCAAGTCCGCGACCGGCGCGGCCGGAGGCGGTCGCGTGCCGGCGTTGTTGCGTCGGAAGCTGACGACGCGCGATCCGTCCTCGGCGGACGAGGAGGAGTTCTGATCAGGCATACCAGCAGGTTAGGGCATGCCGGGCGATTGCATTCGACCCTCGATGAAAAAGGAGCCTTTTCGGAAATGCATGGCATCCCAACCAAAATGCACTGTGGCGAACATCTTTTCCGTCGGGTAAGAGCAGTTTTTCAGGAGTGGCCGATGATCCGCACGTCGTTTATTGCCGCCGTCAGTCTTGTTCGGTTGTTGGAGTTGGCCCGAGCGCAGGCCGAAGATGTCACAGTCGGGAGCTTGAAAATTTCGAGTCCCTGGGCACGCGCGACGCCAAAAGGTGCTTTCTGTCGGGGGCGCTTACATTGACGATCACGAACACAGGGAGTGTGGCTGACCGCCTTGTCGTGGGGCTCCTCGGATGTCTCCAGCCGTTTCCAGATCCACGAGATGAGCATGGACAACGGCGTGATGAAGATGCGTCCACTCGACAAGGGACCGAGATCAAACCGGGACAGACGGTCGAACTGAAGCCTGGTGGAAGCTATGTGATGTTCGTCGGGCTGAATCGCTCGTTGGAGGAGGGCCAGCACGTCGAAAGCGGCGCTGGAGTTTGAGAAATCTGGCAAAGCTCGCGGTCGATTTTACGGTTGAAGGCATTGGCGCCCGAGCCGGCGGCGCGCGCCGTCAGGCAAGATGCAAATGCAGCACGGCCGCTGAAGACAGCCTGATAGGCCTCATAAAACCAGGCAATCACTGATCCCCGCCGCGTAAAGTCTCCGCAGACGTTTGTGTTAACGCCGGAAAATGTTTTCGAGCAGGAAACAATATCGAGACTCCTGCGTTGCTCCGGGCCCGGGGGAAACAAAGGAGGTAGATATGAGAATGGTCGTTCTAGGCGCGGCCGTCGGGGCTGTACTTGTTGGTGCCGGTCCGGCTTCTGCGCAGGTTGTGGTGCATGACCGCGATAGAGTGGTGGTTCGGGAGCATGTCGATCACGGTCATCACTACGGATGGCGTCATAACCATGCCGAATGCCGTGCAGTACGCGTCAGGACCCGTCTTCCAAACGGCAATGTCATCGTAAAGACGCGGCACACCTGGCTAATCGGGCGAAAGCCAGCTGATGTTTCCCAGAGGGCGGTTCCGGCGCACTGCGCCGGGACCCGAATTGCGCGTGTATGATTTATTTTGGCTCGGCGAACGCCAGTTTTTCGTGCTCCGGCGGCAGCATCCGGAAAATATTTAGGGTCATTGAAATTAGCGCGTAGTACCCAAAGTATCCCCACGAGCTCGACAGTCGCCGCGTCGCCCAGGATGGATTGCACGCGTTTGTAGGTTCGATCCGTCACCCGGCGGGTCTTGTAGAGCTCTTTGAACGAAATCATAGATCGCGCGCTCGTCCTTTGGCGCCGCTTTCGGCATCCGGCCGCGACGCAGATCTTTAATGGTCTTCGGCTTAACGCCGCCTTTCTCGGCCATCGGGGCGTGGGCAAACCATTCATATTGCGCGCGCCATAACCTTGCGGTGCACTAAGATGGCGAATTCTGACAGCCGGGGCGGAAGCCGCTGTCTGATAACGGCAATGAGCGCCCAGCTTTTGTGCAAGCTCGCCGAACGCGGGGGCATGCATCCAGGCTGCAAACGGTCCGCGGGGCGTGATTGAAGCGCCACGTGGCCCGGCCCGAAGGGCTGTCCAGCAGCGTACGCTGGGCGTCGCTCATGTGCGATTCATCAATCAGAGCAAGGCGTGGCGCCGGGCGTTTGGCGGGCATGATCGGATCCTTGAGTTTTGCTGGGGCGACGACAGCGGATCGCGCTCAGTATAGCTGAAATCAGCCCTGCAGCCCATCGCTCACGGATGCAATATCGTGAGCGCCTATTCAATAATAGCCGTGACTGTCATCAGACCGCGATCGATCATGTGCAGGCCTTCGCGGCGGCAAGGTGAGAGGTCGAGAACGCGTCCTCGCGTGAATGGTCCACGGTCATTGACCACAACTATGACGTCTGCTGCGATCGCGGATCGGTGATCCGTAAGCGCGTGCCGAATGGAAGATCTGCGGTGCGCAGCGGTATATGTTTCGGGTCATAGCGCTTCGCTGCAGGCCGTACGGCCAGAGTAGTTTGTACTGTAGAAGGCAGCGACGCCGGAAAACTGCCGCGGGCTCTCAGCGAAGGCACTTGTGCAGGCTGTGCACGTCGCCAACACGACCGTTGCCGTCAGTCCTGATGTCATTCCAAGGCTCCCGCGCCACGCAGTCGTGACGGTACTTTCGCCGAACTGGCTAGCAGACCGAAAGTTCCACGAAAAGACCCGGAAATTAGCAAAGTTGGATCGAGTGGGACGTTTTTGCGCGGTGCGCGGCCACGCGCGACTTGCGATCGTTTGCGGGCGGCGGTCTTTCGTTTCTCCAAATGGCTTAACGTCATTTCCGCCCTGGCGCGGCAATCGTCATGGAGCGCTTTGAGCTCATCATCGGTGAGGTCCTCGATCGCGGCAAATTTGTTTTCCGCACCCTTCATCAGCGAGGACCAGTTCGGACAATTTCAGTTGGATCGCCATTGTATCCCGATCTGGGTGTTCTGGAATCAGGAATACCATCAGAAAGGTGAACGATCGTGGTGCCGGGTATTGATAACCAGCTGCCATGTGTCGCTGTAGCTGAACAGCGGTCCTGTCGCAGCCCAGACGATGACCACGGCGACAGCCAGCAAGAATGCTACCGGATGTCCTGTCCATGTGGAGATCGCATGCGCGAACCGGGAAAACTCCGACATCAGATCCGGCGAATGATCTTTCAATCGATCATCGCGATTGTTCTTCCTTTTATTCATTCTGAACGCCCTGGATATCAGAGAAAATATGCCCGACCGCCAACGCGCGGGCGTGTTCCCACGTTCCATGCGCTGGGCATTGGACAGGGGTGAACGGCTTCTACGTCAACTTTGGCAGCGATTGCTTTCACGCGGCCGATCTCGGCCCATGGGTCCTTTTTGCTGGCGCGACAGACGCTGCATAAGGTTTTCCACCGTGTATTGGTTGGCAGCCTTCAGGCTACCCAGTTCCGGCCAATCGATCGGCACTGAGACAGGCGCACCGGGGCGTGCTCGCGTAGAGTAGGGCGCAACCGCCGTCGCCTCACGGCTGTTGCGCAGGTAATCGACGAATATCTCGCTTGTTGCGTTCGCGCCTTGGTGGCCGTCGAAACATAACGCTCGGGCTCATCCGCTTCCATGGCTTCGGCAATGGCTTTGGTGAAGGCCTTCGCCTCCTCCCATGGCGTCGATTTGATCGGAAGAACGACGTAAGGCCCTTGCCGCCTGATGTTTTGAGGAAGCTCTTGAGCTTGAGAGCGGATAACCGCTCGCGCACGTCGCGGGCAGCCGCCATAACGTCCTTCCAGCCCGTGCCGGGCCCCGGATCGAGATCAAACACTAGACGATCGGCGCTTTCACGATCGTCAATCGTCGTTCCGCGGGTATGGATTTCCAGCACGCCTCCCTGCACCAGGGCGATGAGGCCATCGAGATCGTCGATGGAGATGATCTTGTCGCCTTTTTCGGCGACGAGATGCAGGTGTTCGGTCGGGATGCCGGCGCGCGCATGCTTTTGAAAGAAGCACTGGCCGGACGCTCCTTCCGGACAGCGTACCAATGCGATCGGGCGGCCCACGAGATGCGGCGCCGCATCCATTTCCACACCTGGACATAGAAGTCGGCCAGGTTGCGCTTGGTGACACCTGCGTCGTCCCAATAGACGCGGTCGGGATGCGTGAGGTCCACGCCCGCAACGCGGGCGTCGTTCTTCTTGACCGGTGCGCTACGTTTTACGCTCTCCCTCCGGCTTGCAGACGGCGACGGTCTTTTCGCGCACGACGTCTTTGGCGGACTTGTCCTCCCGCACGCCCTGGAACGAGGCTTTGCCTCACGCGGTCGCCGTGGGTCCAGCCATGGAAATCAACCTCAACCACCATTCTTGGCTCAACCCAGATCGGTTTGAGCGCGCCTCGCTCCTCGGCGGGAATCGTTTCGAACGGCGTTTTCGCAGTCTCCACGGCCTTGAGCTTGCGTGAAAGCGAGCGCGCGGTTTCGTGCGTGAAACCGGTTCCGGTGCGTCCTGCATAGCGCAACTTGCCGCGCTCATAGAAGCCGAGCACAAGAGCTCCGACAGCACGCGCATCGGCGGTCGACGGTACGACTCCGGCGACCACGAGTTCTTGACGATCCGAACATTTGGTCTTGATCCAGTCATGACTGCGCCCCGAACGATATGGAGCGTCAGCAGCTTCGACACAATGCCTTCCAATCCCATTTTGCAGGCGTGCTGAAGAGCAGTGTTGAGCCCGCATCGGAGAACGATTCGCTCATACGGAGTGGGCCTCGGCGGGCTGCCGCTTGAGCAGCTTCGCAAGCGCTTCTTTGCGTACAACCAGCGGCAATTGTTTCAAGTCCGTTCCGTCGAGATGCATGAGGTCAAATGCGTAAAAGGCCATGCGATCGTACCGTGATGCTTTCAGATCTTGTTGCAGCAATGAAAAGCTGGAAAGGCCGTCGTCGCCTTCGACCACCACTCTCCGTCGATCAGCGCGCTTTTTGCCGGAAGCTTCGCAATTGCGGCCGCGACCTTGGGAAACTTGCTGGTCCAGTTAAGTCCTTTTCGCGTGAGCAATTTGACCTTGCCGCGATCGAGTCTCGCCTGAATGCGGTAGCCATCGAACTTGATTTCATGCACCCATTTCCCGCTGTCGGGTGGCTTTGTCAGATAGCGTTGCAAGGCTTGGCGCAACAAATGCGGGAAGGGTAGCGTGGCCGAGGCCATGCAAGCGGCGCCCTCGGTTGGAGTTGAACGTTCGGCCCGGCGCATGATCCGATGGCGGCGGAATACGCTCGCTTGAGTGCCTCTTTCCCAGGCTGCGATGGTCGAACCTTCGGCTGGCTCACTTTCGATCCGATTGCTTCGCCACTCCTTTTTCGGACCGCTCGCGATTCTCGTCCATGGTACGCCCGGTCACGGCTGAGAGAGGCTTCTCTCCCAGGATGTCCGTATCGCGGGCGGAGCGTTTCCAGCGCTCATCATGCTGTTTGATGAGAAGCCAGTTGTCGCGTTTTCTCGCCCGCCCGTGCGATGCATGCGCACCAGGTGCCAGCCGCCGCTGCAGCTTCTCGCCCTCAAGGGTGAATGCGAGAGTGGCCCTCTTGCCAGGCCTTTGTGTGGATCGCTTTCAGGCTGCCAATGGCCACGGTCCCAGATCATGACCGTGCCGCCGCTCATATTCACCCTGCGGAATCGTGCCTTCGAATTTGTTGTAGGCGATCGGGTGATCCTCAACCTCGCACTAGCCAGCCGCTTTTCGCCTGGCACAAGGCTCGGTCGCCGCGCGTCACCGCCCAGCTTTTCATCACGCCGTCGAGCTCGAGACGAAGATCGTAGTGCAGACCGTCGCGCCGCGTGCTTTTGGATGACAGAAGGCGTTGCCACGTTTGCGCGCCACCTTGCCCTTCGGCTCGGCGGTGACGCCAAAGCGCCGCTTGGCGCGATACGTCTTGAGACCCGATTCTTTCGCGCGCGCATGACGGTGACAGTCCCAATCTTTGCGGTTAGTCCGCTAGCTTGGCCAATATCTCTATCATATCCATTGTGCCGTCAGTCATGCCGCTAGTGCAACCCGAGTTGTCATCGACCGAGCGTTCTCGCCAAAGGTATCACGGAACGATTTGCACAGGCCTGAGCGTTGTCTCGGCAGGCGGCTCCCGTGCCGCAATCGACGTGGAGGACAGCGCACATCGATTGGAGTTGGGCCGTTACATTTCATGATTGTCGCGCTCGTCGCTGCTATTGCTTGGCTTCGGCGGGATCGCCAGGCGTCGCCGTCGAAGCTGCGAAGATCTGTCTTTTTCGTCGCGATCAGTTCTGTTCGCAATTTCGGTGATCGCCGGTCTGGTGCGCGGGCGACCAACTGTACCGTAGCGTCTGTCGGCGTAAGTGTGATCCGGCAAGGCCCCGTGCGACTTCCGGTCGTACGGGTCTGCCGTTGTTTCGATGCGAGAGTTGCGCTATTGGAATGTAGACCAGCAGGCATGTCATTCGCCGCCGCTTGCCGAGCACCGCGCGCAGTCGTTTCGTCGGGGCCGAAATCCTCGGCGCTGTTGACGTGCAGCAGTTCGGCCAGGCGTGTGCGCGCTCGATTGACGCTGACTTGATCGTGCCGACCGCGCATCCGCAGATCCCGGCCGCTTCCTCGTAGGAGAAGCCGGAGGCGCCCACCAGGATCAGCGCCTCGCGCTGATCAGACGGCAGCTTGCGCCAGCGCTCAGCGGAATTCCTGAAATTCAGACATGACCGCTACTGATCGGGCTGCGACGTCAGGCGATTCTGCATGATGACCGTCGCTGATCCTCGACCTCACGCGCGCCGCTTGCGATATTCCGAGCGGAACATGGTTGCGCAGGATGGTGAACAGCCAGGCAGACATGTTGGTACGCCGGGCTGGAAGGTCGATGTTGGCCAGCGCACGCAGCAAAGTTTCCTGCGCCAGGTCATCCGCGCGATCCACGTTTCCGCACAGGGAAATCGCGAATGCGCGGAGACTAGGCACCGCACTGAGAACGGCTTTGCGGACCGATCGTCCATCGGCATTATTGCGGGTCGCTTTTTTCCGCTGCCCTCGAGGCGATTAATCAGATCGCTAAACCGGTCAGGCACGCCCTGGTTTACGACATCGTCGTACATGGCGCGCAGCTGCTGGCCGAGCCGGGCTTGCACGATCTCGGCCAAGCTTGGCCGGCTTCGCGTTGAGCCTTCTTGTTGCGAGTGCCGCAGTGCTTCCATCGGATTTTGCTGTCCCACGGGCTTCTCGTTCGTTCATTGTTCACCCCAACACTCCCGAGGCCCGGGGCGGGCGCCGGTTGCCCCCTTGGTTTGAGCAAAACCCACTGACGTCGGCAGATGGTTCCCTCGGAACGGAACTTTTGCGGCAATGGCGTTGGGCGCGCTACAGGTTGATCGGGCAATGGGGGCGTGACCCCCGCGACGCGCGGTGATTCGGGAGGGATTTCTGTCGACATCTCAAGCAGTTGCTCAACATTTGCCATATCTTCGTCGCCAGCGCGGGCTCTTTCGGGTAGCCAGGCGTCCGGCGATGCCTACGTGGCGGCCACTCTCGAAGCCTTGGTCCAGGACCCTAAGGTGCTGGACGCCGGCCTCTCTACTCAAGGATTGCCCTCTATCGGCTCTTCACAAAGATCTGGAATTCAGTTGCGCTAAACGGCAAGCGCGGGCGGTAGCCCCAGTCAGCCGGTCGAGCGCGCATCTCGCGCAAATTCCTCGAAGCCGCGTCAGGCCTTTCTGCTCGTCGCCCTCGAGGGGCTTGTCCAGGACGACGCCGCCAAGGTTGCTCGATATCGACGCGCCGACCTTGCGCGATCTTGTCGAGAGATCCGGGCGTGAACTCGCTGCCGAGATCGCGACCGACGTGTTGTCATTATTGAAGATGAAACGTTCATCGCGCTCGATCTGGAGGGTTTCGGTGGAAAGTCTCGGCCACCGCGTGCTTGGCGTTGCCCGCGACGCACGCCGAAGCCGTGGCTCTTGCAAAAGCAAAGCGGCCCGGGATCATCCTCTGCTGACATTCAACTCGCTGACGGCAGCTCGGGCTTGATGCGGTGAACGAAATGTTGCGTACATTCGAAGTGCCGGTCATTTTCATCACCGCCTATCCGGAGCGTTTCTTACTGGCGAGCGTCCGGAGCCGGCGTTCCTGATCGCCAAACCGTTCCAACCGTCGACGGTGTCGGCGGTTCTGAGTCAGGCTTGTTCTTTGAGCGCAACGCCAGGCGGCGGAAGCGACGCGCCAGCTAGGTTGTTGAACCAGCCTGCACTCGGTGAGCCATTCGCCTCAACGGGCACGGTAAAGGCGTGTTCGCGCTGGGCTGTTTTCGCCAAACGGTTCAGCTCTGGGTGGCAGCCATTCAGCGGAAATATTGCAACGGTTTGCGTGACTCATGCGTTGAGTTCGGTTGTGGCATTTCGACTAACGCCGCCACCCGTAACGATTGACAGCCAACAGGGCTAACGTGACCTCTTTCATTGACACTTGGTTCGATGAACGCCTTGATGGCAAGCCGCCGTGACCGTTGCGAGGGCAATGCCCGCGTCCGGTCGTGTCGCGTACGAGGAGGCAACGAAACGAGTACTATGGTGCGCAATATGTCAGGGGCGCAGAATCAGAACTGGCCAAGCTCGAGCAAGAATACCGTCGGCTACGCGGGACCAGGTCAGTGCGCAGACCTGGGAGTTAAACCTGTTGCAGGCGCGCTTCGCCCGATACGAAACGGCACTCCGCGGCTCGCAGGTGACGGTGTACACGCAGACGGCGATCTTCGTTACACCTCGATCAGCAATCCCGATGCTGGGCCGGTCCAGTGAAGAGATTCTCGGTCATACGGATTTAGAGATTCTGCCTTCCGGACAGCAGTGCCGCGATAATCGCCGCAAAACGCGAAGTGCTCAGGAGCGGCGAGGCCAAGCGGACAGAGGTGCCCGCTCGAAGATGCGCCTGGGGTTCGCTGGCATGGTTTGCACATCGAGCCGCTTCGAAACGACGCGCCGGTGATGTTGTCGTCGGGCTGACCTGCGCATCTGTCGATGTGACTGAACGCAAGGAGGGGCGAAGCTCACCTGCGGCTGTTGCTGCGTGAGGTGAAGCCCATCGCTCGAAAAACTTGCTGGCGGTCATCCAGGCGATGGCGCGGCAGACCGCCACGTCATACGGGTTCCAGTCGACAGCTTTTTGTCTCAGTTTGGCGCACGGTTGCAGGCGCTCGCCGCATCGCATGATCTTCTGGTACGCGAGAGCTGGTACGGGCCTCGCTCGGCGAACCTTATCCGGTCGCAACTTGGCGGCTATCTTGACGCCCCGGTAACTCAGGTATCGATCGAAGGGCCGGCTATTGCCCTCAAACCCGAAGCGGCACAGAGATCTGGGCCTCGCCCTCCACGAGCTTGCAGTCAACGCCGCGAGATTCGAAGGGCTCTATCCGTTCCAAATGGCCGTGTAGCCCGCTCATCACCTGGAGCCAACGCGATCACGGGGACGACAACTCGGTTGAACTGGATTGGCACGAGCAGCTCGGACCGAAGGTCAAGAGTCGAGACGCAGAAAAGGGTTTGGCAGCATGGTCGTCGAGCGCAACCTCGCGCGTGCGCTCGATGCTGAAGTGGACGAGGAAATTCGATCCAAGTGGACTGCGCTGCCATATCGTAATTCCCCCAGTCAAATTCTGGCCCTGCGGTAAGACTGTCCGGAACATAATTGATCGCCCGCAGTTTCCGTGTTGGCAGGAAACGGAAAGCGGCGATGCGCGGGTTCATATCGTATATTCTGGCTGGCACCGTAGTTGTTATCGCAATGGACGCGGTGGCACCTCCGGTTGGTCTCGGTCTGGCTACGGGCACATCGCTGGCGGTCGAAGAGGCGGAGTCAGGTTGTCGACCGCACTCGTAAGGGCGATCGCTTGCAGGTGCCGCTGGCGAATGGACGGCGAATGCTCCCGCCGCGCGCGCCGGCAATGTTGGTCGGGTGCGAACCGGTTTTCAGTTCGCTGTCGACGCTGGTTCACACGCGCGAATTTTGCTGGCCGCTGTGTCTCTTGATTGCATCGCGGTCGTGACGCGTGGAACTTCTTGTTTTCCATCAACGTTGATAGGCCACGATCCATCGAAACGGAGTTTGATATGCCATAGGCCATTGAGCGCGTTATCGCCACCCTGGCGTTTGTCGCGGCAGTGGCATCGCCTGTACCGGCGCTCGCCCAAGGCGAGCGGACAAAGGCAGGGACCCTGGCATGCGATATTTCCGGCGGTATCGGCTTGATTATTACGTCGCATAAAGACGTGACCTGCATGTTCACGCCGTCTCAGCCTGGACCGCGTGAAGTGTACGTCGGCGGGATCAGCAAATTGGCGGTCTCGATCTCGGTGCTGCCGCCGCCAGAGCGGATGGTTTGGGCCGTATATGCGCCGACAACGCGGCGCTTCGGCGCTCACCAGCCGGCAACTATGAGTCGGCGCCACCGCCGAGGCGACGGTCGGCGCGGGTCTCGGCGCCAACGTGTTGGTGGGCGGTTTCGGATCGCACCGTGGCGCTACAGCCGCTCTCTGTGCAGGGGCAGGCGGGCCTCAACGTTGCGGCCGGGGTGGCCGAGCTTATTCTGCGCCCGGCGCGCTAGCCTGTACTGTTCCTGAAGAGTGTGGCCGCGCCTTGGGGCGGCCGCACTATTTCTGCCGTCACCGTGTTCAGCCGAACGTAAAAGCGTCGTGATAAGCACCCTGCACCTGGCCACCCGGCGCTGGGACCACCACCGGGCACGTGTATACTTTGTTGCCGATCACTGCGCACGTTGCGCCATGCGAGTCCGCTGACGCCGGGACATGCCATTGGCGTGAGCTGCTCCCACGTATCTGTCTTGGGGTCATAAGCCTCGTTGGTCCCGAATACCTTTCCGGTGGCCTCGCCCCGCCGAACACCACGATCTTGCCGTTGATGAAGACGCATGATGGGCCGCTGCGCGTGGCGTGGGCAGCGGCGCTCCGGAACGTCCAGGCGTCGGTCTTCCGAGATCATAAACCGCATTGAGCCCGGTATTGAAATCGTAGAGTCCATGCGCCCGGCGATGGCATGGATTTTTCCATCAACGACGGCGACCCCCATGTGATCTCGCTGGCCGACGAAGGGCTGCGTCCCGGTCGACTTCCCGCGCATGCCACCGAGAATTGTATATTTGTCGGTCGAGGGATCGTAGATCTCGTGCCGCATTCCCACCGAGCGCACATCGCGTCCGCCGAGCAAATGGATCTTGTCGTCCAGGACGATCGCCGACATGGCGCCGCGAGGACGGCGCTGAGGCCCGCAATCGGTGCCCGCACTGGTCCGTCGCGGTATCGTAGACAAAGCACTTAGAGTGCGGGCAACGGTTCTGTTCGATGAAACCGCCAAATGTGTAGATCTTGGAGCCGATCGCGACACCAGCCCACGTGGTTGCATGGCAGCGGAAAGGGGCCTTCAGCCCAGCCGCCCGTCTTGGGATCGAAAACCTGATGGAAATTCTGGTCGACACGATGCTTTGCGTAACCGGCGACTGAGTGAGATCATGCCCTGGCATTCGATCACTGCATGTTCGCCGGTGGGGATTGGCATTCGCGAGCTGCTCCGCACCCATTTTCCGGGATTGCGGCGGCCTTGGGAGCAACACTTGTCATATGAAAAGCAGCTGCTTTTCGACCGTCTTGGGAATGTCGGTGATGGATTTGTCGTTCAGAAGCCGAGAAGAAGCGGAAGCTCTGGTTCTGATGCCATGATTGACCTCAACTGACGTAACCAGGGACGGCGTCCCTCAACACTTTGCGTGTGAGGCTCTACGCCCTCGCGCGCGACATCGTAGGGCGAACGAAGCACGACCACTGTTCCGGATTGGGCGCTTCGTAGCTCAGGTAGCCGGTATAGCCGCGCTTCAGCCCGAAGCCCGAGCATCTCTCGCCATTTTCACCACGCCCTGACCCGGCGGAAGCCGGTCGGTTGGGCAATACGTAACCT